>Ga0172379_10001339_pt1 | contig 49894 bp, 39 predicted proteins | sample GrowelOW334metaG_FD_119756 | JGI IMG/M metagenome (GOLD analysis project Ga0172379, IMG submission 119756) | Groundwater microbial communities from an aquifer near a municipal landfill in Southern Ontario, Canada - Groundwater well OW334 metaG | ecosystem: Environmental > Aquatic > Deep... | reverse complement strand
CTGCTTTACGTAGCCAAGCTTGGCCTTGCTTGCCCAAGCACCGGCATTCCCGCTATTATCACAACCAACGTACCCCAAGGAGCCGTAACGACATGGCCAAATACCCTTTCGACACCATCGAGCCCAAATGGCAAAAATTCTGGGATCAGAATAAAACCTTCCGCGCCCTTGAGGACCCTGCCTTTCCAAAGGACAAACGGCGCTACGTGCTGGATATGTTCCCGTACCCCTCATCCTCGGGTCTGCACGTAGGCCACCCGGAAGGTTATACCGCCACCGATATCTATTGCCGTTACCTCCGCATGAACGGTTTCAACGTCCTGCATCCCATGGGCTTCGATGCCTTCGGCCTGCCCGCGGAAAATTACGCCATCAAGACCGGTACCCACCCCGCCACTACCACGCGCGCCAACATCGACATGTTCAGGCAGCAGATCAAGGCCCTGGGCTTTTCCTACGACTGGGACCGGGAAGTCTCCACCTGCGACGCTGATTACTATAAATGGACCCAGTGGATCTTCCTCAAGCTTTTTGAAAAGGGTCTTGCCTACGAGTCGGATACGCCCATCAACTGGTGCCCCTCGTGCAAGACCGGCCTAGCCAACGAAGAGGTAAAGGACGGAGGTTGCGACCGTTGCGGTACGAAGGTTACCCGCAAGCGCATCCGCCAATGGATACTGAGGATCACCGCCTACGCCGAACGCCTGCTGGAGGACCTGGAAGGGCTGGATTGGCCGGAACCGGTCAAGATGATGCAGAGGAACTGGATAGGCAAGTCCGAAGGCGCCAATGTGGTCTTCAAGATCGATGGCCATGCCGAGCAGCTGGAAATATATACCACCCGTCCCGACACCCTTTTTGGCGCTACCTACATGGTCCTCTCGCCTGAACATCCCTTCGTGGACCTCATCACCACCAGCGCCCAGCGCGCGGCGGTGACTGCCTACGTGGAAGCGTCGGCCAAGAAGAGCGATCTGGAACGCACCGACCTGGCCAAGGAAAAAACCGGAGTCTTTTCCGGCGCCTACGCCATCAACCCGGTGAACGGGGTGAAAATCCCCGTCTGGATAGCCGATTACGTCCTCATATCCTACGGCACCGGCGCCATCATGGCCGTACCCGCCCACGACCAGCGCGACTGGGACTTCGCAAAAGCCTTCGAACTGCCCATCATCCAGGTGGTCGCGGGCGAGGCCCCCGGCGCCGGCATCGATTATTCAAAGGAACCCGAGGAGTGCACGGCAGCCGATGGTTGGGCGGTCAATTCCGGCAAGTTCGACGGAACGCCAACGGAGGAGTTCAAGACTTCCATCACCGCGTGGCTCGAAGGGAAGGGCATTGGCCACAAGGCGATCAACTACAAGCTGCGGGACTGGATTTTCAGCCGGCAGCGCTACTGGGGCGAGCCCATACCCGTGGTACACTGCAAGGACTGCGGCATCGTCCCCGTCAAGGAAAGCGAGTTGCCCATCCTGCTTCCGGACGTCAAGACCTACGCGCCCACCGGAACTGGCGAATCGCCCCTCGCGGGTATCGATGCCTGGGTGAACACCAGCTGCCCGAAATGTGGCGGCAAGGGCAAGCGCGAGACCAACACCATGCCCCAGTGGGCGGGTTCCTGCTGGTACTTCCTGCGCTACCTGGACCCGGCGAACCCATCCTGTTTCGTCGACAGATCGAAGGTGGACTATTGGATGCCGGTGGACCTGTATGTGGGCGGCACCGAACACGCGGTACTCCATCTCTTGTACAGCCGTTTCTGGCACAAATTCCTGTACGACATCGGCGTGGTGAACACGAAGGAACCCTTCCAGCGCCTCGTGAACCAGGGCATGATCCTGGGCGAGGACGGACAGAAAATGTCCAAGAGCCGCGGCAACGTCATCAACCCCGACGACATCATCAAGGAATTCGGGGCAGACGCCATGCGGGTCTATGAGATGTTCATGGGTCCCCTTGAGGTTTCAAAGCCCTGGGCGACAGCAGGACTGGTGGGCGTGTCGCGTTTCCTGGAAAGGCTTTGCGCCATAAGCGAAAAGACCGTGTCCACCATCGAACCCAACGCCGCCCAGCTCAAACTCCTGCACAAGACCATCAAGAAGGTGGGCGACGATACGGACACCCTCAACTTCAACACAGCCATCAGCGCAATGATGGTCTACTCCAACGAGCTGGCCAAGCTTGATACTGTCCCCGCCGCGCTCTGGGAACCCATGATCAAGATGGTGGGTCCCTACGCGCCCCACCTTGCGGAGGAGCTCTGGGAGAGATTGGGCCACCGCGAATCGGTGGCCAGGGCAACGTGGCCAGCGTTCAACGCCGCCTACGCCGCCGACGATGAGGTTACCGTGGTGGTCCAGGTGAACGGCAAGATGCGCGACAAGTTCGTCGCACCGGTGGGTACGGACAAGGCGGCACTGGAAAAAATGGCCATCTTCCTACCGGGGGTCATCAAATGGACGGAAGGAACCAGCATAGTCAAGGTAATCATCGTGCCGGACAAGCTGGTAAACGTGGTGGTGAAGTAAATGGACCAGAAAAACGTACATTGGGCAGACCAGACCGCGGAAAAAATAATCCGGGAAAAGGGCGACAAGGAGCTGTATACCTGCGCCTCGGGGATCACCCCCTCCGGAACCGTACATATAGGCAATTTCCGGGAGATCATTTCCGTGGACCTCGTGGTTAGGGCCCTGCGGGATATGGGCAAAAAAGTCCGCTTCATCTATTCGTGGGACGATTACGACGTGTTCCGCAAGGTGCCGGTGAACATGCCCAAGCAGGAACTGCTGGCGGCCCACCTGCGCTTTCCCATCACCATGGTACCGGACCCCTGGGACCGCGACGAGAGCTACGCCCGCCACCACGAGGTGGATGTGGAAACCATACTGCCCGCCGTTGGAATAGCCCCCGAATTTCTCTACCAGGCCAAGCGTTACCGTGCCTCCGAGTACGCCGAAGGCATGAGGAAGGCCCTGGAGCACAAGGATGCGCTGAAGGTCATCCTGGACAAGTTCCGCGACGAGGAACACAAGATCCAGGGCGAATGGTGGCCCATCAACGCGTTTTGCGATGTCTGCAACAAGGATACAACCGAGATTGACGGCTGGGACGGCGAATGGAACGTATCCTACCACTGCGAGGCCTGCGGCCACAAGGAAACTGTGGACCTGCGCACCTGCAAGGGCATCAAGCTGGGCTGGCGCGTCGACTGGCCCATGCGCTGGAACCATGAGCAGGTAGACTTCGAGCCGGCCGGCAAGGACCACCACAGCCAGGGCGGCTCCTTCGACACTGCGCGCCATGTTTGCAAGGACGTGTACGGCTGGGACGCACCGGTTACCTTTCGCTACGACTTCATCGGCATCAAGGGTACTCCGGGCAAGATGTCGTCCTCCAAGGGCAAGGTCGTGGATCTGTACGATCTGCTCCGGGTGTACACGCCGGAAGTGGCCAGATATATCTTTGCGGGCACCCGCCCCAACACCGAATTCGTCATATCCTTCGACCTGGACGTCATAAAGATCTACGAGGATTACGACAAGACCGAACGCATCGCCTGGAAGCTGGAAAAGGCCAAGGACGAGGAAACCTTCCAGAAGGAACGCCGGATCTACGAGCTTTCCCAGGTTGGCGGCATGCCTGAACGGGCCCCTTACCAGGTAGCCTTCCGCCACCTGTGCAACCTGCTACAGATAAACGCGGGGGATATCGACAAGACCATCGCCGCCTTGCCGGATATCGGCGCGGATCAGGTGGAACGGTTCAGGCAGCGCTGCGTATGTGCCTGGTACTGGATAAGCGAGTGCGCACCGGATGACTTCCAGTTCCATTTGCGCCCCGCTGGTGAACTGGCTGAATTAAGCGATACCGAGCGGAAGGCAGTCTGCTCGCTGAGGGATTCCGTCATCGCGAGGATCGAAGGTTTTACCGACGACAAGACCTGCGCCGAGGCGATCTACGCCGTGGCCGAAGAAAACGGCATGGACGGCAAGGCCCTGTTCCGTGCGGCTTACCAGGCTTTGGTTGGCAAGGACCAGGGGCCTCGGCTGGCCAACTTCCTCAGATCCATCGAAAAGGACCGCCTGCTGGGCATTTTGAGCGCCTATTAAATGGTAATAATCTCGCTGGATTCGGTCTCGAAATCCCTGGGGGCAGGTCCCCTATTCAGTTCGGTCTCCCTGAGCATCGAGGAAGGTGAGCGCATAGGCTTCGTCGGACCCAACGGGTGTGGCAAATCAACCCTGCTCAAACTCCTATCCGGAAGGATGGAATGCGACGACGGGGTCATAGCCCGTAAACGGGGACTCGTGGTCCAGGTTCTGGATCAGACCCCCGTGTGGGAAAGCGGCGACACCATCCGCGATTTCCTGTTCCGTAGCGATGACCTGCTCGTCCGCTTGGTAGGGCGTTATGAGGCAACCCTGGAAACAGCCCATGAGACGCACGAGGATAGGTCTGCGGAGCTTTCCTTGCTTACCCATGAGATGGAGCACAAGGGCGGTTTCGAATTGGAACGCCGCTTCCTTTCCATGCTCATGGAGCTTGGTGTCGAGGACCTGTCCTTGCCAATGGATACCCTTTCCGGTGGTATGGCAAAAAAAGCCGCACTGGCCCGTTGTCTTGCGCCCGATTCTGATCTGGTCCTGCTTGACGAGCCGACCAACCACTTGGATCTGGATACCATCGAGTGGCTTGAACGCAAATTGATTGGTGGACGTAAAGCCTTTGTCCTCGTTACTCACGACCGCTGGTTCCTGGACGCGGTGTGCGGAACCATCATGGAGATCGACGGCGGCTGTGTGCGCAAGTACGAGGGCGGTTACTCGGATTACCTTGTGCGGGTATCAAATCGCGAATCGGACTTGGTCGTCAGGGAAAAGCGCCGGGAATCCATACTTCGCGTCGAACTTGAATGGCTCAAACGCGGACCCAAGGCCCGGGGTGGAAAGGACAAGAAACGCAAGGAACGGATCCGCGATCTGCAGGATGGAGCGGCAGAAGCCGCCGCCGCAGGGTCTGAAGTATTCCGTACGGGACACAGGCGCTTGGGCGGCAAGGTACTGGAATTCAAGCATATAGGGAAAAAGTGGGGTGACAAGGAAGTCCTCACGTCCTTCAGCTACAAGCTTACCAAGGGCGAACGGGTCGGTGTCGTGGGTCCCAACGGCTCCGGCAAGTCCACCCTTCTAGATCTTATAGCGGAAAGATACCAGCCCGACTCGGGTGCGATCCAGCGTGGTGAGACCGCCGTGGTCGGCTACTTCGACCAGCACACCGATGGGATAGACAAGAGCCTGAAAGTGCTGGATTTCGTGTGTGCCGCCGCCGAGCGGGTCCGCATGAACGACGGATCGGACCTCTCTGCCGAGCAGTTTCTGGAACGTTTCGGTTTTCCCCGAACCATGCTCCAACAAGACCTTACCACCCTGTCCGGCGGTGAGCTCAGGCGGCTCATGCTGGTTCGCCTGCTCATCTCGGCCCCCAATGTGTTGCTCCTGGACGAACCTACCAACGACTTTGACATCCCCACCATAGCCCTGCTGGAGGATTTTCTTTCGGGCTTCGGGGGCTGTGTCATTTCCGTCTCCCATGACCGTGCCTTCCTGGAAGGTGTCGCGGACTCGCTGTGGATACTGGACGGCAAGGGCGGGGTGGAATCCTACGTGGGAAGCTACATGGATTGGCGCGAGGCCCGGGGACAGGAAGCGGCCGAAGCCGAAGCGGAACGGAAGATCGCCGCCGAGAAACAGGTCCGTCCTGTCATTGCCAGCGGTGCGGACAAGTCACCGGCAAGGACAACCGGTAAACTAAGCTTCGCCGAGCGTAAGGAATACGAACAACTCCTCCCCGACATCGAAGCCATGGATCATGAGAAGAAAACCTTGGAACTGCGCTTTGCCTCCGCGCCGGATAGCACTGCCAACGATCACGTATCCTTGGTTGCCGCACACAAGCGTTACGATGAACTGACCAGGCTCATCGAGGAAAAATCCTGCCGCTGGGAAGCGCTTGCGGAACGCGCCTAATAGCACTTGCGCGCCAAGTCCGAAAGGCTGCGAACTTCAATCTATGGCATCCCCTTGGGGGCCCCCCATGAAAAGGGAGAATTCACAACCTTTCCCTGCGGCACTCACCGCAGGGATGTCGATTTCGAAGCTGGTTCCGCCTTCTTTGGCCCTGGAACAGACGATGGATCCACCCATCAGGTCCAACAGACGTTTCGCGATGGCCAGCCCCAGCCCGGTGCCGCCGTATTTCCGGCTTATACCCGGGTCCTGCTGGCTGAAGGGCTCGAATAGATGCAACCTGTATTCCTCGTCTATGCCTATTCCCGTGTCTTCCACCTCTATGGAAATGCAGGTCTTGTAGGATGCACGGGGATTCATGGTTACGGACTCGGCGCATTCGGGATTTCCGTCCATGAAAATCGATACTTTTCCCTTATCCGTGAATTTAACCGCATTACCCACCAGATTGATTAGCACCTGCCGCAATCGCGCCTCATCCAGGAGCAGGGTACCGGGTAGTCTGGGACCTGTGTGCAGTTCCAGAAAGATGCCTTTTTCTTCGGCCACGAGCCTGAATATTTCCGCAATCTCCGCCAACAACTGGCGGGGGTCGAAAACTGCCGGTGTAAGTTCGATGCGGCCGGATTCTGCCTTTGACAGGTCCAAAAGATCATTGATTATGGCAAGCAAAGCCCTGCTCGCGCTGCCGACCGAACGCAGGTAGGCCTTTGCCTTTTCCTCCCCCACCAGGCTTTCCAGCAACTTCGCATAACCCAGCACGGCGTTGAGCGGGGTTCGCAACTCATGGCTCATGGTGGAAATGAATTGGCTTTTCGACCGGCTTGCACGTTCGGCCTCCTCTCGGGCGGCTTCCAGCCGTTCTTCTGCCTCAACCCGAGAGGTTATGTCGTGGGCGGCTGCGATTATCAAGCCCCGCTCCGGGACACCGAAAGAATTCCAGGACAACCAGACATAGGAACCGTCAACACGACGAAAGCGATTCTCGAAGTTCAGGACCCGCTCTCCACGGATGGATTCTGTGGCCGCGCGGATGGTCGCTTCCCGGTCCTCGGGGTGTACGAATTCCAGATAGGATTTTTCAAGCAACTCGCTGTCTTTCCACCCGAACTCCCGCGACCATGAGGGGCTTAGTTTGGTAAAATGGCATAGATCGTCGGCTAAGCAGAGAAAATCAAGGGTAAGGTCAAAAAAAAGGTCGATATCGCGGCGTGATTCCCAAAGTTCTCTGGTCCGATCCTCTACCCGATGTTCCAGGTCCTCGCTCAATTCGCGGTAACGGGTTTCACTTTCCTGTAGGGCCCGTTCGGCGGACATCCGTTCAGTAACGTCCTTGAAAATGACCAGAACCCCATTAATCGTGCCCTTACCGTCCCGAACGGGGGTTTTTATCGTTTCTACCCAGCGTTTCTCACCTCCTTCCTCATAGGATTCAAGAAATTCACGGACTGTTCCTGAACGCATGACTTCCTTGTCGTCGCTTATATACTTCTCCGCCAGCTCCACCGAATAATGATCGATATCGCGGGTGCCAGCCAATTCATCCTGCTTTTTCCCGAGAGACTGTGCCAATGCCGCATTGCACGCGAGGTAGGTCGAGTTCTCGTCCTTCAGGATGATCCTCTGCGGAAGGTGGTCGATAATGGTCCGGATAAGACTGTCACGGTTCCGTCTGCCCGTCGCCTGTTCCTGGGAAGTCAATTCCTGGGCCAGCCGGGTTGCCGCTATGAGGACCAGCCCGAAGGACCAGGTGACTACCCCAATGGCAGCTGCCAGGAACGACAGTGCATAAATGCCTGGACCGGCAGAACCATCCGTAGCATGCAGGGAGAGGAACGGCCTGGTGAAGGTAGCAATCCCCAGCAGCAGGTTTACAACGGCAGTGAAACGGGCCGCCCCCTTTCTTCCATAAGGAAACCTGTATAAAAGAACTACTGCGGAAGTGAAAAATTGTGCTGAGAGGATGATGGAGATAATGAAAACCCGGATTTGTCCGTTTGGCGCGTAAAATGAAAAATAAAAGAGTCCCGGGATGGCCAATACTGGTGACAGGAATGCGGTCCACGCAAAAGCTGGCGGTCGGGCCAGAAAACTCCAGGTGCCGTTTCCGATAAGGGCTACGGCGCTCAGCAGGAAAAGGTTGAAGGCGATTATCGATGCGGTTCCGGCGGATCCCTCATGTCCTATGGTGAGGAAAAAGGCAATACCGAACAACGCATCTCCCAACGCCCAGCGGTTCAGGCCTCTGTATTGGGGCACCGCGGCATGGAAGATAAGGATGAGCGCGGAAAGCGTAAGGCTGACAGCGGCGACGACTATGGCCAGCGTGGAATTGTCCAGGGATGCGAAAGGGTACATATGGAATTTTCGACAGATTCAGGCCTGGGAATGAGGCCCATCGGCTCAGTGTTTGATACTTCTGTTTTTTAAAGTCGAGGTGATCGAAAACAGTACCAACGAGAGCGCTGGCGGCAAGCCTAGCAAGAGGGTAGCCGGTATGGTTCCCGTCCCTTGGACAATGCCCGACAGGTACTCCGCCGCAGCGAAAAGGATGGATGCAGCAAGGACTCCCCATGCGTTGCGGAAGCCCAGGTATACGATCACCAGGGCTATCCACCCCCGTCCGGCCACGCCACCCGGGATATGAGCCCCGATGCGAAAGGTGAGCGCCGCTCCACCCAGTGCGGCTAAGGCTCCGGCTGCCGCCCAGGACCCCACCCGGTACCTGGCTGGTGAGATTCCCCGCTCGCTCAGGGCTTCCGGGTCCTTGCCTGCGGCACGAAGCCTTAGTCCGAAATGGGTTCTTTTCACGAGAAGCGCGATTATCACCACCGCGATTACGGCCAATACCAGATAGGAGTCGATTCCGGACAGTATCTTGGCCGATGCGGGTACCCGTTCGTCCACCAGGACGCCCCTGGTACCGAACCAGGCGATGGAAAGTGTCTGGGTTATCCCGGCGGCCGCCAGATTCAGGGCGAGCGCGGCGATAAAGGTATTTGCGCCGGTCTTCTCACAGAAACGGGCCAAGGCCCACGCGAGAAAGGCCCCCACCAAGGCGGCCGCCAGGGAACCGGCCCAGGCAGAGCTCGTTGCCCGGGTAACAGTCCACGCGACGAAGGCGCCAAGGGTCATGAAACCTTCCATGAAAATCGCGAGGGACCCCGCCAATTCGGTAAGCAAGGCCCCGATACCTGCCAGCATCAAAGGGGCGGCCATGGAAAGTATGGCGGCTATCATTTCCTGCCTCCAAGCCAAACCGGAAGGAAGGTGCGGCCCAGAGGCAGCAGGCGTGCCGTAACCAGAAGAAAGACGACCGCCTGGATGAAGGTGCCCGTTTCCATGCTCAACCCCGACGAAAGCAGGGCGGATGAGGATCCGGTTTCCAGCCAGGCGAAGGCCAGGGCCGCGGGGATCAGCGCCACGGGATTGTTTCTGGCGATGAGCGCCACAGCGATACCGTTCCAGCCGATCCCACCCGAAAACCCGCGATGGCACAGGCCGTAGGTTCCGGCGACTGCGAAAAATCCGGCCATCCCGTGCAAGGCGCCGGATGCCCCCATCACTGGCATCCAGTAGCGCGATGGCGAGAATCCGGCGAAACGGGCAAATAACGGATTGGATCCGGCTACTCGTATCCGGTACCCCGTTGCGGTGGATGTCAGGAAAAACGCGAAATAAAACGCGAGAAGCACCGCGCCGACCAGGGATATATTCATGCTGGACGGCTCCAGGATGCGCGGAAACAAAAGCCGTGCAGGGATCCGGGCGGTTGCCAGCAGATTGCTCGAGGGATCACGCAAAGGCCCGGATATCAGGTAGTCCGCAATGGGTGCGACGGTACTGGATATCAAAAAACTGGAAATCAATTCGTCCACGCCAAAGCGGGATTTGAGGATGCCGGAGACGGCTCCTAAAAAACCACCGGCCGCAAGCGCTACGACCAGCGCCGCAAGCATGGTTATGGGAGTGCTCAGATTTTCCGGCGCATGTAGCAGCACGAAAACAGCGGCCAGACCACCGGCATACACCTGGCCCTCGCCACCCAGATTGAAGGTCCCGCCCTTAAAGGCCAGGGCTATCCCGAGTCCCGTTACGATAAGCAGACCGCTCCGGTCCATCATGTTTCCCAATAAATACAGCGAGGTCCACGGTGTAATGAAAAATGATTTGAGGGCGTCGCCTGGGTTTTCCGCTGCCAGAGCGATCAAAATTGTCGAGAGGACCACCGCGGCTATCAGGGCCAGTATGGACCCGCTCGCGACACCTCGGGAAACGCCTTTTCCATCCCGCTTTTTATCCTGCTTCCAGTCCCGCATCTCAGCCAACATCGGCGCACGCCTCAGAACCGGTCATGGCCGCTCCGATGGCCTCGCGCAAGGCGGGTATTTCCATCGGAGGATGGATGGTATCCGGATCAGGCACCTGGAAGGTCGCCACGATGTTGCCATTCCGCATTACGGAGATGGTATCGGAAAGTGATATCAGTTCGTCCAGATCGGTTGAAATGAGCAGGATGGATGTGCCGCGCGCCGCGTTGGCCGCTATCGTGTGGTGCAGGATCGCCTTGTTTTCCAGATCGAGACCCCAACCTGGCTCCGAAAGTAGAAGGAAGGCAGCATTCTCCGCCAATTCCCGGGCTAAAACCGCCCGTTGGAGCGTCCCGCCAGAAAAACCCGAGGCAAGCTGCCGGGGATCGCCGGTCACCCGGGCGTCAGAAAGGATGCCTCTGGTGATCCTGCGCAGATTCGTTTTGGACATGATCCTTATACTATTCCTTAAAGCCCGCCCGACTGCATGGACCACCATATTGTCCTGCAAAGGCAAGCGCAAGGCCAACGCCACCCCGGTCCTATCCGCAGGAACCCAGGCACCCCCCGCCTGCCGGAACGATTTCGGGTTATTCCCCGAAATCCGTTTCCCCAACACTTCTATCTCACCCGATACCGGGGGGATCATGCCCGCTATCGCCAGCTCCAGAGTCTCGGGGCCGCTGTCCCGAACGCCTGCAATGCCGTGAATCATTCCGGGCCACAATGCCAGATTGATTCCCCGCAGGTAAGGTTTTCCGGGTACCTGCACCACCAAGGAACGTATATCGAGCACCGGTGCCTTCGCTTGTCGGTCCGCCTGTCTGGAATTCCTGCATGGCGGTGTGCTTTTACGATGCAGGGGTTTGTCCGCCACCCGCATTTCACCGAACATCATGCCCCTCAGCATATCGACACTCGTGTCGCGGGCGGGAAGCGTGGCTATGGTCCTTCCCTGGCGGATAACCGTCACGCGGTCGGCGATGGTGAGGGTTTCGTCAAGCTTGTGGGATATGAGCACGATGCCCCGGCCTTCTTCCCGGAGATTCCGCAACAGGTCGAACAGCCTGTCGGTTTCAGCCGGAGCCAGCACCGCGCTCGGCTCGTCAAAAATAAGGAAGCGTACTTTTCTGAGCAGGAGCGCCAGAATTGCGGCCTTCTGCCGTTGGCTCGTCGCAAGATCGTCTGTCAGGGCATCGGGATCCAGATTGAAGCCCCAACGGCACGAAAGTTCATTCACCCGGTTTCGTGCCGCAACGCGGTTCATGATACTCCACCGGACCGCTTCCGCACCCAGTACGCAATCTTCCCAAAGCCGGAACCCGGGAACAAGTCGGGGATGCTGCCTCACCATGCCGATACCCGCCCGGAGCGCATCGGAGGGAGCATCCCAGCTGTATTCATTTCCATCAAGGCTGATTTTTCCTGAACTCGGTTTGACGACACCTGCCATGACATGCATCAGGGTGGATTTTCCCGCACCGTTCTCACCTATCAAGGCGTGGATTTCGCCGGCTACCAAGTTGAAATTGACCGACGCCAGCGCCTCCACCCCGTTGGATGGGAAGTACTTGCGGATCGCGCTCAATTCAACCGAAGAAGCCGCTGTCGTCACTGGGTTCCTTTTATTTCGTTTCCATAGGCAGCTTGAGTTCACCGGAACGAATTCTCGCGATCATCGACGACTGTTTTTTACGTATCGCCTCCGGCAGCGCTGCGATATAGGCTGGATCATCCTCGATAAAATCGACAAACCCATCCACCAGACCCAACGTCTCAGCCGATCCAAAGGGCAGGGTACCTGCAAAATACTGCATCAACGCCCGGTACGCAGCCTTGTCCTGATGGATGACAGAGCTTCCAACGATGGTTCCTGGCTTGACGGCATACCCATTCACGTCGAACCAGATGACGAAGGATTTTGCATCTGCGGAAGCCTGGACTATGCCTTGGTTGGCACCCCCCGCTATGGCAAGGATGACATCCGTTCGGTCCCTGATCATGGAGAAACTCAGCTCGGCCCCTTTCGCCGCATCGTACCAATTGCCCACGACGCGGAAATCCACTTCGACTCCGGCATCGACTGCCCGTGCTCCTTCGGTGTAACCCGGCAGGATTACTTCGTTCATGGCCGGATATTCCTGGCCGGCAACCAGGCCTATCTTTTTTGCAGGATTGGCACCCGGAATATTCGAGCCGGTCACTAGCCCTGCCAGATAACCAGCCAGGTAGCCCTGTTCCCTCTGGTTGTACCGTAAGGTGTATATGCGGGAATTTCCGGTCAGATGGCCGTCAAGGAGCAGAAAATGCTGGGCTGGGAATTTGACGGACACTGCCTCGCAGATGGAAGGCAAGGCCGGATTTGAACTTACGATAAGATCGAACGATCCATCAGCCGCCAGGGTGTTCAGTTTGGATTCCCATTCGGCCTGATTGTAGCCGCCTTCTATTACCTTGACGGAGGCACTGGGGGTTTCCGCAATAGCCTTCTGGACTCCCGCCACGAGCATCTCGTACACGGGGCTCCCAGAAACGACACCGGGAACGAAGACGGCAACCGATCGTCCTTCAGGTTGCCCCGTGCCCGTCTCCTTCGCTCCTGCCGCGAACAAGCCGCTGCTCAAGCAAATGGCCAACGCTATGGAAACACCGATTAGCCTCGGCAACCTGTTCTGAAAATTGTCATGAGTTGTCCGCATATACCCTCCCGAAAAATCCAAAAGCAACTGGATGAAAACCAGTATTGGGAATTCAGGGAATATTGTGGAGGAGTTGCGGGCGGGCGGAAAGCTGGAATGATATACTTCCCGGGCGCTCGATTTTCTTCCATCCGGACTATACCGTCGGCACCGGAATCACACCGGTTCAATCCTCGCAACCCCATTTAGGCAGGTAACTCGGACTAGCGGGCTTTAACCGCCGGTAGGGAATCGACCGTGGTTCCCTCGGAACCACGCCTAACCCGACCCTGAAAATCTCGCTTTCGATATTATTATACTGAGACCTTTCGGATGGGTCAATCGTCGCTTTCAGGGAATGGGTCTTCTTTGTTCCCAGTCGCTCCGGAATACCCCATCGGCAAAGCGCACGATCTGAATAAAATCCCTTAGGCTGGTTTTTTCCTCCATCACTTTCCATGCATCCTCCAAGTCCGGGTGTACCTTTTTCCCATCCACATCGACGATGAGTGCCGATCCCCGGCAACCGCCTTTCGCTTCCACGAAACCGGCGTTGGCCTCAAGATACGCCGCTTGCGCGAGGGCGAGCTGGCGTGCCCGAAATAAGGCAGGAATTTGGGTCCTGTCCCCGATTTTGACAAAGTGGAAACCCCGAACCTGCTGCAGGGCCATTCTTGCCGCTTCACGTGCCGCTTCGGCGGGCCGGATCATACCCCCGGCACTATCCATCCTCGCGCGGAATTCTGATTCATAATCTTGCAGGGAGCTGCTTCCGTGTACGGGTGTATCAAGAGACCCAAGGGCTGTCAGGATAATCCGTAAGGCATTCTCACCCGCTTCTTGCGCCAATGTTTGCCACCCTGTGTCCTGGAGCGTGCTGTGTGCGTAGCTCCCGATTATTTTACGTGCCGCCCGCAAGGCACCTACCTGACTGGCGTTCAGATCTGCACCGTCCGGCGGGTAGATGCCATGGGAGCCGTTCACCTCGCCTAAGGGAAACAGCCGTTCCATATTCACCGATTCCCACCATTTATCCGAGGCTAGCCCACCGTTGCCATGCAGGGCACCTACCGTGATCTCCATGGTGTCCTTTTCCGGATCGATCCCCAATCGGGTAAGCCTATCGACTGCAAGGGAATCAAGATTTTTCAATCGGTCGAGTGGGGTCCCATCAAGGGCATCCAATTTTTCCAGCCCATCCATGGCTTCCTTTTCCAGAGCTGCCGGATTCCAGCCACCTGGATTATGAATGAAATCAATAAACACCTGCCTGCCCCGTAACACGCGTTCGCGATGGACCAACAGATCCACCAAGGAAGCGCCTCCTTTTAGCGCATCCTGGGCATCAAAGCCCGTTTGGAATCCTTTGCGAAAAACCGAGCTGTCCCGAGCGCCAGGGCTTTTAAAGAAAGGGGTCAGGAATTCCTCTTCGTCGCCATCGGGTCCACGGGAGAAATACCGGGGAATTGCCCGCTGGTAGGAGCCAGAAACACTACAGCGTAATAATTGGGAAGCCAGACCGAATTGGGTTTCTGTCAAATTCGCACAGGCAGCACCGATCTCAATGGCCAGACCGATCGCACCTGCCTGGTTTTTTGGGTACGTGGACGTCCCATACAGCCCGCCTGGTCCTCCCGTTCCCAATACGACCGCATCCGCCATCACCAGTTCAAGCCCGAAATTCGGCTGTTCCGATGCGTGTCCATCGATAAAAAGCGCTCCATAGACCCGTCCACGGGAGTACCCCGGCTTCTGATTCACTACAGTAGGCTTGGCTGTCAGCCGGGACTTATCCGCGATCAATGCTATTGCATGGCGTCCTTCCAGTATGGGGATACCTTGGGTTCGAACCCTGGCATGGAGCCGTTCCCAGATTAGTTTTGAAGTGTATGGCCCTATGGATATTCCCCTCCGTTTGGGGTCGAGATCGGATCCGATCCCGACGGAGGCTCCCATCTCGTCCATTGGGAAGCCCACGCCTATCGAGATCAGATAATGGAAAGCTTCCAATGAGCCAAGAGCCTCCACCAAGGCGAGGTCTCCATGGACGGTTCCGCCTTCCCAGAGAGCTTCCGCCATCTTCCACGCCGAGTCGCCCTCCTTGTCCTCCAGCGAAAGCCGGTAATAGGGTTTCCTGTCCAAACCGGCAGCAAAAGAAGCGCCTCCATCAAGGACTTCGGTGACGATTAGCGTATCCGCGGCGATACAATCTGTTGGGCAATCCAATAAATCAGGATTCTCGGCATCAGTCGCTTCTGAGGAGATCCCTAGCTTGGAAAAAGCTACTAGCCTATCTGCTGCCGCGAGGGCCGCAACACCAGAACCGATGACGAGCACACCGCAACGCAATACGGGGATCTCCGTCTCCCCAATCCTTATCGGTTTCAGTTTTTCCATACCCAGACCTCCACCACACTTGTCATTATAGTCCGTTCTTGCGGATGGGGTATGAAAAAAGGCCGCCGGATCTTTCCGGCGGCCCTGCAATTTAAAATCGACTTACCAATGGTTTCTGCTTACCAGTTGACGGTGTCGTCCTTGCTCGCGTTGTATTTCTTGAGAACATCGGAGGCCGACATGGCAGTAGTCATGACATTCGCCCCGGCAACCTTACCGTTCAGGCCGAAATACCCGTAGGCTGCGCTATACGATACCGGCAACTGCGACCCAACAAGCACCGCAGAAAGATTCTCTGTATAGCCAGTCGCAAGGACAGCGCTGGTCGGTTTCATGGATTTGTTCAAGTCGCCATCAAGATAGATTTTAATGAAGCTGTCCTTGGTTCCCAAGGTTGTGTCCCAGGTGGCTACTATGTGGTACCATTTCTTCGTATTCAGCTTTGTCTTTGCGATAAGCTGATCGTACCCGCCTCCCGCACTGGCCGGCCTGTTCAGTATGATCGTAAAGGTGCCGTCGCTGTTCCAGCCCTGGAGGGAGAAGCATTCATCGCTGAAATCGACCTTGACTCCCTTGTGCACGATGCCGGCAGTGTTCGTCTGGGCATTTATATACACCCAGGTCTCCACCGTTCCTTCCTTGCCCATATTATTTACTATCGCATCAGAATCGGAGGCGTCAATTATGGTACCCATGGACTGCTGTCCGTTAAAGGAAGCCACGACCCCGGTTGTTGCCATCAGATTGGATTCGGGAGCGGTGGGTGTGCTGATAGTCGCTGCTCCGGTGATGATCGACCTGTACAAGGTAGCCAGGTCGCCCAAGCCCGATGCATCGGAAGTCTCGGAGGCAAAATCAACTATTCCATCGCTTGTTGTCCCCGTTGTCTGCTGGTCCCGTACAAAAGTGAGGGCTTCCGTATCCGCAGCAAGCATCTCGGCTACGTTACCAGTGGGAACAAAGATGGTGGAATCGATCTCGATCAAATCAACCGAATTGCTGTTCAGCTGGGTCAGGTAGAAGTCCTTCTGACCGCTGATGTTGACTACCCGGGTCTTCATGTTTGAGGTTACCGCTCCGGAGTCCAGATCGGGTGATCCATCGACCAGAGGATACACGACTTTCTGGCGCAGGACCGATTCAGCCAGGGTGTCGAATTCCGACCCGGCGTAGATATCGGCTAGGGTCGTGGTAAAACTGCCGCCTGTGGTGGTCAGAGTGGAAAGTGTTTTCTCGAAGGCTACCGTATACGACGTGTACGTTCCCGCAACAGTATCCTTCACCTCGGTGTAATAGCGGATACCCAGGATGGTCTGTGCATTTGAACCCTGCCAGAACCAGAAATTTGGATTGGTCCAAGGATTTACATGGTAATAGACAACCGACGAATACACCACATCCGCAGCAGTGGTCGCGGCCGGTATGAAGGCTTGATCCAGGACCAACGATCCGTCTATGTCAAAAGCGGCAGGATCGAACTTGTACCCGTTCGAAAAATTTGTGGCCAGAATGGTTTCATTCCGGGTCGTTCCATCCTGGAAGGTAAGAACCTGGCGAATCCGGGCTTTCTGGTCCTGGGCAAGCAAACGGTAATCTGTATAGTCCGGCCCCTGTATCCAATTCCCGTACTCATCTTTCTTTACGATAGGATCGTCAACAGTCCACTTACCATCAGGACTTATCCCGGCATTCCCGGCAAGCCCGGCGTTGAAACCAATATCCTGGACATAATATTCTTCGACATAATTTTTTCTCAGGTCACCAGAAGGATATGTGGTGGTTGCGGTAATGTCATACACACGCAAGACCGTATCCGGCAAATCGGCTTCCGGTATCGCCACCGCCGTGAACGTCGTCGTCTGTCCGGGTTCAGGATAATTATTCAAAGTCCTGAGTTCCAAACTTGAGACTGCCAAACTTGCAAAGCTCGGGTCGGTCAGTTGTCCAACCGCTATGGTCGTCCTGCTTGCCGCACCTGCCCTGCTTTCCAAAAAGGGTGTCAGCGCACGTGCCTCTGACGGGGCCCCACCACGTTCGGCATAGTAGCTGGACATGAATACTTTCTGGAAAGAAAGTATTTCGCTTGGGGTCATGGTCGTTGGATCACCAGTACTGGCATCGTCGGAGCCTGAACTAAGGTTGCAAGACCCCAAGAGGGTCGCGATGAGTACGATTCCGCCCAACAATCTCATATTCTTCATAAGAACCTCCGTTCTTCGTCGCATCCACTTTCATTCTATGTTCAGATAGTAAATAGCAATTACCGTGCCATGTATCTATTATGGTTTTATTGTTCAAACCCAGTCTATATATCTAATATACAACGAGATAATACATTTCTCCATTAAAATTGACCTGATTCAAATTTTTCCCGACTACTGCATTCGGTCCGTGGCCGACAACAAGGTCGTTCGATTCGACAATCCCGTCGAATGCCATTTCATACCAGCGACTTCAGGTAAATGGATCTATCGACAAATCCTATCGATCCGGAGAGGAAACGCCAGGCAAGCAGACAGGCGAATGCGGTAGAAATCAGAAAGCCCGTGCCTGGAAGCAGGGAAGGCCATACAAAATAGATGACAGGGAATACCAGGCCATTCAGTACCAAGAAAGATAGTGCCGCTATCATGGATTTTATGTATAATTCAAAATAATACATAAAATTGAGTAAGGTCATCAGCGTGAATTGGAAAAAGGCGCCTGCGATGGTTATAAGGAGAATGTATGAACCTGTCCTGTCTTTTGAAAAGCCTGTCAGTATGAAAGCCGCCAAAGAGGAGAAGAAAAACTGAAAGATGCTTTGGTCCCGTAGTTCAGTACGAATGTCGGAAGCGAGTTTGCGTTTGGAATCGCTGATTTTTACCCAAGTACCGTGGAGCAGGCTGTACAGGAAGTGTTGTATCGAAGAGAAGATTTCGGTCTCCGAATAGATCACAAAATAGACCAGGCCGGGAATGATGCTCAAACCAGCAAGGTACACAGGCACGTCGTAGGTATCGTAGAGCCTGAACGGTGTTCCGGACACACCCGTACCCCGGGTTACCCAAAAAAAAATCTTATCCACCCATTGCCCCGAATAATAAAAAACTCCGGTTAGGATGAGTGCAAGGTATTTATGGGCATATTTCAGTACATCTTTGATGTCATTTCCCGGTTTTGATGGCGGAAAACGTGAAAAGCTGAGAACCAGAAGACCTGCTACCGTGGCTGCATGGCCGGCAGCAAAGCCAAGTACCGCGCCACCTACGCCCCACAGGGTGCTCCACCATGCGACCAATGCAACCGATAGGACCATTCCAAAGGCAAAAATGACCAGGATGGCCAAATATCGCCGAAGCATGGATACGAAGAGAAGAACCAGCCACATGACGTTCAGAACAACAAAAAGGATTACGACGGAAAATTGATAGGGAATGATGCTTGCTGGCAAATCGAAACGCAATAGCGCCATCGCAGCGCTTGCTATGAGGGTTGCAAGTATTACTGCGAATGCACAGAAGCGTATGAGCCAGGTCGAAGCCTCCCTCTGACGGTTTTCCCAGATCAGGTCCGATACCAGTCGCGAGAAATGTTGGTGGAAGCCGGCAAAAAGCGAGATGGAAAGTGCATAGGAATAGATGATGGAGGACTGGAACACGAGTGAATAGGCAAAATCAGTCCGCGAAAAGGCAAAACGGATCAGGCTGATCGAGACAATGGACATTAACCAAGGCCCGGCCACAATGAAGATACCGGAAAGCGCCGCGCCCAGGGTTTGGGAAAGATCTCCCTTTCCTATTACCTTGCGTAATTGGAACCCTATGCCCGCCATCAGCCCTGTCCCCGCACGATTTTCATGTCTTGCATGCTTTCATATAATTTCGCATAGGAAGCCAGCATGGTTTTCTTATCGTACTGGTTAAAGGCTTTCTTGCGGTTTCTCTCGTTTATCAGGGCCATCTCCTCGGGGTGGTCGTGGGCGTAGATGACACATGAAGCCAGTTTTTCCGGGCTTTTGGAAGGTGCAAGAAAGCGTTCGTCAAAGTCGAGCATTTCCGGTACGTTCCCCACCTTGGTTGAAACCGAAGGAACCCCCGCAGCCCAGGCTTCCATGATAACCAAGGGTTGGGCTTCCCGGATGCTGGTTAGAAGCATCAGATCCAGAAAGGCATAATACTCGAGTACATTCTGCCGTCCCGTGTACAGGAAACGATCACTGATCTTGAGGCTGTTGGTGAGAGCGACACAATCCTCGTAATATTCCGGGTCTTCATCGGTGGGACCAATGGCATAGAAAATCGCGTCGGGCAATTTGTCCAGGACGATCTTGGCGGTGGCTATGAAGGTTTTTATGTCTTTTATGGGGACGATACGTCCCACCAGTCCTACATGATACCCGGGACGGGGTGAACGTTTTACCGATGAGAAGCGCTCGATGTCTATGCCGTTCGGGATCACCTGGCAATTATGGGGAGGCGCGCCCAGTTCAATCTGCTTTTGGCGGTTTTCCTCGAACAGGGCGGTAATCCGGTCGGCCTTTCCGTAACAAATCTTGCTTATCCGGTTGTAGGTCTTTATCCACATATCGCGTTGGTAGCCTTTTACATAACTGGATTTGCGAATTTCTATCTCCCGTTCCTTATGATACAGACCGTGCTCGCTCAATAAAAAGGGTTTCCCATAGCGTTCGCGGGCTGCAACGGCGGCCAAACCGGCAAAGCCGGTAGAAATGGCGTGATAGATATCAGCTTGGGGCGGAACGGCTCCCATTGCGTCAAAAAGCATGCCATGGGCGGATTTCCAGGCCCACAGGTATTCGGAAAAGGCGTAGACAGGATTATTTTCCCTGTTTTTAGCGATGAGCAGATTCCAGGCCTTGTCATCCCTCACCGCATCTTCGGTAAGGTCATACCCCTCCGGAACCAGGGTGAATAGCTGTCCCAGGTCGGGCATCTCATTGGAGAACATTTTCTTGTGCGCTGCCATGACGGATGCGATGGCAAGTTTTTGATCCTTGTGGTCTCCCTTCCAGAGGGACTTGAGCCAATGAATCCGGGATACCGGTCCCCGGGTTTTCTTTTCTCCCAGTACGATATCCTTATGCCCGACCACATTGGTCGGTAGGGTGTAGCGTAATTTCTGGTTCGGCAAGGGCGAAATGGTCATCAGGACGAATTCCACCTGGGGCAAGCCCTGGATGATATCCTGGACCCAGGCGCTGACCCCGCCGGTAATAAATGGGTAGGAACCTTCCAGCAATATGCATACCCGTAACTTTTCAGCCATGCGGGACCTTGCCCAGCCAGAAAGCCCGAAGCTCTTCGTTTTCGTCCAGATTATCCAGGATATTTCTGAATTGCCTGCGGGCGTAGGCGGTTTTAGCCGCCAGAAAGCGGTAAGCCTTATTTTCCGGGTATTCGCCCGTCAAAGTGCCTACCAAGATGCAGGCTTCATCATTCCGGCCAAGGTCGAGCAATAATTCAACCAACAACTCCAGGTCCTGGTCGTCCGGGCTGCAGGTTAATTCCTGTCTCTTAAGGACCGAGAGGGCTTCCTCGATATAGAATATTCTGAGTACCGGTTGGGCAAAGCATATCCGACCTAAATTCCGGTACTCGCTCGCCAGCGCCCGTGCTATCGGGGGTAATTTGTCCTCGCATCCGAACTTGTTTTCTTCTCTGGCCTGTCTCGCTTCCTCCAGCTTTTTCCGAAGCACCTGAATTTTCCGCATTCTTCGCTGTTCCACCGCATTGATGCTTTCCGCTGCAAAGAGGGCCAATTCCTTGTCTTCCTGCTTGATGAGCCGTTGGAAAATGGTCATGAGCAGTATGGTGGTCTCGACATCCAAATCCGGTTTTGCCAGCAGACGTTCAATTTCATCCAGGTCCCAGGGTTCCTCGAATACCGGATGGACGTTCACCGCCTTATACATATAGAAAGATTCATGGATTATGCCTTCCGAGAGCGCCATCAAGGCTTGTGCTTGGGTCTTAGGGAGAAAACGGGTCTTTCTGGATAAAAGGCTTTTGAATGCGTCCACGTTATGCTCCTTTTTCAGAGACGTTGCATGGAAAGCAATTGCTCGGCCATGTCTATCATGGCGTCGGGGCTTGTCACGCCGCTGCCGTTCGTACTGAAACCCACGATGATTTCAAGTGCGGCGTGCTCTCCGTTGATTTTCATATCCGAACCGGAACACATGGTCAAAAGATCCAGGCAGAAATACGAGGTCCCGTCCTTATCGAGCCCGGGCACCAACAAGGCCAGTTGATTGTCGTTCTTGAAGTGAAAAGCGGAACCTTTCATGGCATTCTGTGCATCGAAATTACGTTCAAGTTCACGCAGTAAGCACTTCAATTCTGTCCGGGACCATCTTTCCGCCAATTCTTCAAAATTTACCAGCTCGATGATGATGAGAGATACAAACCCGCCCTCAAACTGCCTGTTTTCAAGTTCCTTTTCCAGGGTCTTATAAAGGATGGGGAACTGGGGAAGTCCCGTATCCTTGTCTGTTTCCTCTATTGCCTTGAGTTTTTCATAATCGGTTATGGAAGTCAGGAATGGTTCTGCCAAGCTGAGCAGTATGGCCAGAACGCTTTCGGTATAGTAGGAATAACGTTCGAAGGGGAGGTCTTCTATATTCAGCACACCCCATGCCTTACCCTTGATCAGGATAGGCATGGTGATGAGATTCCTGCTGGTATCAAAACGGTCAAATTCAGAGCTGTCCAAGAGCATACGTACGGAAAACAGTTTCCTGTTCCGCAGCACGTAGCCTTCGATCGAAATCTCCGGATCCAGAAGGATTTCCTTTTTCTCATTCTGCTCCCAACCAAAAATGGCCGCAGGTGCGAGCATCCCCTTTTCCTGATCGGGTACCCAGATGGCACCACTCTTCATCTCGGTAAAGAGGAAAACCGTTTCCATCAAGGTGTTGAGTGCCTGATCCTGGTTGAGCGAGGCCAGCTTGCGTACCTGGTTGTGAAGGAGTGTTATGGAATCCTTCTGGCCTGACACCCGGTTTTCCAGAACCCTGTTCACGGTTTCCAGGGAAAGCGCTTTTTTTATCCAGCTGATTTCACTATGTACCGTCTTCCTAAGCCTGCGCCTGACTTTCATGGAAAATTGATCAATCCGATGCTTGTAAAATGCTATTCCCAGCAGGCCGAAGATGGAAAGGGGAAGGCTGTATCGCACGTTCGCCATCAGGGAATCCGCAAATGCGATGTCCAATTGGCCATAGATGGCCGGGTGGATAAGGAAGCCTGTTGTACAGGAGGCCAGTGTGAGGGCGGCTCCCCAACCCAGGCCATAAAAAGAGGCGAACAGGGGTCCGGCGATAAGATATGGTATGCCCTTAAGATTCAGGAAGCCGGGATCGGCACCCAAGACGAGCCCTAGAACGAAAGGGGTCATTGCAAGGAGTATCGATTCAAGGACAATCCTGGGCAGGCGGTGTTGTTTCATGTGCATTCGCTATATAATCATATCGGAAGAATCACAGTGATCTGAAAGGAGTTGTCGAATGAAACGGATCGGCCTGGTCATGGCGCTCATGTTGCTCTGTTCCATTGCTCTATTCGCGCAGAAAGAGACAAGGGTGGAACCCGTATTTCCGGCGTCTGTTCCTGGCTTGATCTTTATTGAGAGTGAGGATGCCGTCGCGACCAATTTCGCCGGCCAGCCGACGATGGACTACAGTTCTTCGGGCCTGCGCTTGTTGCAGTTGAATCGGGAACCCCAAGCCATCGCTCCCTTTTTTGCGGAATACACCTTTATGGTGGAAGAAGGTGGTACCTGGTCCTTCTGGCTGGGAGGAACTCCACCCGGTCCAAAAAGTGACCTTACCCCATCCTATGTATCGCCACTATCCTGGAGCCTGGACGAAGGTCCGCTGGTTCCGCTATATAGAGAAGACGTTTCGGTGGTCGAAAATTACTCCCTCTCCAACTATTGGGCGGTAGTCAAAAGTCCAGTGGTACTGGAGACAGGGACCCATACGCTACGTATCGAGGTATCCGAACGTCGTCGTTACGATACCCGCTACTATTTCATGCTTGACGCGCTGTTTTTCCTGAAATCCGATTCTCCTGCGTCGGATGGCTCGTTGGATCACGGCCTCCTGCCTCCCCTGTTTCCGCAAAACCTGGCGGATCGGTCCATCGACAACCCCTACAGTTCGATCGCGGAGTATGAGGCGTTCATTCAGGAAGATCCCAAGGACCGTTCCGCGTACATCCAGCTTGCAAAGGTGTACAGTTTGCTGGGAGACCATGGCAACGCGATAAAAATACTGTCCCGCGCCAAACTGGTTGCCGGCGACGATCCGCTGCTGACGCTGCTTTCAGCGAAGAACCGCTTGTGGTCAGGCGATAACGACGAGGGTTTGCGCCTGTTCCGCGAGTATCTTGCGACTAGTTCCGCCAAGGAACCCGAGTGGGCGGAAGCCGCGAAGGTGAGTGCCTGGTTGGTCCGGTATCAGGAAGCGTTGGACCTGTACCGGGATGCGATCGCGCTTTTTCCCGACAACCTGAACCTGCAAGTGAACAACGGGCTGACTTTCCTCTGGGCAGGACGCGTCAAGGAAGGTGAAGCCCAGCTAGAGGCAACCTGGAAGAGGGCGAACAACGATCCTAAAACCATAAAGGACCTAGCCTCCATCTTCTCGGTCAACGGGTACGATGACAAGGCTCTTGAGACCTATAACGAGGCGATCCGTCTATACCCGGATAACCTGGAATTCTACCTTCTCGCGGCCAAAGGTTACCTTACGAATAACGATTCGGCAGGAGCCGACGCGGTTCTTGGCCAAATACGCGAACGTTTCGTCGATTCCGAACGTCTTTCAGCGCTTCTCGACGCGGTCAAGGTAAATGCTGGCCTGAAGCAGGCCGCCATCGATCGCTATCTGCACCGTCTGCGTGAGAATCCGGATGACCTGGATCTTCGCAAGGAATTGGTCCGCGCCTACTTCTGGAACGGACGCCTGGACGATGCGCTGGCTGAAAGCATGAATATCCTTATCAACAAGCTATACCGGGTATTTCTGGATCTGGATCGCGATTTGGCGGAAACGTATCGCCTGTTGGATGTCTTCTCGCTGTACCGCACGTACCTGATGGTGTCTGAACCCGGCTTGAAGGCCGGCAGTGCCGAAGTGAAGAAAGCCCTTGAGAACTGGAAAAAGGCGAAAACCGAATGGGAGGGCACCCGGAACGCAAAGGACCCCACACGCAAGCAGAAGGCGGATGAAAAATTATCCGCAGCGGAACAAGCGTTGGGTTCGACCTTGGTTAAAGCCCGGACCCTGCAGGATTCGATAGCCAAGAATCTGGCAATGCTGGATTCCTTCAAGGACGCTTCGGTAGAAGAAATAGGACTATATTCGGCCGACGCCGAAACGCTTTCAACGCTGGGTTCCTGGCGCTGGAACCGTGAAGCCGACCTCAATGATTTTGCCCTTGCCTCTGCCAAGGGGAATTCCTTGGCTGAATATCTGGAAACCCGCATTCTGCTACTGGAGCGGAAGTCCCGCCCCGCACTCTCAGCCACCCACCCCGCCAATCTGGGGGGTAGCAAAAAATCTTCCGTCCCCGGGACCGCCTCCGGGGCATCCCAGGCCAAGACCGAAGAGGCCGCAGCCGATGAGGTACCAGTCGAGCCGGCTGCGGCCGAGGTCGGCCAATCGACCGTGCAGGATGCGGTGCAAGCCGGAGCCGGTCAGGAACCAGCCGTGCAGGAACCGGCCGCCCTGGTGGCTGCCCGTATCCAGGCCAAGTTGTGGAACGGAGAAAAACTAAACCCTACGACTTTTGCCGACAGCGCCCTTTTTGCCCATGGGGCTACCCTTGAAGAAATTTCAGCAGGCTTTATCCTTCCCGAAACCGGTAACGGATTTTTTACCGAGGGTGATGTGGAAGAAGCTGTAGCGCTTCAGCAAACCTTTCAGGAACTCGACCTGTCGATCCTGGCTCATACCGCGCAACTAAAGACGGATACCGATGGCCTCTACCGCCGCGCCGCTGCCAGACTTCGGTTGCGTATCTACCAACACGATTCGGAGACCATCGAGGATAGGCGCGAAATGAGCGAGGTCTACCTCAAGCTTACCCGGTATGCGGATGCACAGGTCCAACTTATCAGGATCCTGGATATCGCACCCGGAAATATCTCGGCCTTGTTCACCCTTGCGCGGGCTTTGGAACTTGGAGGCGACTGGTCGGGTGCCATGAACCGTTATCTGCAGGTCTACCGGACAGATCCCAAATTTGAAAATATTGCAACTTCATACAACCGTCTTGCACGGAACCATGCGGATCGCTTCAGTTCCAATCTGTCCTCCACCATCGATACGGGCCGTACCACCCAGCAGGGGCGGCTTGATTTTGCTGCCGGTGGTACCAGCATGACCGCTTATAGTGCTTCCTGGGTTATGGATGATATTCGCGTCCATTCGTCCCCTGACGAGACCAAGACCGAATCAGTGGGTTTGCAGACCATGAACACCTCCATCCTTTTCAGGTTCAATTCCCTGGATTTGGGCTTGTCAGGATCTTTGGGTGGTACCCTGATGACCAACGTAGGGCTTGTGGACACGGATGGAACCATCCTGTCCGTGGCAGACTTGCCTTCAAGTCTGGCCCTCTCTCCCAGCGCGGGGGCGGGGGTCACCTGGAAACATGGACCCTTTGGGTTTTTCGGTAATTATGCGTATGAACGCATCAAGGACACTTTTCTGCCTTCCCGTTCAGCCTATTTTCAGCACAGCTCTGATGCGGGTGTCTCCGCCTATTATAATCTGCCCCCGAATATCATTGTCCGAACCGCGAGTGCCCGCCTGTATGGCCGGATGGCGAATGTATACTCACCGGACAAGGAAGATCCCAATACGCTGTATACCGGCTTGGTAGAGGGAACCGCTGGCTTCGTTCTGAACACTTCGCCATGGACGACGCTCACCCTTGGGGGCATCCTTTCTTGGGAGGATTCGGCAAAAAAAATGCCAAAGGACGAATATTACGATTATTATGCCCCCAGCGAGGTTCTCATAGCCAAGGGAGGCTTGCAGGTGGCTTCTTGGATGGGCACCGGGAGTGAATGGGTGCTTGGATTGTCAGGAAGATTATGGGGGGGCCACTACGCCGCATCGGCGAATCATGAACCCAAGCAGTCCCTCAACCTGGAAACCCAACTCAGGGCGGAACTATCCAAGGGAGACATCGCCCTGTTCGTAGAACTAAACGGGAGTCAGTCGGGGCCCTACGGAGTCCTGCCTTTCAGTGCTTCTGAATATTGGATGGCCCAGGTATCGGTAGGAGCCTCCATCGGCTTGCCAGGTTATATCATTCCCTGACCAGCATCCCTTGATCATCATCCCCTTACGAGGTTCTGGAATTCGATGTACATGGCGTCCTTCTGAAGCAAAGCCCGGTACTCAGCCTGGTATTCGTCCAGTTCCTGGGCGCTTATGGACAGGAAGGTCAGATAATTCTCCAGCAGGCTTATCGGCTTTGGGTTGGCTTCCAGGACGAACCAGTTGGAAGACAGGAAATCGGCGACGGAGACTATCACCACTACGTGCTTGTGTGTGGAGGTGATGTTGTTGTTTCCGTGTTCCAGGGAGGTATCCGAATAGACTTCGGGGAAATTCCAACCCGACAGGACTTCGTGACCAACTTCCTTATGGGTAGTGCCGAATTGTTCGAGTTCCAGTTCGCTTATGCGACGGTCCTCCAAGACCGAGTTTTGAAGCAATTCCTCATATTTGATGGGATCGTGCGCGAACAGTGCCACTTGGCCTATATTGTGCAATAAACCGGCAACGAAGGCTTCCTCGGCGTAGAGGTTGTTGTTGGTGCGTATGGAAAGGTTCTTCGCGATGAAGGCCGTAGCAAGCGAATGTCTCCAGAAGAAGGAATAGAAGGGCGAATTCCAGTTTTTCTGGAAAAGGCTTGCACCGGTCACCAGGATAACCAGGTTTTTTATGGTATTGGTTCCCAGGATGGTGATGGCGTTCTGAAGTTTTGTAACCTTGTTCTGGCGCGCATACAGCGCGGAATTGGCGATGCGAAGGATCTTGGATGTGAGGGCGGCATCTGCGCGAATGACTTCTTCCAGGGAGTTGAAGCTGAAGTCCTGCCTTTCCACCATGCCCAGAACCTTTGCCGCCACGCTTGGATTGATGGGGATGTTGTTCAGGTAACGCGCATAGCTCTGCATTCCCGTTATGGCTCCAGGATCAGCATTTTTTCAAACTATGCCGGCGATCGGACTTGAACCGATATGCCCGTGAAGGCAGTGGATTTTGAGTCCACCGTGTCTGCCATTTCACCACGCCGGCGTAATATTTTTTTATGCTAGCAGAAAAGCGCGCGGCATTCAAGATAGAAACGCTTCTCTATCGCTTCCCCCATGGAAAAGCTTTTTCGGGGCAAGGGGCCTTTCCTGGCAACGGTGGAGAAAAGATCGGATTTTCCTATGGGAGGCAACAAGATGCCCACCGCGCCGGGCGTTTTCCCTATCCTGATTGTCTCGTCGGCTCCGTGCAGGTAATCGATGGAACGTTTGGAAGAAGCTGCCAGGAAGGCATCCAGGATGGGTTGCAGCGCGTCGGTCGAAAGGCCGGTTACGGTGGTTTCCATCAGTATGTTTTCTGTCCCGCAGGTGAGTCCGTATCTCGTTCCGGCTACTGTAGCCTCGGCAACCAGGGTTTCCAGCTTTTCCGCGTTTTCGACTTGACTGGCCTTGAAATCTTTCATGGCCGAAAGGGCCTTGAGCATCTCGTCCGCGGTGGTTCCGAATACGACCCGGTGGATGGGTTCGAAACAGATACCGTCGTCATAAATGTTCTCCACCTCCACCAGCGCCCAGCGGGCGGGATGGTCCATTATATCCTTTTCACCACTGTGGGCGAGCTTGTATTCATCCCAGACCGCTTTGGCGGTGGCCAAGGAATGGTTTCCGTCTCCCACCGCGTACAGGAAGGGATCCTCACCCATTCCCTTGGTCCCATTCACATCCTTGGCAGCAGTACCCGTGGTTGCCGTTTCGGTATTTGCGTCCGAATAGCGGAGGGCAGCCTTTCGGGCAAGGCGCTCCAGTTCGTTGGCAATAAAATTAAAGTCGGCCTCAGTATCCATGAGCCAGGCACGTATATCGCCTGCCCCTGTCATGAGCTTGGTTGAATAGCGGGGCTTGCGCGCTTTTGCCCGCTCTCCCAGGCCTTCGATAAGCCGGCGTTCGTCGTCGTCTACCAGCAACAGTACGTGGGGAGATTCCAAGGGAGCGCCCCGGCGTATCTCCATTCGCGGTGGAATCCGCTCCTGCACGGTGCCTTCGGTGGCACGGATAAGAGGACGTTCGCTGGGTTCCCAACGGTAACGTTCCAGATCTATGGCAAGTACCAGTCCCCGGCGCAGGGCTTGCTGCGGAGTCGACCTTTCTATGTACGCAATGCCCCTGGCTGGAGGGGAAAATACTCCGCTGTCCAGGTAGGAACGCATGGAGGAGCGGATTTTAGCTATGCGTTCGGCACGATCGCCATCTTCCAGGAAAACTTCGGGAAGTACCATCCGAAGGGTGGACGGAGCCGATCCCACACGATCCTCGACCTGCTTCCAGTACCCACGGTCTTGGGTGAATTGGTCGCAGGCGACGACAGCCCAAGCCTCCAGATCCATTCCGCCTGCAGGCAACAACAATTCCGGTATCCCCGTTCCCAGCGCTTCAAGCCTCTTCGCTAGAGTCATCGTCCCTCTATCCTTATTCCCATCAGTCATCACCAAGTCCGCCTTTGTCCCGACTATAGAGACGGCCCGGCCAAGCGTCAAGCATCCTCATCAAGCACGCTTCAACTTGACAAAGACCCGGTGGGAGACAATAGTTGTCTTGGGAGGAATCTGTCCGGTGCAGCTTCAGCGTCCATCTTTCGTTCAGGAACAACGGCTCAAAATGAACCCTCAGCTTTTTCAATCCATCAAGCTGATGGCATTGCCGGTGGTGGAGCTGCGTGAACGTATTCAGGAAGAAATCGACCACAACCCGGCTTTGGAGGTCATGGAAGACCGGGCTACCGTTTCCTTGGATGATTACACCCCCCGCAGCGAAGAGGACGATTACTTTGAGGCCACCTCGGACTCCGGTTTTGCCCGCAGGGGTGGTGGCGAAGACGACGGCGACGAGCAGCGTAAATTCATCGAGGGTGTGCTTTCCAACCCGGAAACCCTGCAGGAGCACCTGTTATGGCAGTTACGCCTGCAACCCATAGACGAAGCCCATTTTCGTGTTGGCGAACTTTTGGTGCAGAACCTGGATGCCGACGGTTTTTATAAGGAACCCATCGAGCTCTTGCTGAAGGACGAGGATCCCACGCTCACCGCTGGAATGCTGGATCTGATCCGTTCGCTGGACCCCCAAGGCACCTGCGTAGCGGATTATAGGGAATCCCTCGTGGTCCAGGCCAGGCTCCTGCCGGATACTCCCGCCGGTATCGAAGAGCTCGTGGCCGAACATCTGGACCTTCTGGAGCGGGGGAAAACCGCCGAAGTAGCCAAAAAGATGAAACTGACCGAGGCCGAAGTGCTCGCCCTGCTCGAACGTGTTAAGGAATTGACGCCTTTCCCGGGTCGGCAATTCGATACCAGCGAGACCCGCTATGTGACCCCGGATTTGCAGATCATCCGCAAGGACGGCGATTTCGTCATCGTACTCAATGAGGAAGAGATTCCCGTTCTGGGCATAAATCCTTTCTTCATGAAGCTTTCCGACGAAAAGGACGGGGGCAAGCCGGTACGGGACTTTGTCAAGGAAAATATCAAGGAAGCCCGCTGGTTCATCCGTTCGGTCAATCAAAGGAACCACACCATGCTCAGGGTGGCGCGCGCCTTGGTCGAATTCCAGCGCAATTTTTTCATCAACGGCCCCAAACAACTCGCACCCCTTACGCTCAAGGATATAGCGCAGGAGATTGGAGTCCACGAAACCACCGTGTCCCGCATCGCAAACGGCAAATACATACAGACCGAATGGGGAATCTTCGAGATTCGGTACTTTTTTACCAATTCCATAAGCGGCGCCGGTTCCGGGGGCTCGCGCTACTCCAAGGAAGGTGTGAAGGAAATTATCAGGGAGATCATCGCGGACGAGGGGCGGCATTTCTCCGATCAGGAGTTGGCCGATCTCCTTGCCCGCAAGGGGATACCGCTTGCCCGACGGACAGTCGCGAAGTACCGCAAGGAACTTGCTTTGGGTTCTTCGTACGACCGCTAGGCAGGGGTACCGATTACAAGACATAGGAGGCAGGCATGAACATCGACGTAAAGGCTGTTCACTTTACACTGAGGGAAGGAACCCGTGAATTCTTGGACAAGAAAATTGAGCGTATTCCAAATGCCGAGAACATGATCGTGGACCTTTTGCTCACCTTTACGAAAGAAAAAGACTTTAGCGTCGAATGTACGGTTAATTTTCGCTGGGGCGTTTCTGTCCACGTATCCGACCACGATTTCGATCTGAATACCGCCATAGACAAATTAATGGACAAGCTCGAAGCCAAGGTCATCAAGGAAAAGGAAAAAGTCAAGGATAAACATTAATAGTGATCATACCGCATTTCGGCAAGCTCCAAAAATTGCTTGTCGCCGTTTAAAAAAAAGGGCTGCCCATACGTGGACAGCCCTTTTCATTTCAATCCATACGACTGAGTCAAAGCTCCGGATGGCGTGAGGCCGGATGGACTGGCAGTAGCTACTCGCCTTCCTTGATGATCTCGATCTTGATGCCTTCATTGGTGGCGGTATCTTCCTTGGGGGGGATGGTTACTTTAAGGATGCCATTGCGGTAGACCGCCTTGACCTCTTGTTGGGCAAACTTGTCCAGTGGAACGTAGTATTTCTGCTTTTCGATATCCTTCAGTTTGAGCCGGCGCTTAAAATAGCGCACGCCTTCATCCGCCTGCGGTTCCAGCGTCATTCGCGCGGAGAAGACCATGTAATCACCCTGGAACGAGAGGCTGATATCCTTTTCGTCAAAACCAGATAGGGCAAATTCGAATACCAGGCTTCGGTCGGTGGTCATGTACACGTTCATGGGGGGATACGAATAGTTGGGGTAGTAATCGACGTTCTCGTCCTGTCCGGGAGGTCCCCGGTGAACAAAGGAACCGCCTTCAGCGAAGGGGCCTTTACCGGTGAAGGGATTGCCTTCCCCAAAATGATGCCCGAACTGGTCAAAATTCTTTTGGAATTCATCGCCAAATTCCCGGGCGGCGTCAAAAATCTCGTCAAAAATGGTACCCAGATCCACGTACACCTTGTTGCCTTTCATATAAGGCTCCTCGTTACCGGCCTTTTGGCCCGGTTGGTTTGAACCCTTCTTACGAAGCGGTTCGACGGGCCAGTTCAAACCACGCACCGTCTTTTATAATATAGCGCGAAAATCGATGGGGATCAATCAATAATAAAGGCCGGACCACATCCTCTATCTGGCCGATCCGTGCCGAATGGACTATATTAAGAGTATCATATCAAGAGTAAAGGAGGATCCCATGGAAACGGCTGCGACCCTGAACGATTCCGGCATCATGCTCACCGAAGCGAACCGACCCTTCGACGCGATCCCCCTGTTCCGCAAAGCCCTCATCATGGACCCTGGCAATCCCCTCCTTTGGCTCAACCTGGGTATTGCCCAGCATAGGAATGGGGAATATGAGTTCGCGGAAGAGAGTTTCGAACGCTGCAGGACCATAGACTCCGACAATGCCGAAGCTTGGGGTGCCTTGGGCTTGTTGCACTATGAGAGGGAACACTACGAGGAAGCGGAATTCTTCTATCGCGGTTCCCTTGAACGGGACGACTCCGCCTCCCGTTGCTGGAATAATCTGGGAGTACTCTGTTTCGTCAAAGGTGATTATGTCCAGGCTAGAACCTGTTTTGAGTATGCGGTTTCCATCGATCCCCTGTATTGGGACGGGGTTTTCAATCTTAGGGATTGTTGCACGGAGCTCGGCGATGCACGGGCGGCCGAAGAATTCGACCGCCGGCTTAAAGAGTTACCCCATCCCCGCCGCTAAGGGCACCATGCCATGAAAATATTGTATATCGCAGAACTGGTCGGCAAGGCTGGAATTTATTGTCTCAAGAAAGCCTTGCCTGCGCTCAAACTAGAGCGGAAGGTAGATCTCACGATTGCCTGTGCCGATGGCGCTACGGGTGGTTTTGGTTTGGGGCGCAACCATGCGGCCTATATTCGAAAGCTTGGGGTCGAGGTCCTGACCACCGGGGAATGTGCCTTTTTTAAAAAGGACCTGGTGGAGAACCTGCCCAAAATGCCCTACGTGCTCAGGCCGGCGAACTTGGGAGCCTTTGCGCCCGGTTGGGGAGCCAGGGTATTCGCGGCCGGTGACAGTAAAGTCGGTGTAATCTGCCTGCTTGGACAGGCCGGGTTCGACCGTACCCACGCGGATAACCCGTTCACAGCCCTGCCGGAGTTGGTGGAACGCCTGAAACGTGAAACCCCCTACGTGTTTGTCGATTTTCACGCAGCCGCAACGGCAGAAAAACTCTCATTGTTCCGTTTCGCAGACGGGCGCTGTTCCGCCGTAGTCGGATCCCACGGCCGGGTCCAGACTGCGGACGAGATGGTCTTGCCCGGTGGTACCGCTGTCATAACTGATGCGGGTCGGACCGGCAGCCTCGATTCTGTGGGAGGGAACGATCCGGTCCCCCGCATACAGGAATTCCTCACCGGAATTCCCGACTGGACCAAGGAGGCTTGGTCTCGCCCTGCGCTGCAGGGCGTGTTCATCGAACTAGGCTCCGATGGAAAGGCGCTTTCCATCGAACGTATCAGTGTTCCGTGTCCGGAGGTGTCCCATGGTGGAGATTTGCAGGGTTCAGAAGATAGAAGGGAAGACGATAACGGTTAAGGGTGGCGAGCTTGACGGGTGCTTTGGTTGCATGAACGAAGAATGCCGGGTGAACGGCAAGATCATGACCGCCCTGAACAAGCAGAATTTTCCTCTCGCCGAAGGTGCCCTGGTCGAGCTTCGGACCGAACCTTCCATTGTTGCCGGGCAAGCCATGTGGGTCCTGCTACCGCCTTTAGCCCTATTCATCCTTGCATTCGCCGGGGTATCCCTATTTCGCCCCGCATCGAGTGACGCTTCCCGCGCTGCGGCTGGGGTGCTGGGTATGGGCGTGGGTTTTTTCGGGATATATTGGCTAAAGAAGCTGTTCCCCGTCGTTTCCATGCCGGAAATCGTACGGGTGGTAACGGAAGAAGAGTTTGAAGCGGAAAATTCGCCGGTCGTATCCGCAGATGGTTCCGGCTATCCAAATGAAGAACCGCCACCGGATTTTGACTAAGGAGCCTCTTTTATCATAAGGTCAAAACTTGTTTGGCCTCATGATAAAGAGGCTTTTCAAAGCTCTAGGACTGCTTGCCGGTAAAATCCTCGCAGGGCTCGTCACCGGTGCCGCTCGATTCGGGACCGGCATCGCGGCAGGCTTCCAGTGAAATCTCTTTCATGGTATCCCCACAACAATTCGGTGCTTTTTTCTTCTCATCCTGGACAACTTCCTTTCCACAATCCTTACATCGGTACGCTTTATTCACAGTGAACCTCCCCGTCTTTCCGGCGCGCGTCGTTTAGGCACGTCATTACCTTTGTTCCTTGGCCAGCCTGCAGATACGCTCCGCCATCCGATCCAGCGGAACCTGTTCCATCACATGCCCCAATTCCCATGCCACTTTGGGCATACCATAAACTACTGAAGATGCCTCATCTTGTCCAATCGTTATTCCGCCTTCCCGGAAAATAGTGCCCAATTCCTTTGCGCCGTCCCTTCCCATGCCGGTCATGATGACGCCCATGGCCCGATTCCCGAATTCCTTGGCCACGGATGCAAAAAGCACGTCTGCCGACGGCCTATGCCCGTTCATGGGGAGATCGTCAGAAAGCCGGGCGACTGTGGCCAGGGGGCGCTTTTCTATAGACAGGTGACGGTCGCCTGGTGCTATCAATACGCGTCCCGGCTTAATGACATCCCCCTCTTGGGCTTCCTTCACTTCCAAGGGGCAGATCCGATCCAGACTTTTTGCGAATTCGGCGGTAAAACCGGCAGGCATATGCTGTACCACGAGTATGGGTTGGTGTAGATCCGGATCCAATTTGGCGAACACTTCGCGCAGCGCATTCGGTCCACCGGTCGAGATACCGATGGCGATGATCTCGACGGGTCCTGACCGCTTTGCGCCGTGGGGAACCGCTGTTTCCGCAGGCTTTGCCGTCGGTCTTCCGGGGAAGCTTGATTTGGCCGGTACTTGTTCCTCAACAGGCGTTTCGGCGTGGCTCTCTGTTGCTGAAGACCGGGCGCTGCCGGGTGTTGGTGCGGGAAGTCCATTTTTTCTGTCGGCTTCGTTTTCTTTTGCCTTGGCAAATTCATCCATGATGCCGCGCGGCACCGGTCTACCACGCCTTGCCCGGTATTGGGCGCCATACGCGAAGAGCATATCCGTCAATTGTGACCGGACGGCCTTGACGTCTTCGGAAGCTGCTCCGGTCGGTTTCATCATAAAATCATTCGCCCCCAGGTTAAGGGCTTCCATGGTTATTTCCGCGCCGCGCCGTGCGATCGAGGAAAGGATGACCACTGGAATTTCAATTCCCAACCGTTTGCGTTCCCGCAGGAATTCGATACCGTTCATTTCCGGCATCTCAAGATCCAGTACGATGACATCCGGGTCGCAACGGGGTATTTTCTGCAACGCGAAGTTGCCGTTCATGGCGCGTTCCGCCACGGCCAACCCGGGTGTGGATTCGATCATGCGCGAAACTATATTCCGCATGAGAGCTGAGTCGTCGACTATGAGTACGGAAACGGCGTCGGTCACAGGATGCTCCTTTTCAGGACAGGTGTTTGCGGTAAAAACACGCCCACTCCGTTTTTACGAATTCGAATTTCGTATTCATGCCGAACAAGGATTCCGAATGGCCTATGAAAAGAAAGGATTTATTGCCCATGGAATTCCAGAAACGCTCCACCGAGGCCTTCTGTGCGGCTTCGTCAAAATAAATAAGAACATTCCTGCAAAAGACAACGTCTAGGTTGCGTGAGCCGGAGTCGAATTTCAGGTTATGGTAATCGAACCGGATCATGCGCTTGAGCTCTTCGTGGATACGGTAACCGCCTTCGACCTTGTCGAAATGCCGTTTGAGCTGTGCCTCTGGGATGCCGACTATGCGGGCATCCGAATAGAATCCTTCCTTGCCCACCATGAGTGATTTAAGACTGATATCACTCGCGATAATCTCGGCCGACCAAGGCGGCGATAGCAGTTCCTTAAGCATCATGGCTATGGTGTACGGTTCCTCACCCGTTGAACAGCCGGCACTCCAGACGCGGATTTTATAATCCCCTGTGGGCTTCTTGATTTTCATCAATTCCGGAATCACATACTTCTCGAACGCGTCGAAATGAGCCTGATTCCGGAAAAATCGCGTCAGGTTTGTCGTAATCGAGTCCAGGAACGCTTTCATTTCTTCTTTGTTACGGACGATCAGATCATAATATTGTTTTACATGATCCAATTTCTTCTCTCGGAGGCGTTCCTTCAGGCGGCTTTCCAGAATGGACCTGTTGGTTGCGGAAAAATGAATTCCACTTTCATCGTAGATGAGTTTGCGATACATATCAAAATCGCTGTTTTCGAGAAAATCCGCCATATTTCGCCTGCTGCTCCGTTGTTTAGGACCTTCCGGGGAGTCCAGTGTCCACGGCTAAAGTGTATGGACAGGTGGTGTTGCTGTCAATTGATATTATGCGTGCTATATTTACTTGCAAGGAAGTGGAAAAAAGTGAAGAAAGTGGAATTCACCGTTGCCGGAGTCGCCCTGGATGGTGAATCCGATATTCCTACGGTGCTCATGCGTGATATTTCAGGCATGTTCCTGATCACCGTTCCCGTTGGGGCTTTCGAAGCAAGCGCCATCATAATCGAACTGGAAGGCCTTCACCCTCCACGCCCGCTCACCCACGACCTTCTCGCGGAGTTCTTGCGGCGTCATCGGTTCATGCTCCAATCTTTCGAGCTCTATGAACGCCTGGATGATGGATATTTGGGCCGAATCCGATATCGGAAGGGCTTAAAATCCTTTTCCATGGAGGTGCGTCCTTCGGACGGCATTGCCCTGGCTTTGCGCTTGGGTACGCCCATATTGGCGAGCAAGGATTTAGCGGAACCCATCATGGGCGACCTTGAACAGACTCACCCCTTTTTCCATCCCCAGGATTCCGTTCTTTTTCTCGGCCATAAGGGGACAGAGCTTCGCGCATAAATTGTTTCGCCGTTGACGAAGCCCGTCCCGGCGGGGATAATTCCGCCACATGAATAAGTATATATTCGTCACCGGCGGCGTGTGTTCCAGTTTGGGCAAGGGCGTCGCCGCTTCTTCATTGGGCGCGCTTATGGAAAGCCGTGGCCTGAACGTGCGGATGGTGAAATGCGACCCATATATCAACGTCGATGCAGGGACAATGAGTCCGTACCAGCATGGCGAAGTCTACGTCACCGACGATGGCGCCGAAACCGACCTCGATTTGGGTAATTATGCCCGTTTTACCCGAAGTCCTCTTTCCAGGGCGAACTCCATCACCACCGGCCAGGTCTACGATGCGGTTATCCGGAAGGAACGTGAAGGCCGCTACCTTGGACGGACCGTTCAGGTTATCCCCCATATCACCGATGAGATAAAAGGCAGGATACTCGCCGTAGGCAAGGATCCGGAGGCCGATATCGTGATAGTGGAGGTAGGCGGTACGGTGGGCGATATAGAGTCCATCCCCTTTCTTGAAGCCGCCCGGCAACTCATACACGAGCTGGGTCGTACCAACGCCCTTTCGGTCCACCTGACACTCGTTCCGGAAGTCTCGGCAGGGGAAATAAAGACAAAGCCCACCCAGCATTCGGTCAAGGCCATGCAGGAGCAGGGTATCCAGCCGGATATCCTGATATGCAGGGCACCTGCCATGCTGGATGAGGCCACCAGGCGCAAGATAGCCCTGTTCACTAATGTCGAGAGCGATTCCGTTTTCACCTCCTACGACGTGCATACCACCATCTACGAGATTCCACTCATTTTCCATGAGCAGAACCTGGATCAGGTTGTTCTGAAGAAGCTCGGCGTCGAGAGCCGGCACGCCGATCTCCGGCCTTGGACCTCCATGATGGAGCGCTTCCGTGCCCGGAAGGAAACCGTGCGGATCGGCATAGTCGGTAAGTACATGGAACTCCACGACTCGTACAAGTCGGTGTACGAAGCCCTTTTTCATGGGGGACTCGAATGCGGCGTAGGGGTGGACCTGGTCAAGCTGGATTCTTCGAAACTCGAGGGCGACGTGGATCCCGGAACCTTTCTGGGTGATGCGGCTGCGGGTGGTCCGGTGGACGGGATCCTGGTACCGGGTGGTTTCGGCCAGCGGGGCATCGACGGCATGGTTCGCGGCGCCGAATGGGCAAGGAAGAACAAGGTTCCGTATTTTGGCATTTGCCTTGGTATGCAGATCATGGTCATTGACTGGGGACGTAACGTCCTTGGGTGGCAGGATGCGGATTCTACTGAATTCGATCCCGATACCAAGCATCCGGTGGTAAGCCTGCTGGAAGAACAGGTGGACGTCAAGAATTACGGCGGAACCATGCGGCTGGGGAAGAGCGAATCCATACTCGAAACGGGTTCGAAACCCTTGGGTGCCTATTATCCGGATTCCGATAACCAGGTCGTATGGGAACGTCACCGGCATCGTTACGAATTCGCCAACGTGTACCGGGGGGAAATGGTCCAATCCGGTCTCAAACTGGCGGCTTTTACCCCTGATCAGAGTTTGGTGGAATGCGTCGAGTGGCCGGATCACCCTTGGGGCGTCGGCGTTCAGTTCCACCCGGAATTCAAATCCAAACCCACTTCAGCGCACCCTCTCTTCCGGGCTTTCATCGCGGCCTCCCGGGACCGCTTGTGTTCGAGGGGCTAGTTGTATGATGCTTGGTCGTTCTGTTCTTGTCTTTGCCATCCTGGGATGTGTTGCATGCAGTTTCGATTATGGAAGCGTCGAGACCCTGGACGAGACAAGGCCTGATTTGATCATGACCGATGTGGAGTACGTCCGGGTACGGGATGGTAAGCCCCTCGTACGCTTGCAGGCCGAATCTGCCGAACGATTTGAAAAAACCCGGAAAATGAACGTCAGTTCCCCCCGCTTCGAACAGTTCCGTCCGGACGGTACGGGAGGAGCCAAGGGTGTCGCGGCTTCCGCCGAAATCGATCTGGCGACCGGCGATGTCTTCATGTCCGGCGGGGTGAGCGTGTCCGTTCCCGACGAGGATGTGCTGATAGAAACAGAAGCCCTCTCCTGGAGGGACGAAGCAAAAGGTCTGTCCGGACCGGAAAACGGGGCTGTGTTGATAAAAAAGGGAGATGGCACATACCTTTCCGGTATCGGATTCGCGGCCGATGCCCGCAGCAGGAGTTGGGATTTTACCGGGACAGTCAACGGCACCTGGGTGGATTCCGATGAGGACGCCGAAGCTCCACCGGAAGTCGCCGCGGAGGAGCCTGGTGCGGAATCCGGAGATGCCATCTTGGCCGCGGATGTCGAGGTTACTGTTCCAGTTGCCGTGTCCGAGTCTGTATTATCCGTGTCTGAGGTACCCGCGATGGTTCCGTCGGAGGCCGATACTCCGAGAAATTTGGACGACAGGTCTGAGGTCCTTTCTGCCGATATTCTCCCTGCTGGGGTGTCTCCGTGAGACAGCGTGCTCTCATCCTGTTAGCCTGCTGTGTGATGGCTACCGGAATTGGAGCAAAAACGGTTTTTGCGGCTGATATTTTCCGCTTCAGCGCCAACCGTATGAGCGGGTCGCGGGCTTTGGGCAAGGATTCCACCCTTTTGGAAGGGTCTGCAAAGGTCATTTCCGAAACACTTACCCTCGCGGCGGACCGTATCGAACTTTCCGGGGACGATAATCGTTTTGTGGATTGTTCGGGAACCGTCAGCGGCGTCGATACGGAAAAGGGCATTCGCTTCATTACCGATCGCCTGCGCTATGACCGAACACTCAAGATAGCCCGTCTGGAGGGCAATTCCACCTTGGAGGATAAAAAGAATTCCGTCGTCGCCAAAGGTCGTTTTATCGAGTATAACGATGAGGGCGGGGTTGCCGTCCTCCAAATCGGGGTTCGAATATTCAAGGACGAGCTCGTCTGCCGTTCCGAATGGGCCCTTTATCGGAGGGAAGAAAAAACCCTCGAGTTGGCGGGCATGCCGGTGGTTTTTAAGGAAGATGATGAATTCCGCGCCGACCGCATGCAGGTAGACTTGGAAACCGATGAAGTTGCCATGGAAGGTACGGTGAGCGGATCCCTGAAGGAGAAGACAGGTAAGGATAATCCTGGTAAGGAGAATCATTCCGATGAACGAAAGCCCTGACCATGTGCTCGCCGTTAACGACCTGCACAAGCGTTTTGGGCGCAAGGAAGTCGTGCGGGGTGTCAGTTTCTCCATGAACAACGGCGAAGTCGTAGGTTTGTTGGGGCCAAACGGCGCCGGAAAGACGACTGTTTTCTATATGATTGTCGGCTTTCATCGTCCCACCAAGGGTAGCGTGGTCATGAACGGTGTTACGATCACCACCCAACCCATGTACAAACGGGCCCGCAGGGGCATTGCATATCTACCTCAGGAGCCATCCATTTTCAGGAAACTGAGCGTGGAGAAAAACATTTGGGCCATTCTTGAAACCCGGGGCGACCTGACGAGGGCTGAAAAGAAACGGAAGTTGGATGAACTGCTGGATGAATTCGGCATTGCACGTTTGCGCAAGCAGCCTGGATATACTCTTTCCGGGGGAGAGCGACGCCGTACCGAGATCGCCCGGTCCCTTGCCATCGAACCAAAATTCCTGCTTCTGGACGAGCCCTTCGCCGGTATCGACCCCATCGCGGTCTTCGAAATTAAGAACCTGGTACGACGCTTGTCGGAGCAGCGCATAGGGGTGCTCATTACCGACCACAACGTGCGGGACACCCTGGATATAACCACCCGGGCGTTCATAATCAACGAAGGCATCATCGTCGCGCAGGGCGATAGGGAGACTATCCTCGCCGACGACATGGCCCGCCGCGTCTACCTGGGTTCCGAGTTCAGAATGTAATTCATTCATTTTGAACGATTTGCTTGACAATTATCCCTCCTTTGCTATAATAATCTAATACGGCAAGTTTGGCAGGAGGGTCCATGATTACTTGGATAATCCTCCCCCTCGCCGGGTTAACCCTAGGCTGGACAATTAGATGGCTGTACGCCAGATTCCAACTCTCGGCTTCCGAACAGCGGGCCGAGCGCATCAAACAGGATGCGATAAAAGAAGCTGAGGCCAAGAAAAAGGAGATCCTTCTCGAAGCGAAAGATACACTCATTCGGGAAAGGACACAGCAAGAAAGGGAAATCCGGGAACGCAGGGGAGAGCTGCAGCGCTATGAACGGCGGGTGCAGCAGAAAGAAGAAGCTATAGACAAGAAGGTAGAAACCCTCGAAAAGCAGGAAGAAGTGCTTGTCGAACGGGGTTCTTCCTTGACCGCTCGGGAAGAGGCCTTGGAGCACGAGGAGGAACGTTACCGTTCCGAACTCGAACGAATTTCAGGCATGAGTAGCGAGGACGCGAAGGCCCTCATTATCCAGACCTTGGAAAACGAAGCCAAGCACGATGCTCAGGGACTCCTGAACAAGATCGAGGTGGAAGCGAATCTCGCTGCCGAAAAAAAGGCCCGGGATATACTCGTAACCACTGTCCAACGTCTTGCGACGGAAGTCACGAGCGAGGTTACCGTCACGACGGTGACCCTGCCGAACGATGAAATGAAGGGTCGCATCATCGGTCGCGAGGGTCGGAACATCCGCACCCTGGAGACGCTTACGGGCGTCGACGTGATCATCGACGATACCCCGGAAGCCGTCGTCATCTCGTGCTTCGACCCGGTACGACGCGAGATTGCCAAGGTATCCCTTGAGCGTCTCATATCGGACGGACGGATCCACCCTGCGCGCATCGAGGAAGTGGTCCAGAAGGTCACTAGGGAAATCTCGCAGAAGATCTTCGAAGAGGGCGAAAAGGTCCTGTTCGATTTGGGTCTGCACAATATGAACCAGGACGCCATCCGTACCTTGGGACGCTTGTATTTCCGGACCAGCTATGGCCAGAATGTGTTGTACCACTCGAAAGAGGTGGCGATCATCGCGGGCATGCTCGCGGCGGAAGTGGGAGCCAACAGGGAAATCGCCAAGCGCGGAGCACTGCTCCACGATATCGGAAAGGGTGTGGAATCGGATTCCGATCTGAACCATGCCGAATTGGGTATGGAGATGGCCAGGAAGATGGGCGAGGACCCGCGGGTCATCAATGCAATCGGTAGCCATCACAACGACGTGGAACCCAGTTGCATCGAATCCGTGCTGGTTCAGATAGCGGATGCGATTTCCGCTGCCCGGCCCGGCGCACGGCGCGAGACCTTGGATAATTACATCAAGCGTCTGGAGAATCTGGAATCCATCGCCGAAGGCTTCTCGGGAGTCGATAAGGCTTATGCCATCCAGGCAGGCCGTGAACTGCGGATCTTGGTGAACAACGAGGCCGTGAGCGACGACCAGTCCAAGGACTTGGCCAAGCAGATTGCAAAGAAGATAGAAACCGATATGCGCTACCCGGGCCGTATCAAGGTTACCATCATCCGGGAAACCCGCATCGTGGAATACGCCCGCTAGGCGTATTCGCAGACGAAGGGAAACCGCGCCGCAAGGCGCGCTCTTATCCAGACTTCAGGCGCGGCGCATCGATTGGTGCGTCGCGTTTTTTTTCATGCAAGTCCCGCGGGATGTGCATGCTTACGGTAAAAGAGGTGCACATGTCCCTGGTAAGAGCCATGCTGATAGGCGATGTCGTAGGTGATCCGGGTATTGCGGCTCTGGAATCCGACCTACGTTCATTGATATTGGAATTTAGTGCTTCCTTCGTCTTGGTCAACGGGGAGAATGCGGCCGGCGGCTTTGGCCTTACTCCGGTTACCCTGGAGCGGATTCTGGCTGCGGGGGCAGATGTGGTGACCAGCGGCAACCATGTGTGGGAAAAACGGGATCTCTGGCCTGTTCTGGATTCGGAACCACGTCTCTTGCGGCCGGCGAACTACCCGGAAGGCGCGCCCGGCCACGGTAGCGGCGTCTTCGAAAAAGACGGTATCTCATGGGCCATCATCAATCTGCAGGGTCGGGAAGAATTATCGCCCATCGATTGTCCTTTCCGCATAGGTGAACGCTTGTTGGATGGGCTGGAAGGGAAACCGGTCATCACCTTGATCGATTTCCACGCGGAAACCACCCGTGAGAAGGAATCCTTGGCTTTCCACCTCGATGGCAGGGTAGGAGCGATTGTGGGTACCCATACCCATGTGCGTACCGCAGACTCCCGCTTGCTACCCAAAGGCACCGCCTATATCACCGATCTGGGAATGACCGGCGTTACTGACGGCATAATCGGGATGGATACAACCATTTGCCTGAATAGGTGTAAAACCCTTATTCCTTTCCGCATGGAATGTGCTACCGGAGTGGTGTCCATCAGTGGTGCCCTTGTGGTTTTTGACACCGACACCAGGAAAGCCGTTTCCATCGAAGGTTTTGGAAGGAAGCTAAGCATTGTCCCGGGTGCTGGGTCAGATGGAATCCCGGCCTAAGGGCTTTCCGATGTGGATGCCTTCGGGACCCAGATAATCCAGGCGGCGTCCGTCTATGAGTATCTGCACGTCCTTGACCGATTCGAATTCCGTGGCCGTCCAGATCACCTGCCGCAATTGTTGCACATAGCCTTCCACGCCGTGGGAGTTGAACTGGAACTGTTCGTTAAAATTGAGGTAGGCGGTGGAACCCCTGACCAAAATGGAAATCAGTCTCGTACCGTCCGGGATGAGCGAAGTGAGACCTTTCTTGCGTTCCTCGGTGGAGGGTCCGGACAACAGGGCCCCAATCGCATCCGTCAAAGGGGAATCGGAGACCTTCAGGGTGCGCTTCACTTTTTCCCGTGAGATCACCCCATCGTCGTAAATCTTGACCAACCAAAGGGAGTGGTCCTTCAGGGGAGTGCCCTGTTTTTGCGTACTTGCCGGTACTGAGGGTTTTGTTGTCGACGGAGCAAGGGTTTTCACGGTGTTGGCTCCACCGCTTGCGGCTGGTTTTGACGATGGAACTGCCGGTTTCAGCGCAGTACCATCGGTGGACTTGCCCGTGGTCTGGGTTGTGGGTTTTTTGCTTTCAGTTACCACTGGCTGTGTAGGTGCCGGTTTTGGCGATTTTGAGGATTCCTCGTCCACCACGGATACCTTCGGCATCGACTGGGGGACAATCGGCTCGAGTTGCTTGGTGCTTTTTGGCTGCTCGTTGGCAGGGCTTTTAATGATTGTATCGACAGCCTGCACACTTTCTGCGGGTTTCTGCGGGACCGCCGGTTCTTGTTGGGTAGTTTTGGTTTTGGGGAATATCCTTTCGATGAACTTGGTCCGCTCAAACACCCCAACAATGGTAGGGCGATTGATGAAAAATAAGATAATCACCAAAAGCAGAAAGGCTATCCAGAATAGGCATCCTATGCCCGAAGGGTTATTTTGTTTTTTTGCTGGATTTCGTTTGGCGGCCACAAAAAGATGATACGGCACAAGGGGGCAGGGGTCAAGCACAAAGGGCTCCGATCAGGGATGGTTTGACAGTTGCGCCGCGTATAGGCTATCCTGTGAGGAATGAAGGAATTACGGGGGATTTTAGCCGCTCCGGGCATCGCGTTCGGTAAGGCGTTCGTCTATTCCGACGACGAAAGCTCATCAATTCCCCGCTATGGAATTCGTGACCGTGATATCGAACCCGAATGGGAGCGTTTTCAGAAAGCGGTTAAGGTTGCTGAAACGGAGGTTTTCGAGCTCCGTGACCGGGCTTCCCGTGAAATGGGCGATGAACACGCGAAAATATTTGACGCCCATTTGCTCATGTTATCGGATATAGAACTGTTTGATCAGATACGGGAGCGTCTGGAAAGTCTCAAACACAATATTGAATGGGTCGTTTGGGATCATTCCAGGGAACTTGCCCAAAAGCTTGCTTCCGCTTCGGATCAGTACCTGCGTGAACGGGCAATAGATATCCATGACGTTTCACGTAGGGTTCTTGACCGGCTACTCAATATCAGCAAGGTTTCCCTAGCCGATTTATCGGATGATATCGTTCTGGTAACCCATAATTTGTTGCCCTCTGAAGCTTTGGTGATGGACAAGATTCACGTCAAGGGTATCGTGATGGACATGGGTGGTAAAACCTCCCACACCGCGATCCTGGCCCGGGCCTTCGAGATTCCTGCCGTATTGGGGCTCTCCGACGCGACCAAAAATATCGAAGACGGAACCATGGTGATCGTCGATGGGACAGCCGGATTGGTCATAGTAGATCCGGACGAGGCGAGCATAGCCAAGTACCGTTCCATTACACTCCATTTGCGGAAGACCACGGATGATCTCCTTTCCGAGAAGGATCTTGATGCGGTTACGCTGGATGGCCATCGTGTGGCGGTGAAGGCGAATATTGAAATCGCCGAAGAAGCGGCCCACTCCCTCATTTATGGCGCGGACGGTATAGGCCTGTATCGTTCAGAATTCCTTTTTCTCACTCCCGGTAAAACGGCAGAGGAGGAATTCCAGTTCGACTCATATCGTCGTATAACAGAAGCGATGGCAGGCAAACCGGTGACCATCCGGACCTTGGATGTGGGTGGAGACAAGATCATACCCGAATTGCAGGGCTCGGAAGAAAAGAATCCCCTGCTCGGGTGGCGCGCCATCCGGTTTTGCCTTTCCAGAAGGGAACTATTCAAGACCCAGCTACGGGCTTTGCTCAGGGCAAGCGCCTTTGGCGACCTTAGGGTCATGTTTCCAATGATTTCCGGCTTGGAGGAGTTGGAAACCGCCCTCGCCGTTTTCGAGGAAGCCAAAACAGAATGCCGTGCGCGGGGCTTGGCTTTCAACGAGAAGGTGCTTGTCGGCATAATGGTGGAAATACCATCCGCCGCCATGACCGCGGATATACTGGCGGAAAAGTCAGCGTTTTTCTCGATCGGTACCAACGATCTGGTTCAGTATTCAATAGCGGTAGACCGCGGAAACGAGAGGGTCGCCTATCTGGCACAACCCTTCCACCCTGCAGTCCTCCGCTTCATCAAATGTACGATAGACGCGGCCCATGCCGCGGGTATCAAAGCCGCCATGTGCGGCGAGATGGCAGGGGATCCAAATACGACAGCGGTTTTGTTGGGACTCGGGTTGGACGAGTTCAGCATGTCCGCCCCTTCCATTCCGCTGGTCAAGCGCATCGTTCGGAGCACCAGACTGGCAGATTGCCAGCAGCTCGCCAAACAAGTACTGGAGCTGTGCTCTTGGTCGGCCGTAGAGTCGCTTGTTCGTTCTTGGATGGACGAACGCTTCCCCACCATCAAGAGCGGCTCGTAGCCGTTTTCGGAGAAACGAAACAAATGGAATTTTCCCCCGACAAGAAGTATCGTAAATTACCCGTCGTCGTGCTCGCAGGCCGGCCTAATGTCGGCAAATCGACCCTGTTCAACCGCCTGCTCCACTCGAGACGGTCCATCACTGACCCGACTCCGGGTGTCACCCGCGATCCCGTCGAGGAGAACGCCTTCCTGAACGGCAGGCCGCTCAGGCTGGTGGATACTGGCGGTTTCAAGCTGGAACGGGAGGGTCTGGACAACCAGGTGGTCGAAAAGAGCCTGGATACCATCGACCGTGCCGATTTGATAGTGCTCGTGCTCGAAGCCGGGGATCCGACCCCCGAGGATGAGCAGTTCATCGAATTCCTGCGCCAGTATCGCGAGCGCCTGATCGTTGTGGTCAACAAGACCGAAGGCGGACGTCGCGAAGCCGCAGCCTGGAACCTGCTTTCCTACGGTTTTAAATCCCTTCTGATGGTATCCGCCGAACACGGCGACAATATTGCGGATCTGCAGGAAGCCATCGTCGCCCACCTGGACTTCTCCGCAGTGGAAGAGGACGACGACGAAACCCGCGATATCCGCATCGCCCTTCTGGGCAAGCCGAATACCGGCAAGTCCACGCTTTCGAACCGGCTTACCTCCAGCGACGCCTCCATAGTAAGCGAGATCCCCGGCACTACCCGGGATGTAGTGGAAGGACGCTTCGAGTACAAGGGCAAGGGCTTTGCCGTCCTGGACACGGCCGGTATCCGCCGGAAGAATCGGGTTACGGAGAACATCGAGTATTATTCCGTGAACCGGGCGATCAAGACCCTGGACGAGGCTGATATCGTCTTCCTGATGATAGACGCCCAGGACGGTCTGACCGATCAGGACAAGAAAATCGCCTCCTTGGCCCACGAAAAAGGCCGGGGGATTATCCTGGTGCTGAACAAATGGGACGAGATGCCAAAGGTGAAGAACACCTTTGAGGCTACCTGCGACCGTATCCGCTATCTATTTGGTCAGATGGAATACGCCCCCATCATGGCGGTGTGCGCCCTGGATGGTACCGGTGTCGACAAGCTTCTGGATACCGCCCTGCGCATGTACGGCCAGCTAACCAAGCATGTCGAGACAGGCCCCCTTAACCAGGCGCTAGAAAAGTGGCTGATCGATTTTCCGCCGCCCATCGGCACGAGGAACCGCTTCAAGATCCGCTACGCGACCCAGATTTCCACGAACCCTGTCCGCTTCATGTTTTTCGTGTCCCGGCCAGAGGCGGTGAGCGATGCATACCTTGCCTACCTGCGCAACCATATCCGCAAGGATTTGGGTTTCACCCTCATTCCAGTGGATGTAGAAATGCGTGGCTCCCGCAAGGACCCCATCGAAGCGCGCAAGGAGATGGAAGCCCGAAGGGAGGCCGCCAACAAGGTAGCTGCGGAGAGCGGCGAGCGGGTACCCCAGAGTGCGGAGCAGGTTCGGAAGGAAGTGGCGAAACGGAGTTCCGAGGCCATGACCGAGGCGAACGCAAAAGGACCAGCGAAGGCTAATCGCCGAGGAAGCGGTGCCACCAACAACGGTAGCCCTGCCAAGAAAAGCCGATACGGCGGTGGTGGCCGACAAAAGGCTGGTGTGAGCCGGCGTCCTTCGGGGCATAAGAAGGGCGATCGCTAGGAGCGGATACGGAGCTGGAGCATGAAGGCTTCGATAGGCGAGGTTCAGCGACTGCTGGGAGTGAAGACCCATACGCTGCGCTTTTGGGAAAAGGAAATCCCCCTGATCCAGCCGCGAAAGGACACGTTCGGGCGTCGCCTGTATTCAGGCCGGGATATCCGTATTCTGTTACGCTTGAAGCACCTGTTGTATGTCCGCCATTTTTCCATCCACGACGCGCGCCTGAAGCTTGAAGCCGAACTTTCCGACGACCGCCAAAACCTGCGCGCCGAAGTCGATGGGATACGCGCGGACTTGGTGGCCTTGTACTTCCGCCTGCACCCGACGTCAAAACCCCACGCATCACACCCCGCACCTAAATCAAGCCATGGAGGCGACTTTTGACCCCGACCCTTTTCCCCCGCCCCGATGCCGAGTTGCGCCGAAAGCTCGACGAGTTGCTAAGCCTGATCGATCAGGTGTTTCCCTTACAAGCCCGCCACAGGGCTGGCCTTTCCAACGACGTGCGCGACCTTTCCCGCTCCCTCACTTCCGAGCGGTCCGATAGGGATGCGGGTTATCTGGGCAAACCCGGTGCCCTTTCCGCCTACCTGCGCTATTACCTGCCTTGGAATGTGTACCGTTTGGCTCGCCTGCTTCCAGCCTTGTCCCTGAACCTGAAAGACGGTGATCTGGTGACTGACCTGGGTTCGGGGCCGCTCACCGTGCCCATCGCGCTTTGGCTTGCCCGGCCGGACCTGCGACCCCTCAAGCTGGAATTCCAGTGTCTGGACCGAACCGCCAAGGCCCTGGATGCAGGTACGTCCTTGTTTGCCGCGCTGGTAGCGGGTACGGGGACCCCTTGGCAGGTGAAAGCCGTGCGCGGAACCCTGGGAACACGCCTGCAAAGTGGTGCGGCTTTGGTGTGCGCGGCCAATGTGTTCAACGAATCCACCGGAGACGCCAGGCTACCCCAAGATGTGCTGGCCGAAAAGCGTGCGCGTCTCCTGTCCGCCCTCGCTCGGGAGGACGGCGCTATCTTAGTGGTTGAACCAGGTGTCCCCGCATCAGGTACCTTCGTCTCTGCCTTGCGGGATGCCATGATAGACGACGGCCGCCTTCCTATCGCGCCTTGTCCCCATGCAGGAGCCTGCCCCATGCCGGGGGGGCGACACCTGCGCAAGTGGTGCCATTTCGTGTTCGACACCGATGACGCCCCCGACCGCCTGCACAAGCTTTCCGCCGCTGCGGGCATACCCAAGGAACGGGCAACCCTGAGCTTCCTGTTCGCTGGTGGTGCTGGCGGTGCTGGCGGTGCTGGCTTGGCAGGTCAGCCAGGTCAGGTTCATAAGGTTCCTCTGAAAGTACGCGTCGTCTCCGACTCCTTCGCCCTGCCTGATGGCTCCAGTGGCCGCTACGCCTGTTCTGCCCGGGGCCTCGCCCTGCTGGTTGGCTCCCGTTCGGAAATGACTGCCCTGGGTTCGGGTTGCCTGGTGGAAACCAGGGTGCAGGACGGGCCGGAACATCGGGACCCCAAGACGGACGCGCTGGTGGTGCGGGCGTGACAATGTTCAATAATAGTGAACAGTATGGGAAAGAAAACGGCGCAGTTGCTGCCATCCACCCTCAGGGTCCTAATGGTCATGGGTGAAAATATCAAATTAGCCCGGTTGAGAAGGAATTTGGGAACAGAGCTGGTTGCGGAACGGGCTGGAATTAGCCGTGGAACCCTTTGGTCTGTGGAAAAAGGCTCCCCCTCGGTGGCCATTGGAATATATGCGCAAGTCTTGCTGGCAATAGGACTGGAACAGGATCTGGTTTCCATTGCCCGGTATGACGAGCTGGGTCGCAAATTGCAGGATGCCCGGCTTCCGATACGAAAGCGTTCACCCCCAAGGAAGCGGGATGAAACCTACTGAACTGAAAATGTACGTGTATCTGGATGGCTTTCCGCCTCAATAATTCCGCCAACTGATTCCTGTCATTCCTTAATTACGCCGAAATCCTCGTTGGTGATCTTTTCCATCTGGCTGATCAGGGCTGCCATATCTTTAGCCAGGGGGGCGAAGAAATCCCTTTGCTTTAGGTCAGGGAGATCGAAACTCAGACTGTTGGCGTGCAGGCCAAGGCGCGAGAGAATGGGGCGTTCCTCGAAGGGATCGCCGCGCCAGGAGCGTTTGAAGGACGAGAGCATCAGGGGTTTCTTGTCGCCGTACAAGGGGTCACAGACTATGGAATGCCCTAGGGCGGAAAGGTGGGCGCGTATCTGGTG
>Ga0172379_10001338_pt1 | contig 49967 bp, 51 predicted proteins | sample GrowelOW334metaG_FD_119756 | JGI IMG/M metagenome (GOLD analysis project Ga0172379, IMG submission 119756) | Groundwater microbial communities from an aquifer near a municipal landfill in Southern Ontario, Canada - Groundwater well OW334 metaG | ecosystem: Environmental > Aquatic > Deep... | reverse complement strand
CAGCCAGAACGCTAAAGCGGCCCTTTTTCTTTACTTAGGATGGAAAAAGGACACACTGGCTGCTTGACTCGGAACAACCCTGATGTCAGCCACCGGTTTTCCCGATGCACAGGACCCCACCCGGAAGATTGACAAAAAAGCATAAGTATGATAGTGTATGGTCTGTTAAGCAGAAATAAAAATGGCAGAAATTCCAGATCTCAACAGTGACCAGCAAGAAAACTTAAAGCAGAATATTATTCGTGATGCTGAACTTCTTGAGGGTGGTGCTACGATTAACCCTCTTGGCGGTCTTGTTGTAACCGAGTCACAACGTGAAGGTTTCCGTGGTCAGATGGAATACGACTTAGCCAGTAGAGAACCACAGCCGGTCGAAAGTTCTAAGCGGGACTCGGGACTAGACAATATAGAAGCAGTAGAGACTGGTGAATATTCTACTGAACGGATACTAAACTTGCTTAAGGACGTACCAATTATTGGGGCGACGCATTCAAGCGGTACGCGTACAGAAAATATGAATCAAGTTACATGGGGTCTTGGGTTCGGTTCTTTTTACAGTAATAGCATGCCTCATACAGAATTGGTGAGCAAGTTTCACACAGTAAATGCTGAAGGAACAAGCGGAGAAGAATTTTTGAAGGCTGCTGCAAAAGCCACTATCCCAGAAATTGTAACTTTTGGTTCTCCGAGTACAGCTGGCAAAGTAGTTTTCACTTACGAAACGGCCAGCAAAGGCGATTACAAATATCACCACCGTGACCTTTCGGGTAGGCCTGGAAACTTTTTGAGGTACAAGATGATGCTATCTGAAGACGAGGCAAGTACTTTACGTGACGTAATGCAGGCTGACCCGACTTTTGTACATAAGTTTACGGATGTTCTAATGACCGAGCATTTTGGCATGGACGAGCAAGAATGGTCAAAAATACGTCCTGATTATGATGCTTGGCGTGAGGAAGACGGCGGGCGACTAAAAATGATATTTAGAAACAGCCTCAATGCTCCCGAGGGAAAAATAGTAACTTACTAGTAATATACGTCCGGGCGAGGTGGGTGCATCGACAAAACAGATGAGTTCACTCAGGCCTTGATCGAATCAAGTAATCAGCATGTCTGGACTTTTCCTATAAAGAGCCAGTCCAGACCGCTTGCGTTCTGATTACGCGGTCAAGACCTGGTTGTGGGGTCAATCCAGTTTTTGGCGGCGCACGAGTGTTCTTTGCTTCTTTCTTGTAGACACAAGAAAGAAGTTGGAGGCGGCCCGTAGGGACGTATTCGAAATAATTAACTCTAGTTTCTTTCAGGTAAAACAGTTATATCCTGCGGATATAACTTTCGGTGCTCGAAAAACATAAGCAAGCTCATGTTTTTTATCCTTGCCTCTGTTATACTTAATTAGATGTCTATTCTTTTATTGATTTTGGGGTTGGTTTTATTTGTCGCTTTGGTTGTCGCTCACGAGTGGGGGCACTTTATTATGGCGCGACGTGGTGGGGTAGAGGTTGAGGAGTTTGGCATAGGATTCCCGCCAAAGGCCAAGACTTTGACTAAAAAAAATGGCACAGAATATACCCTAAACTGGCTACCGTTAGGTGGTTTTGTTCGTCTAAAAGGGGAGCACGATTCTGATAAAGCTAAGGGTAGTTATGGCGCAGCACCTCTAGCCACGAAGATCAAAATTATGGTGGCTGGTGTGTTTATGAACCTGATAGTAGCTTACGTCATGCTTATACTCTTGGCGCTAATTGGGGTGCCCAAACTAGTTGACAATCAGTTTACTGTCAAAAATAACGAAACAGTCACCAAGCAGCAGTTATTTGTTGGTTATGTTGAGCCTGGTTCACCGGCAGCCGAAGCTGGCTTAGAATCACACGATGTCTTGACTGGCATTGGCAAAGTCGGGGCTACCACACAGGCCGTGACCACCGCTGAGGCATTCCCGGCGCTAACCAAGCAGCTTGCTGGCCAGAGCATTGAGGTCCAGTACCTGCGCCACAATAGTCCGCAGAAGGCCACTGTCCAACTACGCTCTACCCAAGAGGTTGAGGCAAGTAAAACTACTGACAATCCCAAAGGATATTTGGGTATCTCCCCCGGGGAATACTCCGTTAGTCGCTATACTTGGTCGGCTCCAGTTGTGGCGGGTGGGCTAATTGGTCAGTTTACGGAGCTTACATTCAAGGGCTTAGGTTCGGCACTGGCGGGTCTATTTACTGGTGACACCAAAAAGGCGACGGAGCAAGTCTCAGGCCCTGTTGGCATTTTTGTTATCTTGCAACAGGGTAGTGCGCTTGGCATACAGTTCATCCTGATGGTCATTGCAATCATATCTCTGACACTCGCTATTATGAACGTCTTGCCAATTCCGGCGTTAGATGGTGGCCGACTATTTGTGACATTACTGTTTAGGGGCATCAAAAGGCCGCTGACCGAGAGCACAGAAGATCGTATTCATGGCTCTGGCTTTGCAGTATTGATGCTTCTGTTTGTACTAATTACAATTGTTGACGTAAAACGGTTCTTTTGAACCTAGTAGACTCTGTCTGATGGCTAAAACTCCAAGAACAATCACATCCAGCCAGCACTTCACTAGTTCGATTAATGAACAATCATACCATCTTTTTTGTAACTGCTCTGAGCAGCGGAAATTGGTCAATATATAATGTTTTTTGGTTTTAACGCAGACTCTATTGCACTTACGGTACTTGGAGTTATTAGCTTGTACGGGTTTGTAAGATTTTTTGTACGGCGCAAATCTGATGGAGAGGAAGTCAACTGGACGCCCTTAGAATCTATAGGGGTGACGCTTGCTATTTATTTTGTGAGCCAGCTTGTAGCCGCACTGGCAATCGGTATGATTGGCGGTGCCAGCGGGCTTGATTCTGATCAACTCTCGGCCAAGTTGGAGAACTCGGCTGGTTATCAGTTCGCATTCGTATTGTTCATTGAAGCATTTAGTATTGGTATGCTCTATCTGTTCTTGAAGCGCAGGCAAACTACTTGGCGGGCGATTGGTTGGGTTAAACCACGCTTCAGGGATATTGGATATGCGTTGGGCGGTTTTGCGGCCTATTTCGCGGTCTATGCACTGGTTGTTTACAATTTGCTAACAACCTACTTTCCGCAGATTGATACCGAACAGGCCCAAGATTTAGGGTTTAGTAAGTCCACAGCTGGGCCGGAACTAATCTTCGTGTTTTTAAGTTTAGTGATCTTACCACCACTGGTTGAGGAAATACTAGTAAGAGGGTTCTTATTTACCGGGTTACGGACAAAGTTACCAGCAATATATGCAGCGATTGCTGCCAGTCTAGTGTTTGCGGCTGCTCACTTGCAGTGGGGTAGCGGCCAACCGTTGTTATGGACTGCAGCTGCAGATACGTTTGTACTGTCCATGGTATTGATTGCACTTAGACACAAGACGGGAAGTTTGTGGCCGGGCATAGGCGTGCATTTTATTAAAAATGGCCTAGCGTTCTTAGCATTGTTCATCTTTAAGGTTAGTTAGGGTACAATACGCCTAGATTATGAATAAGCGTATATACGTGATCACCACTCCAATCCCGGCTGCGGCCGTCACTATTCTTTAATTTGCATACTTTTATTTACCCATAGATCGGAGAAACACATGAGAACATCACAACTATTTACAAAGACACGAAAAGAAGCGCCAGCTGACGAGACTGCACGTAATGCACAACTCCTAATTCAGGCAGGTTACATTCATAAGGAAATGGCCGGAGCATACGCGTTTTTGCCGTTAGGCAAACGAGTCCTCGACAAGATAGTGCAAATAATTCGTGAAGAAATGAATGCAATTGGTGGCCAAGAGATAAGCATGACGGCTCTGCAGTCAAAAGAGCTTTGGGAAAAAACCGATAGATGGGACGACAGCAAGGTAGACAACTGGTTTAAAACGACTATAAACGGTGGAGGTGAGACAGCACTAGCCATTACCCATGAAGAGCCGATAACCAATATGATGAAGCCCTTTATAAGCTCATATAAGGATCTGCCTCTTAATGTCTATCAGTTCCAGACAAAGTTCCGCAACGAAATGCGTGCTAAAAGCGGTCTGATGCGTGGGCGCGAGTTCTTGATGAAGGACTTTTACTCGTTTAATACTAGTAAGGCAGCGCACGACAAATTTTATGATGAAGCCTCAGAGGCGTATACACGAGTATTCGAGCGCCTGGGCATTGGCGATGTTACCTACATGACTTTTGCTAGTGGGGGTATTTTTGCTCCTTTTAGTCATGAGTTTCAAACACTGAGTAGCGTTGGTGAGGATACTGTCTATGTTCATGAAGCTAAAAAGATTGCCATAAACCAAGAGGTCTATACTGATGAAGTATTAGCGCAGCTTGGTGTTAAGAAAGAAGATTTAGTACAAAAAACAGCTGTGGAAGTGGGCAATATATTTACGCTTGGTACCCGTTTCTCAGAAGCGCTGGAGCTTACTTTTACAGATGAGTATGGTGCAGTAAAGCCGGTATTTATGGGAAGTTATGGCCTTGGTCCAAGTAGACTGGTTGGTTTACTGGCAGAACACTTCGCAGATAGCAAAGGGTTGGTTTGGCCAGAGAATGTAGCTCCATTTAAGGTTTACCTGGCTAGACTAGGTGATGCGCCCGACGTCTTAAGCAATGCTGATGAATTATATAAAGTATTGACTGCTGCGGGTATTGAGGTACTATATGATGACCAAGATTCGAGACCCGGTGAGAAGTTCGCCGACGCAGATCTTATGGGGGTGCCGTATCGCTTAGTAGTAAGTGCAAAGACAGTTGAAGCTGGCAAACACGAGCTCAAGAAACGGACGGAGACAGACGTACAAATGCTGGATAGTGTTGAATTAGTAAAACTACTGTCCTAGGCATAATCAAGTTGCTATAATAACTACAATTCCGAGTGACAGAGACAAACAACCCTCATATTTTGGGAGGGGTAAGGAGAAGAGTATGAACAAGAAATTTAGCCTAACACAAGCTGGTATAGACGAACTTACCAAGGAACTTGAACTATTGATTGCCGAACGTGGCCCTGTTGCCGAGAAGATTAAGACCGCTCGTGAGTTTGGTGATCTTTCGGAGAACGCCGAATATCAGACCGCCCGTCAAGAGCAGGAGAAACTAGAATCCCGTATATCAGAAGTTGAACATATCCTACAGAACGTGGAAGTTATCAAGAAGCCGAAAGGCGATAGTAAGGTCCAGCTTGGCTCGACTGTAACGCTAAAAAACGGTGACACAAAGACGTTCCAGGTCGTGGGTACAGTAGAGGCAGATCCACTCAGCGGCAAGATTTCTGATGAGTCACCTATTGGCCAGGCATTATTAGGTAAGAAACTTGGTGACGAAGTAGAGATTAAGACTCCAAACGAAACTTCGATTTACAAAATCGTCGAAATTTCATAATCCTAGAGACAAGTAATGTATTTATCAGCAAACCCAAATAATATAAAGACAAAGCTCCGGTCGTAACGCCCGCGAGCAATTCTTCATAAACAAAACTCTCCCGGCGCTACGACATTTAGTTACGGGAGAGTTTTTATATGGAGAAAAGAAATGTTTAGCGATGAGCAAATACAGGAAGATGTAAGGTTTGCGCTGCAGAAAAGTTCAGAAGCTGCCGTATTAGTGCAGGCAAGCAGGAGGCAGGATGGCTGGGAACTGTTGGCGGCATACTGGCAGTTTAGTGACGACACTAGCAGGGCAGCAAGTGAAGTAGGTCAATTAGTGTTGCAGCGAAGACGAATGGGGTGTTTGTTGGACACAGTAATAGAGATTGATGCGTGTGCGATTGTCAGTGGGCGGGTAGAGCGACAGAAGGAGCGTGAACAGGCGGTTATTACTGGCGTGGGGCTCTGGTCCCGTTTAATAGCTATGGCTTCTCAACAGGGGTAATATGATGTATACTACAAAACAATCTATGCAATGGTTAAATACAATTGTCGACGAGCTGATAGCCCGCCATCCTGATGGCGAGATTGTGGTTTCTTCTGGGGTCTCGCCATCGGGCACTTACCACTTAGGCACCCTCCGCGAGGTACTTACGGCAGAGATCATACTACGTGAGGTCAAACGTCGTGGTCACATGGCAAAGCACTATCATGTGGTAGATGATCTGGATATATTCAGAAAAGTCCCGGTAGATGTTTCGCCTGATTTTGAACAGTATTTAGGCAAGCCACTTTGTGATGTGCCGGCCCCGGACGGGACCGACCGTTCTTATGCCGATTATTTCTTGGCCGATCTGCTGGCGGCTGCCGGCGATCTTCATTTGGAGATGGAGGTAGTGAGAGCACACGAGAAGTATCGAACAGGGTATTTTGCCCCCGTTATTGAAAATGCTCTTTCCAATATAGCCGTGATCAGAAAGATCCTCGAAGATATATCTGGACGTGAACTTAATGATCAGTGGTCACCGGTACAGGTAGTTGAAAACGGCTATCTCAAGAACAGGCGCTTTGTCAGTATAGACACTGATTCACAGCAGATTACATACGAAAATAACGAGAACAAACAGGCCTTAGTCAGCTATGCTCACGGTGAGGTAAAGTTGAACTGGCGGATTGATTGGCCGGCTCGCTGGTCGCTGCTTGGCGTACACGCAGAGCCGTTTGGGCGTGACCACGCAACTAAAGGCGGCTCGTATGATACCGGCCTCGAGATTGCTAAACAAGTCTACGGCATCGAGGCTCCGTTACCGGTACCTTATAACTTCATCAATAAAACTGGTGATACCAAAAAGATGAGCAAAAGCGCAGGTGATACTGTGACGGCGGCTGATTTGTTAAAGGTCTTGCCAGCCGAAGTGGTCTGGTTTTTTGTTATGCGTTATAGCCCAGACAAACTACTGTCATTCGACGAAGGGCCTACCCTAATGCGTTTGTTTGACGAGTTCAGTGAGCTTCTATCCAAACCCGATAAGACTGATGGAGAGCAACAGCTTTTAGATATTTGTTTACAGGGTGTAGAACGGCCAACCGTGAGCCGTGTCCCGTTCACTCACTTGGTCGCCAGCTACCAATCCGCACTTAAGGATGTTGATAAAACAATCGAGATCATTGCACGCACGGAGCATGTTGATGTTGCTCGAGCCGAGGCCGATATAATCCGTTCCGAGCTTAAGTTTATCGATGAATGGTTGCGACTTCGTGCACCAGAGGATGTAAGGTTTGAACTGCAAGAAAGCTTTGATGGCACTCAGTTTAACGACCAAGAGAAGGCGTTCTTCACAGGATTGGCTGACAAAATTGCAACTGCTCCCGAAAACGCAGATGGCGCCTGGTTCCACACGGCAATATACGAGTTCAAATCAGATGACGGTCTTGGTCCAAAGGACTTATTCCAGGCTTTGTATAGGCTAATTATAGCTAAGCAATCTGGACCTAGAGCTGGTTGGTTCTTGAGTATCTTGCCCCGCGAGTGGCTTTTGGATCGTCTCCGACTGCAGAAGTAGTACAAGCTGCTAAGTTTTTGAATACCGTAAGTAAGGGTGTAGAATCCCAGTATGAGCGAACTCAGTGAGATTAACCCACTTGAGCTACTAGAAGCGGCTTTCCCTAAGGATTCGCAAGAAAGCTTGTTTGCGGATGTGGCGGCCTACCAGTCGATGCTGGACGAGGCAGTGGACGATTCTGATTTTTCGGTACGAGACATAGAGCATGTGATCACATCACTCGATAAGCGTTTGTCATATATGCGCAAATCGGTAAGCATATCAGGAAGAGTGCTAATGTTCGCAAAAGATGGCGACGGTTCTGGCGATCCTACACAAAATAAAACCGAAGTCATGTATGTCGAAGACAGGGTAGCGGAGTCTCTGGGCTTTACAGTATTTCAAGGTAAATCAGAACTCGACCCCTCCGGTAGTAGGCGATTAATCGGCCTCAATTTTAACCTAGGACACGAGGTAATACATAATAAAGTCCTGTGCCAGGTATACGTTGTGAAACGTGGTTTTTGTCTGCCGGGAGAGGTCGAAGTTGAGGTCGAAGATGTGTCGCGGCCTTTGCACGTCCTGGCCGCCCAGGCTAGCTATTTCTATCCAGAAATAGCAGAAGACATAGAAGCCGCTATGTTAAATACAGATAATGAATCTGATGCTGTAATGTCATTAGCCGGCGTTTCTTACATCATGGGGCCAAACGATACTTTAGAAACCGTAGCGTCACTCGAGCATTATGCAAATGCACTTGTTAAATTCGATCAAAAGATGCCATACCAAATGGAATTCCAGGGTGACTGCTTTATGGTCCTTCCTCACGAGCCAGGAAAAATGTTACCGGCAGAAGCGGGGCCAGGTGTAGCAACAGCTTATCCGGTAAAAATACAGGCCTTAAGCCGAGTCATCACGGATAGGATTAACCCGGCATGCGGACGCGCGGAGATAACTTTTGGGCTTAGAATCGTGATGCTAGATGATGCTGACAAAGATAAAGATGAGGATACTGAGTATGTGATACCGATTACAGAGTCATTTAGTATGCAATCCATCCGCACTCGACTCAATCTCGGAGTAGTTGCAACGGGTAATGCATAAGCTGTACGCTAAGTAGCACGTACAATACGAACCAATAAAGGAGTAGTATATGGGACACATCCACAGGGAACCAGGACAGCACGACGCCACTTCGTCTGCATATATTGTGCTAGAACAGCCCGGTGCCGAACCAAGGGTCATATTACATATGCATAAAAAACTGCATATGTGGTTGCAATTTGGGGGTCACGTTGAACTCGGCGAAACACCATGGCAGGCAATTGCACACGAACTCATCGAGGAATCCGGCTATAACTTGTCGGAACTCAAGCTGCTGCAACCAACAAATCGTCTGGACGTGCTGACGAATGCTACATCACACCCGTCGCCCGTTAATGAAAACACTCACTTAATCAATACTGGCGATGGTACGCCGCAACCGCATTACCATACCGACCGTGCCTATGCATTTGTTACCGACAGTATGCCCAAACATCTTCCGCTAGACGGTGAATCACAAGATCTTAAAGCTATGACTGCCGAGGAAATAGAAGCCATAGAAGTAGGCAAGATAGCTGAAAGTACCCGGGAGATCGCCCTGTTTGTGCTGCGTAGAATACGACAATCCTACGATAGATTAGACCCAACTGTTTATGCCCTATAACTATCTGTAATATGATGTGATATAGTATCGGCATGGCTAAGACAACTACAACAACCAAGGCAAAAACCAAAACTACAAAAAAGAAGCCGACCGTAAAAGCGGCCGCTAAAACAACTAAATCTTCAGCAACTAAAGCAAAGCGAACCACAGCAAAGGCAGCTGTTAAATCTACTAAGACCGTAAAGTCAGCTAAGTCCAATGCAGCTAAGAAAGTGGTTAGAAAGACCTCTAATTCTAAATTTGCGTTTCTACGCAGAGGTCAGGTCCTACTGGGCGGCCTGTTTGCTGCATTAGCAGTGGCGGCAGGGTTCTTTATGACTAATGACTCAGCACAAGTCTTTGTGGGTCATCTTGCAAAAGACGAACTCGCCAGTCGTGCAGGCACGGTGCTTGCACCTGCTGCACATGTACTATACGAAGTAGAATTTCGTTGGCTAGTGGTTGCATTGTTGGTCGTTTCTGCGGTCATTGCAATCTTACGAGGCACAAGATACAAAGTTATTGAAGATGCTGGTATTAAATACCGCGTTCAGCCACTACGCTGGATTGATTTTGCTATCACCGGGGCATTAGCATTTGAGATAGCAGCACTATTGAACGGCCTCCAGGACGCAGTTGCACTTAAGGCAAGCATGGTCTCAATCGGTTTGGCCGCATTATTCGCCTGGGTTTACGAAAGAGAAAATGCTGCAACTGGCAAACCAGCTCGAGTTAGCTACATTGCTAGTGTTATCGCAGTATTAGTTCCCGTTTTCGCACTATTAGCTACTATGGTTGCTACAAATGTTTATGGCGTTGTTCGTTCACCTTGGTATGCATACGCCGCTGCTGCAGTCGTTAGCATCAGCTTGCTCTGGACAGTACGCAAACAACTTACGGCCAGTGCTAGTAACTACTTCTTTACAGATCGTAGCTACAACAGGGTCAGCGTACTCACAAAGGTTACACTTGCAGTCATCCTTATTGCAGGGCTTTACAGCAAGTAATCGCAGGGGTTCATGGCACAAGACAAAGCAGCGAGTGACTACGTTTACGATAAAAAAGAGAATACTGCAGTAGTCACAATTGAGAAGCTTGTCCATGGCGGACAGGGCATAGGCACGTTGGCAGATGGCCGGCGTGTTTTTGCTTGGAATGTTCTGCCTGGAGAAAAGGTTAAGTTGCGACTAACTAAGAATAAAAACAAACTGGCCGAAGGCGTGGCTGAAGAAATATTAGAGCCGTCAGCTGACCGGATTGACCCAATTGACGAGGCCTATTTGAGTACTAGCCCGTGGCAGATAATGCCGTTTGATATTGAGAATAAGTATAAACAAGACATTTTGGCAGAGACTCTCAGCCGTGAGCATGTTGCCTATGATCAGGCTATTAAAATGCACGCCGGCAAGACGGAGTGGTTCTATCGCAACAAGATGGAGTATAGTTTCTGGGCAGACGACTTAGGGTTACATTTAGCACTCTTCAACAGGGGTAGTCACGGTAAGCGTATTGTTACTGGTAGTAGTATTGCGATGCCCCAAATCGACCAGACAGCGACCAAGATCCTAGAAATATTAAATAAGCACGGCATCCGGGGTTCACAGCTCAAAACGGTTATTGTGCGCGCAAATCAAAACGGGGAGACGGCTGCCGCGTTATTCACTAAGGACAAAGATTTTCACGAACTACCTGAGCTCGCAGATGTTTGTCGGGGTCTAGTTGTTTACTTCTCTAACCCTAAAAGTCCGGCTAGCGTACAGACAAAAAAACTATATGGATACGGCGATATCACTCTCCACGATGATATCCTTGGTACGGATATAAAATATGATGTTAATTCATTTTTCCAGGTAAATATTGATATATTCCTGGAGGCCCTAAAACGTATTAAGACTGCAGTGGGTGATTCACCGTATATCGATATGTATAGTGGTGTCGGCACAATTGGTCTAAGCCTGGGCGGAGCAGCTAAATTGGTAGAATCAGACTCGTTTAACTGCGAAATGGCACGGCATAATGCACACGGAAGTGATGCAGAAATTATTGAAGCTTCCGCCGAGACAGCGCTTGAATACATTGATGACCAACATAGTCTTATCGTCGATCCTCCCCGTGCTGGCCTACACTCCAAAGTCACGGATCGTATACTTGAAGTATTGCCTCCAAAGATTGTGTATCTCAGCTGTAACCCAATCACGCAGGCTCGCGACCTTGCGCTCTTGCAAACTAAATATAAAATATCTTCGATTGACGGATATAATTTCTTCCCGCGCACACCTCATATCGAAAGTTTAGCCGTCCTAGAACTAAAATAGTCCAAGCCACATCCTATAGTGAGCTTACAAATTGTTACAAGTGCTAGTCGGCTTTGGAACGTCGTGCTTAAATAGTACGTGATGAATGTAGGATACGGAAAAACTCATACTGTATTGTTCCGCAAGCCAATAGCTTGGATCTTGCTACTGGCGCTTACGATAACTGTTATTGCGTGGGGTGTACTTATAATCTGGCCCAATCGAGCCGACAGCAGCACTTATAAATCGGTGGTTGGTTCGGTCGATGCAGTGAAAAGCTTTTACGATACAAAAAGTGCGCTACCTAATACGCTGATTCAAGTTGCGCCTGATGATGAAGGGCCGGTTACGTACACCGTACTTAAAGAAACAGTTGCCATGTTCTGTGTGGAATACAAAACCTCTAAATCAATTGCCTCACAATATGCCCCAAATGATCAAGCATTAAAGAGTTTGCAAGTAGATGCCAGCTTAAGTGATCCGACAGCGTCGTACTATCTATCTAACGATTCAATCGCTGTTTCGGGGCATGCCAAGGGTAAAAACTGCTACATTGTAAAGTTTGGCGTAGGTAACTTGTGAGCAGGCTACATCGTTTTTATGTAGGTACAGAGCTAGAGCTTAAACATGATTTTTGGCTGCATGACGAGCGGCTGATATACCAGTGGAAGAAAGTGCTACGTTACCAAACGGGCCAGCAGGTATTATTATTTGACGGCGTCCAGACAGACAGAATATACAAGATTGTCGAGCTGAAAGATGACGAAGCCCACCTGCAACTCATAACTGAGACTGAGCGCCAAACTCCGCCAAAAGATATATATCTTCTATGGTCACTACTTAAAAAAGATAAAAATGATTGGGTACTGCAAAAGGCCACAGAATTAGGAGTTAGCCACTTCGTACCACTGCTGGCAGAGCGATCAGAAAAGACCGGCTTTGATAGTGATCGGGCACGAAAAATTGTAATTGAAGCTGCCGAACAGTCAGGCAGGAGTGATATCCCAACAGTACTAGAGCCAATGTTAGTCAAAACGGCACTGGATCATTTGGGCACAAAAGTGCAGCTTATGATTTGCCAACAGGGCGGCGCAAGGCCAGATGCTAACACCAAGGGGAGCTTAGGGGTTCTTGTTGGTCCAGAGGGTGGATGGAGCGATCAAGAGAAGGCACTATTCAGTGATTCTCAACTACTAGAGCTTGGCCTTGGGCAGCTTACGCTTCGAGCAGAAACTGCATCTGTGGCTGCGGCTGCGATTCTACAGTAGTAGCATACATTCACATTTAAGAGCACAAGCGCTATACTTAAGCTTAAGTTTAAGACTAAAGGTAGGGTATGGCAGCAACTACTGCGCCAACAAAACAAACATTGCATAATCAGCCGGCGCTTATTGCGCTAGGTGAAGCTTTGCATTTTCTGCCACATCACACTCAAGCATTCCGTAAGAGGCATTTACTATTTTTGATTTTAAGTGTGGTGCTAATGGCCAGCATGATTCTGGAGGTGGCGGTTATTGTGGCTCGTCAATCACTGGACCCAAGGCTATTATTTTCTCAGGCTGCTACCAGCCCAGCGGTTAAAACAACTTCTTATGTCAGATCATCCAACGGCTTCTCACTAGCCTTTAACAATCAGCAGTTCAGTGCCACGGTCCACGGGGGCGGTATTGACGGAGTCGCCAGTGAAGCTGAACTTGCCAAGGGCAACGCGCTCACAAGTGTGACATTAAACCCGTTGCCAAGTCAGGTGCCGGCATCCGAGGCTGTGTCCGAGTTTGAAATTGTAGCCGAAACCGATGCTGCTGCGTTTGCTACATTCAAATCCCACGCAAAGCCCAAGACGGATATCGCCACTGTAACTTCAGATTATTTTGCACCTACACCGACAAATAGCGCCAATATAACAGAGGAAAGCCGAACGACCGAACCAATTGGCGGGTCGCTCATGACCAAGGTAGTTTATGTCGTTTCTCCTAAGTTTGCAGGCAACCCAACGCGTACCGTAGTTTGGTCAGCTCAAATTACAGGCAGGCCACTGGCAATTTCTGTCAGGGGTATTGTGGCAGGCTCAACGGTGCCAAGTTCTATACAGCCAATTATTAGTACTATCAAATTAGCATCTGACGCTAAGGTAGAGGGCTTATCGATCTTGAAGAAACAGCCCGTAGCCCCAATTGTAGACCAGAAATACGTGGCCGATTTAGTATCCCCGTCGGTCGTGAAGGTATACCACATGATTTGCGGCAGTTTGGTATATAACAACAAGTCCATATCGGGCGATACATGTAGTGCGGCGACGGGCAGTGGTTTCCTGGTGTCGGCAGACGGTTACGTTGCTACTAATGGCCATGTCGTGGTCTACGGTGCCAAGGATATGTTAGTGAATGCGCTCTTAAGTAACCACGAGTTGCTTGAACAATTCTTGAGCGGTAGCAAGCTAAACGACAGTCAAATTCAAGAAATCTTACAGCGACCAGAGCTTACGGCTTCAGTTGTATCAGGGATTTATGACCTACCCAACAACGCTCTCAGGTTGCTCAATCAGCGCGAACTGACTGTTGTAGCAATAGGTGATACACCTCTAGACATAAAGGATGAAGCTGCCGTTAAGCGGCTAGTCGGCAAGTTCGATAGTACTACCAACCTCAGACAGGCAACTGTCGTGGGATACGATTACTCATCCAAGGATCAGCTAACTGTAATATCAGACCCAAAGCAGGGCTTCTCGGCTAGCGATGTAGCGCTGCTTAAGATCAATATTAGCAATGCTCCATTTGCAAAATTGAGTAAATCAGCTGTTACCCAAAATCAAAAAATATCATTATTTGGCTTTCCGGGCGATGCTGATAACCAGCTGACAGATAACACAGTACTTGGTGTAACAGTAACTAATGGATCAATAAGCTCGATTCGTGATGCAGCAGGCAGCTCGTCTAAGCTGTATCAGTCAGACGCCGATGCTTCTCATGGTAATAGCGGTGGCCCGGCAGTTGATGAGTATGGCGATGTCTTTGGCTTACTTACGTATCGCTACGAGAGTGGTGCATCTGGAGATGCGGCCAAAAGTTACATCCGGGATATAGCTGACTTTAAGCTTTTAGCCCAGAATAAGGGAGTCACGCTTAACACCAACAGCGCAGCGCAGACAGCCTGGCAACTTGGGCTTGGACTATACAGTAAACACCATTATTCAGAGGCGGCTTTGCAGTTTGAGAGAGTAAAAGAGCTTTACCCGGCCCATCGTCTGGCAAGTACATACATCGACCTATCAAATCAGGCTGTCAAGGACGGAAAAGACATTAAAGATCCGCCCGTGCTCTTACTAGTATTTGGTATTGGCACTGGACTAGGTGGTCTTGGCTTGGCCGTGGTACTGATTGCCAGACATCACGGCAGGCACCAAGTCTACCGTGCATATCATCGTCATGGCTTAGCACATTCCATCTCGGTCTAGCTAGGGGAGTACTGCTACAATAGACAGATATGAGTTATGCGCGACAAAGATCACTTCCATACCAACCAGGGCAAAAATCTGCCTTCAAGCTTTCGCGCAGTAAAATAGAGCTTTTCATGCAATGTCAGCGTTGCTTCTGGCTTGATGTCAGGCTTAAGATAACCAGACCGAGCAGCCCACCGTTTAACATCAATAAGGCGATAGACGAGCTTTTCAAAAAGGAGTTTGATGTATATCGACTAAAGCAACAGCCGCATCCGCTTATGAAGGATAATCAAATCAAGGCCGTGCCTTATCAGCATGCCGACCTAGATACTTGGCGCTATAACTTTACGGGTATAACAACAGTTCATCAGCCAACAAACCTGCATATCTTTGGTGCCGTCGATGATATATGGGTTAACGATGACGGCGAATTAATGGTTGTGGACTACAAAGCAACAGCCAAGGATAAACCAGTCACGGCGCTTGGCCCTGAGGGCACGTGGCATGATATGTATCGACGACAGATGGAGATTTACCAGTGGCTACTTAAGCAAAACGGATTTAAGGTCAGCGATACTGGTTATTTTGTGTATGCAACCGGTACTCAAGACAGGGAAGGTTTTTTTAACAAAGTCGACTTTGAAACATACGTGTTTCCTCATCATGGCAGTAGTGACTGGGTGGAGCAGACAATCATCGACATGAAAGCTTGTATGGACAGCGACACAATGCCCAAAGTTGGCACCGCCGCAATGGGCGGCCCCTGTGAGTATTGTACCTACGCCCGCCAGCGTACTGAGCTAACACTGCAAGCCCTGCAGGGGACCAAAAACAATGCAGCAAATTGACTTTAGTGCTTTACCACGGACAGATCCTAAGTACACAAAAATACTTAAAAGAAATAATGGAAACCCTTCTTCAGTCCTGCTGTTCCTACTGAGCGGGGTGTTTATTATACCTGTAGCTGTTGTGGGTCTCATCATTTTCGGCATAGTAATCAACTTACTACCCGGTTGGTTTATGACGTGTCTTCTGGTTGGCGTGTCCATATGGTTGATTGCGTGGGTTTTAAGGGTACGGCTCAGAGAAGCTAAGCAGCTTAAGATGTTTGCTCATGTCAACGGCTGGCAGACAGACGTAAAGGCGCCTAGCGATCCTGTGCTGGTAGGCTTGGGATATGAATTTCCGGCAGCTAAAATTGGCGGGACGCTCGACGGTTGCCGATTCTGGCTACACACATTGCAATCGCCCGGTAGCTCTAACAAGGATTTTGGAACACTCGAAGCCTTAACAATTGAAGTACCACGTACGCTCCCAAATATATTCATTCTCCCTATAGGCGGAATGTTCATGCACTTATTTGGCGGATTTATGGAAAACACTTTAGGCCTAGAGCAATTAAGTCTTGAGGGTGACTTTAATAAATATGCAGCAGCGTATATTCAGAAAGGAAGGGAAGTTGAATCTTTAGAGTACCTGACCCCTGACGTAATGAGCGTTATCTCGGATCAAATAACGAGCATGGTCCTTTACTCTGATAGGTACATCCATATTTGTCCAAATGGAGGGGTGTCAGACCTTCGTCATCTTGAGATACTATTCCAGGACACTCAGCTCATATTAAAAGAAGTGATGGAGAAACAAAGACCTTCGCTCAACACTTAAGATAATATAAATCCTAAGGTATACTACGAGTATGATAGACATACAGATAATTCGGGACAATCCAGAACTAGTCCGCGAGAAAAGCAAACAAAAAGGCTATGACATTGATGTTACACAGTTACTTGGCTTTGATACAGAGCGGCGAGAGCTACAATCCAAGGTAGAAGAGTTGCGCCGAGAGCGCAACGAAATAGCTACGAGCATGAAGGGCCAGCGTCCATCTGAAGAGCAAGTAGTTAAAGGCCGCGAGGTCAAGGATAAGTTGGCTACCGCGGAACACCAGCTTAATTCAATTGAGCAAGAATTCTTCATCTTACTTAAAAAAGTGCCCAACATGCCGTTGGACGAAGTTCCGGTTGGTGCAACCGAGGCAGAGAATGTAGAGATCAGAAAATGGGGTGAAATACCGCAATTCGATTTTGAGATCAAAAACCATGCCCAGATTGCCGAAACAAAGGGCTGGCTGGACACAAAACGGGCTACCAAGATTGCGGCATCACGTTTTGTATACACCAAGGGCGACCTGGTTCGTTTAGAGTTTGCGCTCTGGCAGTTTGGGATGAGTGTACTAGGCGATGAGCAGGTCCTACAAAAACTTATCGACGACAACCACTTTAAACTAAGTCCCAAACCGTTTACCCCAATATTGCCACCAGCTGTTGCAAAAAAAGAAGTTTTCGAGGCAACTGGCCGTCTTAACAGAGAAGAGCAAACATACAAAATTGAGGACGAAGACCTCTGGTTAAACGCCAGTGCAGAGCATACCATCTCGCCAATCTACATGGATGAAATCTTGCCAGAAGAAGACCTGCCAATACGATATGTTGGCTACACGACTGCTTTCCGCCGGGAGGCGGGGACTTACGGCAAAGACACCGAAGGTATCTTCCGACTGCACCAGTTTAATAAGCTTGAGATGGAATGCTTTACAACCGCAGACACCTCCTACGAAGAGCATCTACTGCTTGTCGCCGTTCAGGAATACCTAATGCAGCAACTTGGCTTGCCATACCATGTGCTAGAGAAGTGTACGGCAGACATTGGCCGGCCTAACGCTAAAGGTGTGGATATCGAAGTGTGGCTGCCAAGCCAAAACACCTACCGCGAGACACACACGGCCGACTACATACAGGATTACCAGGCCCGCGCCATGAAGACGCGTGTTCGTCGCCAGGATGGCACCATCGAACTGGTCCATACCAACGATGCTACTGCATTTTCACAGCGCCCGCTAATCGGTATTATCGAGAACTTCCAGACAGCAGATGGTGACGTAGTCGTACCAGAGGTACTACGTCCGTTCATGGGTGGCAAGTCTCTTATTTAAGTGAGTAAACTCACTAAATTTTAAGAATCAGGGGCGTATAATAGTAGTATGAACTATGGTTCCTCAATGAGGCCCAAGAGCTCATTCAAAAGTAATAGGAGGGTATGTATATGATCCAAAAACTAGAGATCAACGGGGTCCATGCAGTTTTAACGGATGACCTCAAGAAATACATCACCAAAAAAATTGGCAAACTCGATCGCTACATGCCGCGTCACGCGCGTGAATCTGCCCATGCTGAAGTATTTGTTAAAGAGATAATGATCAAAAAAAAGAAAGAGTGTATCTGCGAGGTTGTACTTCATCTGCCGGGCACCAATATGATGACCAAAGAGGCAACCATGAATATGTTTGCTGCCATCGATATCGTTGAGGCTAAGCTTAAGAACCAGCTCAAAAAGTACAAAGAAACACATTCCAGTCTTCGTATCCACCGCCGTGTATTACTCAGGCTCCGTCGTAGCGAAGCCTAGAACTTTTTACGACAGCTAAATTGTTGCCGAAAATACTTTATTAGTTGCTGTCTCTTGAGGTACAATAGTACGCATAGCTTATTGATAGCAGTGTCTGATTGACTATCCATCGAGAGGGGTAAGTAGTGAAAAAAGTTATTAAACGTGTGCTTGGTGATCCACAGGTTAAGACGCTAAAGCGTCTTAAAAAGCGTGTCAAAGAAGTAAATGCTCTAGAGGATAAGTATAAAAAGCTCAGTGATGCCAAACTAAAGGCTCAAACAGTTGAGTTTAAAAAACGCCTCAAAGACGAATCAATCGACAAGCTCTTGCCTGATGCATTCGCTGTTGCGCGTGAGGCGGCAAGGCGTGTTTTAGGACAACGCCACTTTGACGTCCAGTTGATTGGTGGGATGGTACTGCATGAGGGCAATGTGGCAGAAATGAAGACCGGTGAGGGTAAGACATTGGTAGCAACAGCGCCAGTTTACCTCAACGCCTTAACGGGCAAGGGCGTACACGTTGTCACAGTAAACGAATATCTAGCCCAGCGTGATGCCGGCTGGATGGGCCAAATCTACGATTTCCTAGGTCTTAGCGTAGGTGTTATAGTCACTGATTTGTCGTTTATATATGACTCCAATTTCGAAAACAAGGAACATGACGATCCACGCATGCGTCACCTGCGTCCGGCAACTCGCCAGGAAGCTTACAATGCCGATATTACATATGGCACTAACAATGAATTTGGCTTTGACTACTTGCGTGACAACATGGTCCGAGAAGTAGAGCAGCTGCGACAGCGTGAGTTACACTTTGCGATCGTTGACGAGGTTGACTCTATCCTTATTGACGAAGCACGTACACCTCTGATTATTTCTGCACCTTCCGTCACTAGCGGTAACGCTTACGCCCAGTTCAGTAAAGTCGTACGACAACTTAAAGAGACCGATTACGACAAGGATGAAAAGCGTAAAACAGTCGTATTGACAGACGACGGAATTGCGCACGTAGAGAAGATACTAGGCATCGATAATCTGTACGCAGCCGATAATATTCGTACTATCTATCACCTGGAGCAAGCGCTCAAGGCAGGAACGATGTTTAGGCGTGACAAAGACTATGTTGTAACTCGTGATGGCGAAGTTGTTATCGTAGACGAGCACACCGGTCGTTTGCTACCGGGTAGACGTTATAACGAAGGCCTTCACCAAGCGATTGAAGCCAAGGAAGGTGTAGAAGTCCAAGAAGAATCAATGACTTTGGCAACTATTTCATTCCAAAACTACTTCCGCCTCTACGACAAGTTATCAGGTATGACCGGTACTGCCGAGACTGAAGCCGAGGAGTTCCACCAGATCTATAAACTAGAAGTCGTACAGATCCCACCCAACCGTCCACTTGCTCGTAAGGACCTACCAGACCGTATCTACCAGACGGAAATGGGTAAGTTCAAACAAATTATCAAAGAGATTAAAGCCCTGCATGCCAAGGGCCAACCTGTGCTGATTGGGACTAACTCGATTGAGAAAAACGAGGTGTTATCTGATCTCTTAACTAAGGCAAAGTTGCCTCACCAGATGCTAAATGCCAAGAACAACGAACGTGAAGCCAACATTGTCTCTAAAGCGGGTCACAAGGGCGCAATCACGCTAGCTACTAACATTGCAGGTCGTGGTACTGACATCGTCTTAGATGATACTGCCAAGAAACTAGGCGGTCTGTATGTTATTGGTACCGAGCGTAACGAATCTCGCCGCGTAGATAACCAGTTCCGTGGCCGTTCTGGACGCCAGGGTGACCCTGGTGCGACCCAGTTCTACGTTAGTACTGAGGACGATTTAATGCGTATCTTTGGTGGTGAAAGAATTGCTGGTGTCATGAACCGTCTTGGAGTTGACGACGAGACCCCGATAGAGAACCGCATAATAAGCAAGAGCCTTGAGGGCGCCCAGAAGAAGGTAGAAGGCTTCCACTTTGACTCCCGTAAAGATGTCGTTAAGTTTGACGATGTCATGAACCGTCACCGTAAGGCAATCTACGTCATGCGACGCGAGATCCTGATGCAAACTGACATCCAAAAGCGTATCAAGCTCTACATCGAAGAAGAAGTTAAGGCTATCGCTAGCTCACCAGAACTACTTACTGATCAGCTTGAGGCTCTAGTAACTGAAACGTTCCCATTCGACGAATCCTCACTTGATCGTTTATTTGATGCCGAGGCCGACAAGTTTGGAGAAGTCTTAAAGACAGAGGCACTCGAACTATACGATGGCCAAGAAACCGCATTTAGCACAGATATAATGCGTAAAGTTGAAAGAGACATCTATCTGCAAGTGTTGGACAACTTATGGATGCAGCACCTAGAAAACATGCATCACTTGCGTGAGGGTATTTACTGGATGAGTGTTGGTCAAAGAGATCCTTTGGTCGAATATCGTCGCCAGGCTCAGATTATATTTGATACCATGCAAAATACCATGCGACATGAAGTTGTACGGGCTCTGTTCCACGCCCAGCCTGCTGACCTTGAAGAACATGTCGAGACCGAGCTAACCAAAGCGGCTCGTAACTCAGTAGACAATGCCGACCGTATTATCGAGGGCGAAGAGTTCCATGAAGTTGACTTTACTCCACAAAAGGTCGAAGTAGTCGCTCAAAAGAAAGTAACCGATAAGCGCAAAAAAACCCGTAAGCAAGAACGTAAGCGCAAGACCGTTGCAAAAAGGCGCAAATAGTAACTTGAAAGTCCTGGAGGCCTAGCCCATGAAACATGTCGTATCCGAAGTCTCGCTTTCCAATGGCGTCAAAGGTCTGTTTATTCACATCCCTGACGCCTCGGTTATGACATTTGAAGTTAACTTCAGGGCAGGCGAATACCTAGTCCAGAAAGACAAATGGGAGACACCTCACTTAATGGAGCATGTTTTGCTTGGTGCTAACGAACTAATCCCACGGGCGCGTCTTTTCCAGGCAGAGTTTGAGAAAAACGGAGCATACTGCAACGCCAGTACGGGGAGCTACGACATTACGTATGAAGCCGAATGTGCCGATTTTGAGTGGGATCGAGTGGCCGACTTGCTGCTGACTGCTATAACCAAGCCACTATTTCTAAAAGAAGAGTTTGAGGCCGAATTTGGTAATGTCCGCGAAGAGCTGACAGCCAGGAGCAATAATCACTTTAGACACTTAAGCCTTGCTCTGCGTGAATCGTACGGTTTTAAGGTACTGACAGATCAACAGCGCCTACAGTTGATGGAGAATGTTCAGTTACAAGATATATTTGACCACTATTATGCTACGCATACAGCACAAAACTTAAGGTTTGTGATTGCAGGCAATATTGCTCCACAAAGGCAGAAAATACTAGAAGATCTGTTTGAGAACATCGAACTAGAACAGGGTAGCGAACGGTTGGCTTTACCACATGAGAAGCCGTTGGCCTTAATACAACCGTTGTATATTCATAACGAATCAGTCGAGAACATGTATTTCTACCTAGACAGTTTCAAGAACGAGCGTATCTCTGACCCAGAAACAGACGCCCTTAGCTTGATTAACACTATGTTAACTGAGACTTTGTATTCGAGGATTCTAGGCACGGCCCGTGAGCATGGCTTGGTATACAGCATGAGCTCTGGTTTTGGTCAGACTGCCCACAGTAGCAACTGGTGGTTCGGTGCCCAGGTAATGCCTAAAAACGCCGCTAAGCTGTTTGACATCATGACCCGCGAGCTTGAGTCAGTCTTTAGTGCCCAAATTAATGACACTGATGTCGCAAGCGCCAAACAATACGCCCTCGGCCGCTACCAACGCAGCGGGCAAACCGTTGGCGGTACAGCCTCAGGATATAGCAGTCGCTACTTCTTTGATGAGGCTATAGAAGATTATTATGAGATACCAGCCCGTATAGACGCCGTAACCAAAGAGGCAATCGTTGGCGTCTCACGAGCTATGTTTGCAGACAACATCTGGGGACTTGGCTGTCTAGGTAGTTCTGGTGAGCAATTCGTTGACGGCTTGTACACCCACGTTCGAACATTATGGGATCACGAGGGTATAGCTGGTCTGGGTAGTGCCAAGTTTCAGCTATCGACCAAGGCAGCCTAAAGCAAGGATTATCTATGCATGATATTGCCAAAAGAGCACAAATATTGCTCAGCGAAGTTAATACACTCTGGCAGTCTCTATCACTGGATACAAAACTAGCTGATTTGGGTAAAATCGACGGTCAATTAGCTGATCCAAATGTATGGCAAGACAATCTCAAGGCTCAGGCTTTGGCAAAACAACAGGCTAAACTCCAGGCAACAACCCAACCGTGGCAGTTACTAAAAGCTAAGTCAGAAGAGATTATTGAGATGACCGAACTGGACGACGCAGCCCTGGTGGATGAGTTAAAAAAGCAGTTAGATGACGCAGAGACAACACTGGGCATCCTAAAGCAAGACCTTCGTTACAATGGGCCGTACGACGACTCAGATGCCATATTAAGCATTCATGCAGGAGCGGGTGGAACTGACGCACAAGATTGGGCGGGCATGTTACTACGCATGTATGTGCGTTGGGCGGAACAAAATGACTACACGGTCCAGACAATTGATGAATCAGCCGGTGAAGAGGCTGGCCTTAAGAGCGTGACGATTGAGATTTCTGGTCTACACGCCTTTGGCAAATTAAAGGGCGAACACGGAGTTCACCGGCTAGTACGACTAAGTCCGTTTAACAGCGATAATTTGCGCCAAACTAGCTTTGCTAAGGTTGAGATTATGCCCAAGATAGATAGCCCAGAAGTAGTCGTGATAGATGAGAAAGATCTTAAAATTGATGTCTATCGTAGTGGGGGTAAGGGTGGCCAAAGCGTCAACACTACAGATTCAGCTGTGCGTATCACACACTTGCCAACAAACATTGTAGTGGCTATCCAGAACGAGCGTTCTCAGTTACAGAACAAAGAAACAGCCATGACAATCTTGCGTTCCAGGCTGGCTCAGTTGCAGCTGGAGCAGCATAAGGACAACATTCGAGAGCTAAAAGGCCCGAACGAACAAGCTGCTTGGGGCAACCAGATTAGAAGTTATGTACTACACCCATACAAGCAGGTAAAAGACCTGCGTACTCGCCACGAAACCTCCGACCCCGATGCGGTCCTAGACGGCAAGCTCAACGACTTCATCGACGCATATTTAGAGAATTCCCTTGGGACAAACTCCTGATAATTCATGATGGAAGAATTTGAGATAGTAGGGAGTTAGGATCACTCTTGGATGAGTGACCATTCTAGGATACGAACCAGGATATTCTGAGGCATTAGCATGTTATAATTATGCTAATGATTTTCGTTAGTTTAAAAGTTAATATGCGTCCAGGAAGCGAAGCTTCATGATTTTCCATAAAGTAAAAATAAGTATGCGTCCAGGAAGCGAAGCTTCATGATTCTATTGGATAGGGTAACCAAGGTTTATAATCGCAACAGTACGGCTTTGGACCGTATAACATTGCACGTCGAACCTAAAGAGTTCGTAATTATTATAGGTAAAAGTGGCGCCGGCAAATCCACACTATTAAAACTTTTGACCAGGGAAGAACGCCAAACTAGTGGCAAAATCGTCATTGGTGGTATAGATTATGACAAGCTCAAGGACCGTGATATACCACTGCTTCGGCGCAAGATTGGCGTGGTGTTTCAAGACTTCAAACTACTACCCAACAAGAACGTTTTTGAAAACGTGGCATTTGCTCTAGAGATAGTCGGGTTTGGAAACAAAGAGATCGAACACACAGTGCCCAGAGTGCTAGACATTGTGGGGCTTAAGGGCAAAGAGAAGCGTATGCCATTAGAACTATCAGGTGGTGAACGTCAACGCGTGGCAATAGCTAGGGCAATTGTGCGCCAGCCCAAAATCCTTATTGCCGATGAGCCGACTGGTAACTTAGACCCGAAGCACGCCTGGGATATTATTAAAATCCTTGAAAAGATCAATCGCTACGGAACCACGGTCTTACTAACAACTCACAATACAGAGATCGTAAATAAACTGAAGCGAAGGGTTATAACCATAGAAGACGGACGTGTTGTCAGCGATCGTGCTAACGCGGAGTATAGACAATCATGAGCAAAGCCCCCGGAAATCATTTTGCAATTAGCCAGTTTAGGATTGTTAAAGCCGGCTTCCAGAATTTTGTGCGTAACCTCACATTGGCTGTTGCGGCCATTGCCGTAATGGTCATAACGCTATCAATAATTCTGTTCTCGGCTATTACTAATGCAACTTTTGCTAATACTATCCAGCAAATCACCGATAAAATCGACATATCCGTCTATTTAAAGGATGAAGTGACAGCCGAGAAGCGAGAAGACTTAGTCAGTCAGTTCAAGGCGCTCGAGAACGTAAAGTCAGTAGATTTTGTGTCAAAAGACCAGGCACTAGAGGGCTACAAGAAATCCAACCAGGACAAACCTGATCTGTTAGCGGCTATTTCACAAACAGACAATCCGTTGCCAGCAAGCCTGCGAATCAAGCCAAAGAATCCAAACAAGATTGAAGAAATTCGGACGTTCATAGAAAGCCCTAACATTAAGGCCATGCAGTCAGATGCAACGTCATACTCGGGCGAACGCAAGGATGCCATAGACAACATTACGCGTGCTACCCAATTCTTCCGGACGGCAGGACTGGTCGGAGTGGTGGTATTTGCGATGGTATCGATGTTAATTATCTTCAATACCATTAGGATGGCCATATTTAACCGCAGGGACGAACTTCAAATCATGCGTTTGCTTGGCGCTAGCACATGGTTTATCAGAGGTCCGTTTGTTGTAGAAACCGTACTTTACGGTGTTATAGCGTCGGTGATCTCGGTGGCTCTCTGTCACTTCTTATTCGTCGTGTCGTCATCTACACTGGGTGCCAGCAGTTTTGGGCTTCTGGACATTGAATACGCCAGTAATTACTTCAGGGATCAGTTCTGGATAATATTGACCGCGCAAATGCTTGTCGGTATACTGATTGGTGCTGCATCGTCCATCATTGCTACGCAGCGATATCTAAAATTCAAGACATCGAAATAATCTAGATCCTCGCTTCCTCACCTAGAGAAACTTACTAACTAACTCTTCTGAGTTCAACCGTAATCTAGGGAGGGCAACAACATAATATCTATCAATAATGCACCGGCGCTAAGTGCCGGGAAGCCTAGCGGCAGGCTTGAAAATAAGCATAAGCTGTGGTACTATTCCACTGTCTCTAAATATAAGACAAAAACATGAAAACAAAACTAAATCAGCGCTTAACCAGATCGGTTGCAGTTTTTGCAGCCCTACTTGTATTTGTCGGTGCTTTTAGCACTTATTCATTAGTATTTGCTGACAGGTTCGACGAACAAATAAATCAGCTCAAAGCTGACAATGCCCAGAAGCAGGGTCAGGTCCAGGCACTCCAAGTTGAGGCTGACACAATCCAAGGTGTTATAGCCGGCATGCAGGCACAAATTGATGGATTGCAAAGGCAAATCGCCGACAACACCGCCAAAAGTGAAGCCCTTAAAGCCAAAATTATTGAAGCCGAGGCAGAACTGGCCCGGCAGCGCTCGTTGCTTGGACAGAACATCAAGGCTATGTATCTTGAGGGTGACATCAGTACCCTTGAAATGTTGGCATCCAGCAAGGACTTGAGTGATTTTGTAGACAAGCAACAGTACCGCAACGCAGTCAAAGACAAGATTAAGACAACTCTAGACAAGATTACCGAACTAAAGCTTCAGCTTAACGCACAAAAAACAGAGGTAGATAGGCTACTCAAGGAACAAACGGTCTTGCAGCAGCAAATCGCTGCCCAGAAAGCAGAACAGAACCGTTTGCTTAACATGAACCAAGCTGAGCAAGCATCATACAACCAGCAGATTAAAGACAATAAAGACAAGATTTCTGACCTCAAGCGACAGCAGGTTCTAGAAAACATCAAGATATTTGGTGGTGGCACTCAGCCAGGTATACCAGGTGGTGGTAATTACCCTTGGGGCAATGCTTACTGCGTACACACCGGCCAGGTTGGTGGCGCTTGCTATAACTACGACTGGTATTTTAACGGCAATGCGTGGGATCCATGGGGCATGGGCTTTAGAAACTGTACTTCATGGGTTGCATATAAGCTTGCGGCCGATGGCAAAACTGGCTTTACCTACCTTGGTAACGCGGCACAGTGGCCAAATGGGGCAGCAGCACGTGGCTTCCAAGTTGAATATGGCAAAGGTGCACGGGCAGGTGATGCGGCAGTTAACCCTAACGGCTACTACGGACACATTATGTATGTTGAGGCGGTAACCGGCGACGGCCGTGTAATCGTTAGTGACTATAACCGACTTGGCGATGGTCTTTATCGTGGCCCAGAAGGCGGCAACGCGGCCGTAGTTAATCAATCGTCCCTAGTCTTCATACACTTCTAGACCATAAGTTTTAGAATCTCTAACGCCTAGCGTTTATATGTGCGATAATAGTGGGGTTCGAAATTATTTCTTTATGGGAGTTATACGGTGACATCACACGCTGATTTGAGAAAGCCTAAGCCAGCAGGCAGGGGCAAACGAGTTTTTTATGGTCTTTTAGCGGCCTCATTAGTGTTCATGCTAGGGGTTAATGTTGGTAATGGCCGCATAGCCATAGGCCAGCATAATAAGACTTTATCAGCAGACCTACCTGATGATCTTGACTACGATAGTGTCGAGGCTATATACGACAGACTGCGTGTTAATTACGATGGGGCGTTGGACAAACAAACCTTACTTGATGGGCTTAAGCAAGGCCTGGCAAAAGCGTCTGGCGACCCATACACAGAGTACTTTAATGCCAAAGACGCCAAAGAGTTTGACGATCAGTTAAACGGCTCATTCACTGGCATTGGTGCAGAGTTAGGTAAAAATGCCAATGGCAACATCGAAATTATTTCTCCTATAGCGGGTTTCCCGGCAGAGAAGGCAGGGCTTAAGGCAAAGGACGTAATTTCAGAAATTGATGGCAAATCAGCCGCCGACCTCACAATTAGCGAAGCAGTCAGCAAGATTCGTGGTGAATCTGGTAGCAAGGTTAAACTCAAGATTATCCGCAGTAACTCAAAAGAACTTGAATTTGAGATAACCAGGGCTCAGATAACGGTACCAAGCGTGAAGTCAGAAATTCTTGAAGGTAACATAGGACTATTAACTATTAGTCGCTTTGGCCCAGACACCGCACAGCTAGCTACCGATGCAGCCAATTCATTCAGGCAAGCAAACGTTAAAGGGGTTGTTCTTGACCTGCGTGGTGACCCAGGTGGCTTGCTTGACGCGGCTGTGAGCGTCTCTAGCTTATGGCTCGATCCAAGTCAGACAGTTCTACTGGAAAAGCGTGATGGCAAAGTGATAAAAACTTTCAAGGCTACCGGTACCCCAACCCTCAAGGGTGTTAAAACAGTGGTTCTTATTAACGAAGGCAGTGCCTCTGCCAGTGAAATTACTGCCGGTGCTCTAAAGGACAATAAAGCGGCGACATTGATCGGCACCAAGAGTTATGGCAAGGGAAGCGTCCAGCAGCTCGAAAAGCTGGCTGATGGTAGTCTGCTGAAGGTGACAAGTGCCCACTGGTTCACTCCTTCCGGTACAGGCATTGATAAAACCGGCATTGAACCTGATCAAAAAGTAGAGCGGACCGACGACGATTTCAAGGCAAACAAAGACCCCCAAAAAGACGCCGCCCTCAACTACATCAAAAAGTAATACTCATAGCATAATCGTATTGCAAAAATAGCTATATTGTGCTAATGTATATTTGTTAATCAAAAAACAAATATCATGACAACTCAACGCCCCAGATTAGATGAACGTCCTGCGGATCTACCTGACCCAGCTCTTCAGAATATTCATGCACCTAACTCAGGTGAGATACGTGAGCTGCCTGAAGTACTTACAGATGACAAAGGGACAGTTGGTCTACTCGGACAGGAGTACGTTAAATTATCGAAGATGAGTGAGATGAAGCAAAAAGCACTTGGCTTTTTGCTTGAGGCGGGGCAACAGCTGGCGCTTGGCCAAGGTGCTATCATGCCGAGAGAAGCTGTCGTACATTCCCCAAACATATTAGAAGAAGTACCTGAAGACGCACCTACTGATACGGCAGAAACTGTGGCTGAGGCCTCAAAACTGCTCGAGAAACAACGCTTCGTCAAAGAAGCCCCACGTTTTCGTGATCAAGTCACAGATACAACTCGTATGAATGTATTAGACTATGTTGCGTCCAGATCTGCTCTTGGTCAGTGGACAGAAGACCCAATATATGACAGCGACTCTAAACACGTGACCGAGCATGAAGCACTCGTGGGGCTCGAGGCGTTTCTAGAAAATGTTGCTGACGAAAGTGACGACCATAGTTACGACTCTGACCTCATCAAAAAGGCGCAGGGTATGCTCGATACATTGACATTTATTGGTCAGAAAGAATATGCCGAAGCGACTGTTGGCTTGGCTAAACTTTGGACTGATTTTCTTGACGCCGATCCGGATAACCAGATTTGTGTGCTGACAAAGATTAGCCGTGGCTCCAAAACCAAGAGTGATAAATATTTATTCGAAGAAATCCTAAAGCATTTTTCAGAGGAACAGATAGAGATGTATAAGCACCGCATGACAGTCGAACTTGAGGACGTCACTGCTCCTCCAGAGAAAACACGTGTGGTCGTGTTGGACGACTGGACGATTAGTGGCAGCCAAATAAAAGCTGCTTACGATCTCATAGAGCATTCACCACTAACCAATGCATATAAGGATGCGATTGAAGTGAATCTTCTAGTGAGCTCGCGTAAACGTATTGCACAGGGTTTCGAACACGACCGACATACCACATGGGATCCGTCTGACGATATCTATGTCCCATTACGCGCCTACTATGTAGCGCATGAATCACCGGACACGGCACAATACGGTAACCATATTACAGGCTATCACTCATCAGTTGACTATGATTTTGAGAACGAAATCTCCAAAATGGTTAGCTTTTTAAACACTGGTAGTCTCGTCGGGAGAGAGAAGATGCCTCCATTGACTAACATTCGACGAGTGTATCGAAACATGAAGGCTCAGCGTATTAATGAGATTGCAACTGCAAAACCTCAACAACGTCGCCACAGCCAAGGGCATGGTAAATAATACCTGTTGATGGTATAATATACTTATTATGGAAATTTTCCCAGTAGTACATATCCGGGATGTTGATCAATCACTAGAGCAGTCGCAAGTGGCTTTTGGGGCTGGTGCTGATGGTGTCTTTCTGATTGACCATGGCGGTGACTTGCAGCGCCAAGTCGCTGCCTACAACAAGGTACGCCAAGCATTCCCCAATGAGTTCATAGGGCTAAATTTTTTATCTGTACCTGATGCCAGGGAGGCATACGAGCTCGTTGCTATATTGGAAGAAGATGGAATCATAGAAAAAGCCCCCGATGGCTTATGGGTTGATGATAGCCGTGGTGCGCATAGAGGCAGTACAGACGAATTACAGGCCTTGAAGGCCCTGAAGACAAGACGTGACCATAGTGAATTGCTGGAAGGCATTCGTTTTTATGGCGGTACGGCCTTCAAATATACACGTGACTACACGTCGGACCCTCAGGGTGCAGCCGAACAAGCTGCAGCAAATGGGCCGTTTATTGATGTCGTCACAACAAGTGGCGAAGGAACTGGAAAGTCAGCCAACGTAGAAAAAGTTGCAGCTATGAGGCAGGCACTTGGTAGCGGATTGTTGGCTCTTGCGAGTGGTGTTGACGAGACGAACATTGAATCCTATAAGCCATATGTTGACCAAGTACTCGTATCTTCAAGTGTCGAGACAGAAATGTATTCTGGAATCTTCGACGAAGATCGCCTAAAAAGACTTATTGATCTGGCTCACGCCGAATAGATAATTATTTTTGATTCCCACAACGCTGTGGTACCATTATCACATCGTAAATTAATAGGTAGGTTAACGTACGCGTGGCAACACAGACTAAGTTTGTATTTGTAACAGGTGGTGTGCTTTCCGGATTAGGAAAGGGTATCACTGCCGCCTCCATTGGTAATCTCTTAAAGGCCCGCGGGCTCAACGTCAACCTCCAGAAATGTGATCCATATCTCAACATGGACGCCGGTATGCTGAACCCGGCAGAACACGGTGAATGTTTTGTAACCAAAGACGGTGCCGAGACAGATCTGGACCTAGGTCACTACGAACGGTTCCTGGACCAGGAGCTAACTCAAAGCAGTTCTATGATGGCTGGCCGGGTTATGCGCAAAGTGTTTGATAACGAACGCAATGGCAAATACCAGGGCAAGACCGTTCAGTATATCCCGCATGTCACCGGGGCATTCCAGGACGAGATTGTAGAAGCTGGCAAGGGCTTTGACGTACATATTGCAGAGATTGGCGGCACGGTTGGTGACTATGAGAGCTTGGCGCTGATTGAGGCAATCCGTGAAATGCCAATGAAAGTTGGCCGCGAAAACTGCGTGTTCGTACACGTGGTTTACATGCCGTATCTCGGTGCTAGTAAGGAAGTTAAATCCAAGCCAGCCCAGAACGCCGTGCGCGAACTCCGTGGTTTTGGGATTGTTCCCGATATTCTCGTAGCCCGCAGCGAAGTAGCGGCGCCCAAGGGTGTTATAGACAAACTAAGCCTCTTTTCTGGTGTCCCAACGGAGGCGATTGCCTTATTGCCCAATGCCAAGTCTATCTATCAAGTGCCGCTCACGCTAGAAGACGAAGGCATAGCAGAAGTTATCTGCAAGCGACTAGATGTTGATGGTACAAAGCCAGACCTGACCGAGTGGCGTGAATTTGTGACTAGGGCACTGAGTAAACCTCAGAAGAAGGTTACCGTCGGCATAATCGCCAAGTACATGGACAACCACGATACTTACATGTCAGTTACAGAGGCACTTTCGGCTGCAGCTTGGCACAGTGAAGTCGATTTGACCGTCAAATGGATAGATGCTGAAAAGCTTGATGATACAAACGCTGATATTACGGCCGCGCTCAATGGCTGTGACGGTATCGTAGTGCCAGGAGGTTTTGGTCAACGAGCGTTCGAGGGGAAAATTAAGGCAGCTCAACATGCTCTCAAGACCAAGCTGCCGTACCTTGGACTTTGCCTAGGACTTCAAATGGCTGTAGTAGCGGCGGCCCGCAACGGCGGTCTTAAAACGGCAACCAGCGAGGAGCTAGACCCCGACGCAAAAGACATGGTTATTTCAACCATGGCCGATCAAAAGGGCAAAGAGAACACCGGTGGCACCATGCGGCTTGGTAATTACGACTGTAAAATCGAAAAGGGCAGTCTGGCAGAGAAATTATATGGCGCAACTAAGATAGTAGAGCGGCACCGTCACCGTTACGAGTGCAACAACCAATACCGTGACCAATATGCTGATTGGGGTATCAAGGCCAGCGGCACTAGTCCGGATGGCAACTTGGTCGAAATCATTGAGGCCATAGGCCACCCTTACTTTATTGCTACCCAGGCTCACCCTGAGTTTTTGTCACGACCAAATCGGCCACACCCTCTCTTCAGTGGCCTAATCGAAGCAATTAAATAACATTGCATAATATTGTCAAATCTGCTAGCATAAGCACTATGGACGAATCACAACCAACACCCCCACAAAAGAAAATATTATTAGTCGAAGACGATGATGCATTAGCAAGCGTATATCAAACACGTTTGCAGGCCGAAGGCTTCGACATCCGCCGTGTACCTAACGGCGAGGAAGCCCTATCAGCCGCACTAGAATACAAGCCAGACCTTATATTACTTGATGTAATGATGCCCAAGGTGAGTGGTTTTGATGTGTTGGATATTTTGCGTAACACCCCAGAGACAGTCAATGTGAAAGTTATTATGCTAACGGCACTTAGCCAGGATACTGACAAACAGCGCGCCCAGAGCTTAGGAGTTGATGATTACCTCGTTAAGTCACAGGTAGTGATTGCCGACGTCGTAGAACGCGTCAAAGTCCATCTCGGCATAGCTTAGTAGGCTGCCTTAAATTTGTAAATAACTCCCTAAATGGGAGTTTTTTATTGTGTCACACCAAATTGACAAAAAGTCATGCTTATGCTAAAATCTAAGGTAGGAATCACAAAGACAAAATGCCTAGCCCAGAACTACATCCCACACCAGAACAGCTCAAAAGCTTTGATTTTCAGGAAAGCTTAGATTTGTTTGCGGCAGATTTAGCCCGACTCGAAGCAGATACCCAAGACGCAACCGGCACAAACAAATACCCCGAATGGTGGGGACGGGATAACCAAGTAGATCCCGCCGTCATCGATCGGGAGCTCCGGGAAACAGAACACGTAGGAGCTGAGTTAGCTCAATATTATTTGCTTTACGCACAGTCCAAAGAAATTCGTGAAAGAATTACAGGCTTCGCCACGGGCGGTTCACTCAATGCTTTTTATAGTAGCTTTGGGGCCGATAAAATATCTGAAGCACTTCACTCTGAGCCAGTAGACGGTAGGTTACACCAAGACCTACTAATTGACTTGGCAAAACCCGGATCTGAGGCCTGTGTATCGCCTGAACTAGATATCTTGCAAACCATGTATGGCCTAGAAAGTAAGACAGACCTGCTGGCAGTAAAAGGGGATGGTTTTGATAACCAGGTCCATGATGCCCTTAGGAACACTAATGCGATTCGGTGGATACGATATAGTGATGAACCAAGACAAGATGTGGCTGCCTTTGAGCTAGAGAAACAGAGGCTAAGCGCGAAGGAATCTATAACAAAAGCTATAACAACAGTGTCTGAACTGTCAGAGCAAGAGGCGGCTAATTATGCACATACCGCAGCCTTGAATGATCAGAATACTAACTACTTATCGATCATTGAGACTGTTGAGTATTTCGGGGCCGATAGGCTGAGGAGGATCACAGATTTTACGGGCATACACGGGCTGGAATGCTACACGATTGATCAACTAGCACGGATGGAGCGGCTAATAGACGACCCGGCTAATGTCGCTGAGGAACTATCCGACAAGGACGTAACTGTTGTGATGGTAAACCGTGTAGGGGATTACAACGGTGCAATGCAGGAAGCAGCAGCCGATTTTGAAAGCAATGATAACTCAACTCTCTTTTTTGAGATTAGAAGCCTGGCAGAAGTTTACCGTTATGTGTCTAAACTAAAACGCGCGGGCATTAAGCCAACCACACTTGTGCTATCTGCTCACAGCAACAAGGGCCAGTTTATGGTGACGGATCTCAGGCCAAATGAAGATAAAACGCGTGAGATCGCACATGTGGCAGGTCGTTCTATGGTAAACATGGTTAATACAAGCGGAATAGGTGATCCAAACGATTATGGTTACGCAATTGACGGCATGAAGGGCATGTCGCGCTTGGTGGACGAGTACATGAAACCTAGTAAGCTTGATAGCCGCAGGAAAATAATCTTCAACGCCTGTTACATGGGTTCAGAGGTAATGGCCCGAGACATTGATGCTAATGGTGACAGGGTGGAAGTAGGTGAGGACTCAGTGATAAGTAGGCTGGGTAAGGACCTCCTTAAATCAGGCACGGTTTCGGCTGTAGATGTCTACGGGGCAGACGGCGGCATTAAGATCCACCGTTCAAAGAATGGTGTTAGATATTCAGGGGGGCCAAATACTTGGTTGGGCGACAGAAGTGATCTTTCGGCCACACGTATTCGGCTTGAAAAAGGGACGGTCAAGCGCGAAAACATCGATGAGATTGTGTTGAGATAGCCGGGCCCAGACGTAGCCGCAATTGACACGATATCAATAACATTTTAATATAAGATATATGAATACACCCGAAGCAGGTATGCCTCAGCCGGATAATAAGCGCTTCTTAGACAACGCGCCTAGAGTTGAAACACATAAGCTTTGTAACGGACAGAGGCTTGAGTTCTATCAAGATGTGCCTCCGATTATATCCAAGTCAGATGCAATCGCCGAACAGGGTATCAATGGTGACATACTAGCTGTTATTGAGCTGCCGCCTGATGACGACGCACACGGCAAGGCTAAAAGGATTGCCATTGTTGATTTCGGCCCGGGGGCTGAAGATCCTGAAGGGGTGCCGGTTGCATTGCTACACGATGAGCCTGTTTGGTACATGGGCGTGGCAAGTAACAGATTCGGGCTATTTGGTATGAATTACAGCCCCACGACGCATTTATCTCCCTATGTGCCACTTACCGATAAACCAGCTGTCTTGGGCACAAATAGCGAGCATGCAAGTTATTTTATGGGTCTGTCCGTCAATGACCCTACTGCAGAAAGTAGTCTTTCTTTAGCGCATGTGAGCATTGAGGTAATTGAGGATAGGATAGTAATAGAGGATAGCTCCGAGCTGGGTACTACAGTCTACACCGCTTACTGATGCCAGCAACCAATATTATATAAAATACCCCGGTTTAACCCGGGGTATTTTATATTAGGAAGAACCTCGACTACTTAACAGTAACTTCGGTGCGCTGGACGGTTTTGCCAGTAAACAGGCGGTAACGTCGCTTAGCGTAAGTTACAACACCGTCTTTTGCGGCGTGGATAGTGAAGTTTCGCGATACGAATGTGCCTTCGCCTGCGCGCTTGCTTAGACCAGTCTGACGAACGATAACTTGACCAGTGTTGACCTTTTCGCCACCAAAAACCTTAACGCCAAGGCGCTGTCCGGGACTATCATGATTGTTTTTACTGGTTCCACCAGCTTTTACGTGAGCCATATTACTTCCTTATAAGTATTACTAATTCGCGTCCCACTACCTGATTGTCTCGATAGTAGATGAGATCCCGCGTGTCCGCATGGACAAAACTCATACGAGTATAGCCTAATTCATCCAGATTATCAAGGGTTTTAAGGTGTTTGAAACCATCCGACCCCTGCGTGCCATAGCTAGCGTGACCCGGGCTGGAGGATTTTTGTTTCAGGGCTGTTTCTGGCGAGCGAGACATACCTTTAGGTATGTTGAGTGAGCTAGGAGCAGATCCTGGACGAAAATCATCAGTCTGGTTACGTGAGTTATGGTGGGCAGAGGTCGAGGTTTTCCAGGCGGGGACGGCAATACACAACCTAAAGCCTGGTTTTGTCTGTTGGGCAACGTTTTTTAAGAACTTGCGATGGATTGTATCTACGTCTCGCATGACTTCATTTAGGACATCTGGCCTGGGTTCGCTAGCAAATGGGCGGCCAAGGTATGTCTCACCGGCGATTATCCTAGAGGTCAGGGCACTTGCAAGCCACTGGTGGTCCGTAGCATCGCCAACTGCCAGTTGGAACTTTGAACTTAGGATTTGGAATTTGGCGGAGAGCCACGCCAGGTTTGTTTGACTGTATTCAATCATCCGTGGCTCGAGGTCGGTACCAATCACGTCGTATCCCATTAATAAAGCTTCCTGGAGCAATACCCCGGTTCCGCAAAATGGATCAAGGACCTCTTTTTTGCCGTCTTCCTGTTCCAGTCTTCCGCTGGCCAAGTTGATGATGATTTGGGCAAGTTTAGGCGGCAGCATACCAACACGGGCGTCGCGAGCGGGTCGGGCTTGGTCACGGGCTGCGTAGGCGTCTATGTCCTGTACAGCAGTGGTCTGGGCGAGCACCGTACGGTTACCATCACGGATAAGGATCATTTCTATACCCGTTGGTCCGGTTAGCTGATTGTGTAACACCTGGGCAGTATTTAGCTCGCTGGCTGAATTAGGCACTACTCTGACTGAGCGGCCGTCGTTCTTAACAGCTTTCTTTAGTGTTAGGCCGCTGGCGTTAAGCCGACGGACGTTTAGATTAAAACCATATAGGCTAAGCCCCAGACGGACTTTGCCCTCAGGCAAACAACAGGTATGTTTTGGTAGTTCTTCTACCAGATACTGCTCAATCTTATCCCATTCAGTGTAGGGCAGAAAGGTGAGCAGCTTAGCGGCCCTGGTAGCGCCACCAATTCTTGAAAATGGAATATCTTGAGCTGGCACATCAATAAGTACGGCTTGATCCCCGAGCGGGGTAATTTTATCAGCGCCAAACAAGCTCTCAGCTTCAGCGATACCGAGGGCAGGTTGCCTACCAAGGATTAATAACGATTGCGACATTGAACGTATTATACGATAATAGGTGACTAATGACCGAACATCAAAAGCGTCGGCGCTTCCGAATGATATTTACCTGGGTTACCATTTTGGCAATGGTGGGGCTTGCCTATGTGCTGCGTGAGCAGATTGTCGAGACCATTAGGAACTTAGGCAAGGTCAATGCCTACGTCCTGTTGCTGCTTATTCCACTACACGTTTTAAGCTATTTTAGCCAAGGCAAACTGTATCAGAGTATTTTTAGGGTGTTGGGCGAGCGTTTCCGGACTAAGTCTATGTATCGTTTGACGCTGGAGCTCAACTTTATTAACAATGTTTTCCCAAGTGGTGGCGTGAGCGGCTTTTCATACCTGCCACTGCGTATGCGTGACGAAAAGGTCTCTACTGGTAAGGCAACACTGGTGCAGCTAATGCGCTTTGTGATGATCTTTATATCATTCCAGATACTGCTGTTTATTGGGGTCTTTATGTTGGCAGTGCAGGGAGAGGTTAATAACCTAACCATTCTGGCTGCTAGCATGTTGACTACCTTGCTGCTGGTCGGCACAGCCTTGATCGCTTATGTCATAGGCAACAAGAGCCGAATTAAGTCGTTCTTTACGTTTTTGACCAAAGCTATAAACGCGCTTATCCACGTCCTTAGGCCAAAACACCCTGAGACGATTAATATAAGTCGCGCTCAAAACTCTTTTGTTGAACTACACGAGAACTACATGCAAATCAGGCGTAACTTGCCTCAGCTTAAGCGGCCAACTTTATATGCTTTGAGCTTTTGTCTGGCAGAAATTTTATCAATCTACGTTGTCTACATAGCTTTTGGCGAGCTCGTTAACCCAGGTGCAATTATATTGGCTTATGCAATTGCTAACTTTGCCGGTATCATCTCTGTTTTGCCTGGTGGTATAGGTATTTATGAGGCATTAATGACAGCCGTACTAGTAGCGGCTGGCGTACCTGCCAGTCTGAGCCTGCCAGTTACAATTATGTATCGAGTTCTGAACATGTCTATAGCACTGCCACAGGGCGGCTGGCTGTATTACCGAGCGTTGCATGGTAAACCGGCCAAACTTCATGGTTAACGACGAGTTTGTCCTTAGTGTTTCGGACTTTGTAGCGGTCCTGAACCAAACAATGGAGTATGCCTATCCGACGGTATCTATCAGTGGGGAACTGGCCAACTTTCGTGTTAGTAAAAACAAATGGGTCTATTTTGATCTCAAGGACGATTATAGTAGCGTTAAATTTTTTGCCACGGTCTACCAACTGCCTGGACCATTAGAGGATGGGCTTATGTTGCAAGTTCGCGGCGTTCCTCGGCTGCACAATCAGTTTGGGTTTAGTGTAAACGTTCAGTCAATGAAGCCAGTTGGCGAGGGTTCGCTCAAAAAAGCCGCCGCATTGCTTGAGGCTAAATTAGCCGCAGAGGGCTTGTTCGATCCCGCCCGCAAGCGTCCGTTGCCGTACCCACCAAGGCGGATCGGCCTCGTAGCCTCGTCAGAGTCGGCGGCCTACCATGATTTTATTAAGATACTAAACGCCAGATGGGGTGGAATTGACATAGAGTTAATCGATGTCCAGGTCCAGGGCGAGATTGCGCCCAATCAAATAGTCATGGCCGTAGAACACTTTAATACCCATGCAGAGCCGGTTGACGTCTTGGTTATAACCAGAGGCGGTGGCAGTCCAGAAGATCTAGCAGCCTTCAGTACAGAGCAAGTCACGCGGGCTGTGGCAGGTAGTCGCATCCCAACCGTCGTTGCCATTGGTCACGAAGTTGATATTAGCTTAGCAGAACTCGCGGCCGACCAACGAGCAAGTACGCCGAGTAATGCTGCCGAGCTACTGGTGCCAGATAAAAGGCATGTGCTTAGCAGTCTCAAGGTTACAAAGCTACACCTTGGGGAATCACTGCTAAGGCAAGTGGATAGCAAAAAGCAGATGCTAGTAAATAGGCTAGGCGAACTGCAAGCTTTGGCCGAGGGACTGGTAAGGCGCTCGAGCCAGAAGCTCGAGGCGGCTCAGATACTGCTAGAAGCTCTCAGCCCCGAGGCTGCCCTGAAGCGTGGTTACGCGGTGATCAGGCTTGAGGATGGGACGGTGCTACGTTCCGGCAAGGGTGTATTACCAGATCAGTTATTAACTATTCAGCTGGTGGATGCAGTTATTGAAACTAAAGTTAAAAGGGTACAATGAAAACATGACCAAAGAAGTTAACTATCACGAACTCAGCCAGGAACTAGACACGATTTTGGCGCAGTTGCAGTCAGATGATGTCCAAGTTGATGAGGCATTAAAGCTTTATGAACGTGGAGTAGCGGTTACAAAACAGCTTGAGACATACCTAAAAACCGCAGAGAATAAAGTGGCTAAAATAAAAGCCTCATTGGATAAGTAGGCCGTTGTGGAGATCTTGTTTCTCGCGGTATTCGCGGTAGTACTATGTTTTGGCTTTGTGTTGTTGGTTGGCGCACCTTACCTGCCGACACTTGCCCCACAAACCAAGGCTGCAATTGAACTTGTAGATCTTAAAAAGGGGCAGCACTTGCTGGAGCTGGGCTGTGGGGACGGCAGGGTACTGATAGCTGCCGCCCAGCAGGGCTTGAGAGCAACCGGCTACGAACTTAACCCGCTGCTAGCATTACTGGCTTGGCTGAGGACTAGGCGCTATCATGGCCGAGTCAAGGTGGTCTGCGGTAACTTCTGGAATGTAAAACTGCCACCCGCCGAAGGTATATTCGTATTTTTATTACCAAAATATATGTCCAAGTTGGATAAAAAAGTTATTCAACAAAGTAGCAAACCTGTCAAACTAGTGAGCTTTGCATTCAAAATCGACGGTAAAAAGCCGGACAGGGAAAAAGCCGGTGTTTTGCTGTACATATACAAGTAGCGCGCTCCACTTGCGAGAAGCGTAATCATCAGTTACCATAAGCATAATGAATTCACCCCAATATTCACCAGCGGTACTTTCACCTAACAGATTGAGGGCCTAAGGTATATCCGATGCAACAAGATCCATTTGCTCCTAAGTATGGCAATGTTCCGGCAACGCCAATACCAACATACGGTGGTATGCCAGTTCAGCCACCCAAAAAACACATGAACATCCTATTAGTACCTCTGATTTTAACAGTGGTATTTTTGCTAGCTGCTATAGGATTTGGCGTATGGGCCTTTATGAGCCGCCAAGACTATAAAAATAACGTTGACCCTAAGATTGCCAGTGCCGTTGCTATTGCACAGGAACAGACCAAAACAGAGAAGGACAAAGAGTTTATTGAGAAAGAAAAGGCACCATATAAAACCTACAGTGGTCCCCAGGTTGCCGGTAGTCTTAGTATTCAGTACCCCAAGACATGGAGTGCCTTTGTGACAGAGACCGAGAGCGGTAGTAATCTTGTGGATGGCTATTTCCACCCTAATTTTGTGCCTGGCGTGCAGTCTGGGACTGATTTTGCGCTGCGCGTAAAGGTAGTTTCTAAGTCCTACGACGAAGAACTAAAACAGTTTGAAAGCAAAGCCAAGCAAGGCAAGGTCAGGATCTCCCCATATAAAGCCGCAAAACTGCCAGCAGGTACAGTGGGTGCACGTATAGATGGCGAAATAAACCCAGGTCAGCAAGATAGTCTAATTTTGTTCCCGTTACGTGATAAGACCATCGAATTCTCTACAGAATCTGCCCAGTTTGTGCCTGATTTTGACAGTATTATTATGGCTAATATGACTTTCGCCCCATAAGTCCAGCTTTCGTGAAAACTAAGTTTTCACGCTTTCTTTAGGCCAAGTTGCGCTGAAGGCAGAAGCCTTCAGCGCCTTCTTTTGTCTTGATACAAAAGAAGCAAAACATCAAGTGGCGACAGCAAAACGAGATTGAGCAGACGACCAGTATTCTAGCGCGCAACCAGAACGCAAGCGGTCCTTTTTCTTTGACTTAGGATGGAAAAAGGACATGCTGGTTGCTTGACTCGCTAGAACACTGAGTCTGCTCATCTGTTCTGCTGAGCCACAACCCACGCCTGGACTTTGGTTTGGTATACTACGGTTTATGGTAAATAAATCTTTGATCCAAGAATACTTAACGGATAATGGACATATGCAGCTTGCGACTATGCATGACGGACGCCCATGGATTTGTACTGTGTATTTCGTGTCAGATGATAGATTTAATTTATATTGGATGTCTGCACGGGAGCGACAACATTCAGTAGATATTGTGGCTGACTCCAAGGTTGCTTTAACTGTTGTGCAGGACACAGAGCGTAAACAAGCGTTACAGATTGTCGGCAATGCCTACGAAGTATCAGACGATGACCTAGAACATGTACACGAGTTGTATCAGCGCAAATTTGGCGCTAAAGAATATGATTTGCAAGAGATCAAACAACACAAATCAATGGGGCGGGCGTATTGGGTGATCATGCCAACCGAGATTTCACTTTGGGATGAAGTCAACTTTCCGGACTCACCCAAGCAGCATTATCAATTATGAAGTTTGTCTACCTTAGCGGGTTTATGCTTGCTGGGACAGTGGCTTCGTACCCTAGCTATTCGTCCGGGCGTTTCAGAATACTGATATTTAGCTTTAGGCTCGCTCGCAATTTGAGCAGACCATAACGGTTAAGCTATACAATATTTTTGCACAGGAAACTGTATTTATAGTGTGGTATTTGTGATACATGCGGGTGTACAATGAGAACAACTTTTAGGAAGAGGGTATAGATCTTTGGGAACTTCAGCTTTTGACAACGCGAGCCAGGAACGCTTGCTGAAGGCACTGGCAGAGCAACTTAAACTGCCTCTGTTACAGATTGCCAGAGAGGCAGAACTGGCTACTGCTTCAAAAGACGTGTCTGCTCTTCGTTCGATTGGATATACGGCCGATATGGCACTGCGATTGGTCGACAGTTATCTATTGAGCGTGCAGTTACAGTCGTTGCCAGTGCTAGAGCTAGAACCAGTCTCTGTGAGCGCCATGCTGCAAGATACGGCCCATCGATTGAACCAGTTGGCCAAGCAGTACAATTGCGATCTTGAGGTCCATCTTGGTGGCAAGTACGAGCCGGTTATGGCGCATCGTAGCAGCCTTGAAGCTGCGTATGCGACCCTTGGGTATGCATTTGTAGAATCCACACCTGATTCAGGGCAAAAGCATAAAGTTGTGCTGGGGGCTCATCGTAGCCAAAACGGCTTAGTCACTGGAATATTTGGCAATCAAGAGGGTCTAAACGCCGATATGTACAGGCGAGGCAAGGCGTTATTTGGCACGGCTCACCAGCCGGTTCCTGGTATGTCGGCTTCGTCCGGGGCGGGAATATTCGTCGCCGACGCTCTGTTAAAGCAAATGGAAACGCCGTTACGAGTGTCTCGTCATCAAAAGCTATCTGGTTTAGCAGCCACCTTATTACCAAGCCACCAACTTTCGCTTGTATGATCATTGCGCCACGACTGACCCTGGGCACAGAGGGTGACAATAGATGAATATATTACTGATTGAGCCAGATAAAAAACTTGGGGATATCTATAAGCGTGCAATCATTCAGGCGGGGCATACTGTTAAATGGGCAGCTCACGCACAGGACGCTGTACACACTGCCGACGAGCATAAGCCTGATGTTGTCGTGCTAGAGCTACAGCTGGCAAACCATAATGGTATAGAATTTTTGTATGAATTTAGATCTTATCCAGAGTGGCAGGGCATACCTGTGATTTTGCTAACCATGGTGACTCCCCAATCCTTACAGATAACCTCAGCCCTTATGAAACAGTTAGGGATCGTTGAATGTTTATATAAGCCAGCTACCAAGCTTCACCAGCTAGTAACCGCCATTAACGAGGTTGCATGAAATCCCAGGTAGTGACACAAGGTATAGTGCTGGCTAGAACTGACTTTCAGGAGGCAGACCGCATACTGACGATGCTAACACCGGATCACGGCAAGGTCAGGTTAATTGCCAAGGGGGTACGTCGGCCTAAGTCTAAATTGGCGGGTGGAATAGAGTTGTTTAGCGTCAACGACATTACCTATTTGCCCAGTCGCAGCGAGATTAAGACACTGATTAGTAGCCGATTACTAGTTAATTACAGTGAAATCGTTAAGGATATCCAGCGTACAATGCTGGGCTACGATATACTAAAACGCTTAAACCGATTAATGGAAGACGCCGCCGAGCCCGTCTATTTTGAACTGCTTCAAAAGACTCTAGCGGGGCTTAATGACCACGATCTAGACATGTCTTTGCTTGAGCTTTGGTTTACGTCACAGCTCGGTTACATTAGCGGCCATATGCCCAATCTTAAGACAGACACAGAAGGCAACCGTCTTGAAGTGACGGAGACTTATTTATTTGATTTTGACAATATGGCATTCCGGCAGCAGAAAGAAGGCGCCTACAATGCAACCCACATTAAACTAATGCGTTTAATGTATGGTGCGGACAATCCTTTGACTCTAAAACAAGTAACGGATGCCTCGCAGTATGCCGCAGACATGCTCGCCCTAGCAAAAAACATCCAACTACAGAACAATTAAACATTGACAAAGAATACATTAGTTATACAATATTCTTTTATTACAACATGATAAAAGGTTTTAACAGTGAACACGTTTAGCGGACACGAAGGTCGCCCATTTAACTTTCGAAACATCACCGATCGCATATTTGCAGGACAAACAAGCGTAGAAATTGTAGAGACGCTGGGCAGTATCGCTGCCAATACAGCTCTTGTGGCTAGCGTTTACTTTGCCGGACAAGCCTTAGCAGAGGACGGCTTGCCGTCGCAGGAACAGGTGGCCCAAATAAATACTTGCGCCAGCCATCTTTCTAATAGGGAAAGCAATGTAAGCGAATACGGATTTTCAACAGAATGTGAAGATTTCAAGGACCAATTTAAGCAATCCGATGGCGAGCAATACGTTTTGCCGACTAAGCAGCAGTTCCTCTCTGACAACCTGATTAATCATGAATTTACTAAATCCGCGCGTGCCGATACATTCAATACATCACGATATCTTTTAGGGTGGAGCTTTGTAGGTAAGGGTGTAATTGCGTTCAGTAGACGGCTGCGGGCCACCCCTAACGGAAGTGACATCCCCAAAGAAGCAGAAAGATATCTTCGTACTCAGTCCTGGGAAATGTAGTTTTTTACCTCTGTATAACGTATAATCTGAACTAATATGAGTAAAGAAACTTCACTCGAAGATATTGTTAGCCTGTGTAAACGCCGTGGTTTTATTTACCAAGGGTCAGAAATTTATGGTGGGTTGTCCGGTACATGGGACTACGGCCCGCTCGGTGTTACGCTGAAGCGCAACATAATGAACCTGTGGTGGCAGATGTTTGTCGACGGCCGTGACGACATGTATGGCGTTGACGCTGCAATCTTGATGAACCAAAAAGTCTGGCAAGCCAGCGGCCATGCTGATGGTTTTAATGATCCTCTGGTTGAGTGCCTAAATTGCCACTCAAAACTCAGACAAGATCATATCAAGAGTGACAAATGCCCAGTTTGCGGTACTGTTGATGACTTTGGTGATCCGCAAGAATTTAATATGATGTTTAGAACTTTCATTGGCCCAACCTGGGCTACTGCAGAGTATGACCTTGCAAAAAAGATCATTGGTAAAATTCAGTTCGCAGACCGTGATTCAAACATTGTGGACGAAATTAAAATACGAGACGACACTACGGCGGACTCCGTAGCTGTTTATGAAAAAAGTTCATTGACATATTTGAGGCCGGAGACAGCACAGGGTATTTTTACTAATTTCAAGAATGTAGTTGATAGCTTTTATCCTGATTTGCCATTCGGTATTGGGCAGCAGGGTAAGGCATTCCGTAACGAAATAGCACCACGTGATTTTATATTTCGTAGTCGCGAGTTCGAGCAGATGGAGATTGAGTATTTTGTACACCCAGACAAATGGGAAGAAGCATTTGAATCGTGGCGTAAAGCTGTTTGGGATTGGTGTGAGGCACTAGGTCTGCCAAAAGATTCTGTGCACGAACTAGAAGTTCCAGAAAACGACCGCGCCCACTACAGCAAGCGTACTATCGATTTTGAATTTGATTTCCCAATCGGCCGAGAGGAACTACTTGGTCTTGCGTACCGCACAGACTTTGACCTTGGTAACATCCAGCGGGTGAGTGGCAAGAGCCAGGAATACACCATCAAAGGTACGACCGATAAGTTTATCCCGCACGTTATCGAGCCATCATTTGGCTTGGAGCGAACAATCATGGCTGTACTGTCATCTGCCTACACAGAAGACGAAGTAAACGGCGAAAAGCGCGTATACCTAAAACTCCCAGAACATTTGGCCCCCGTTAAATATGCTGTATCTCCATTGCTTAAAAACAAGCCAGAACTTGTAGCCAAGGCCCGCGAAGTATACGAAGCACTCAAGAAAAAGCACGGAGCAGTCATGTGGGACGACAACGGCAATATCGGTAAACGCTACCGCCGCCAAGACGAAATAGGCACCCCGTACTGTGTAGTTATAGACTTCGACACATTGGAAGATGGAACACTAACCATCCGCAACCGCGACACAACTGAGCAGCAAAGAATTAAGATGTCTGACATCTAGCGACTAAGTTGTTAAATTGTGAACGACGAGTACCTAACTTCTTATTTTAATAAAGAGGTGACCAGAATTGTTAAATTAGGAGCGAAGCTTCCTAGAGATACCGCTGAATCCGTTGTGGCCCTTCCGCTTTTACTCCAGGATATACAGGCCGTAGATATAATTGCTGATAGGTGCTTGGCGCAAAGAACATACACACAAAAAGCCGAAACATCAGGGAATATCTATACTGACACGCAATCCTTTTATATGTTTGCTAGCAAAGTCATGGTAGAAATGTATCTTCTTCTTAAGATTGTAACTACTGATGAAATTAGTGATGTAATCAAATCAAAAATTGCTACACAAAGCTCATTTAAGAATTTTATAAATGCAGGTGGGTCAGAAACTGCAATAACCCTAAGAGGGATATTTGGTCATTCTCTGAATTTGTTAGATTCATGTATCTACACTAAGAGAAATAAAATGATTGAGCATTGGGCTGATAATCCTGCACAGAGTAAGTTATTTCCATGCTTTTATTTACTTGATGGGGTGCACATCTTGTCTTTTGTGAACAATGATACGTACAAAGATTACTTTAAGGCACAGAGTGGCAGTATTGATTATCAAATAAATAAACTGAAAAAACTCACTATAGATTCAAGCGCGGATTATGATCAGAGATATGCGATATTAGATTATTATTATCCAAGTCTAACGCGTAACGAAAGAGTAGATCTGGATAAAATCACAGATTTTAGCCAGATGGTTTCATTACCCGTGTCTCGCTTTTTAATTGAAAGTTTTAGAAAGTTTCTTGACGATATACTGACTGCGTGTGAAAGATATGAGAAGCTATCTTGAACTACTGGATAAATACTATTAGTCGGGATCATGTGATGCGTGAGGTTGTATGAAAGTTATGGTTACTGTAAAACCAGGGAGTAAAAAGGGGCCTCTGGTTGAGGCAGATTCATTGGGTGGACTGCTGGTGTACGTGCGTAAGTCTGCTGTGGAGGGCAAGGCAAACAAAGCAGTTATTGAACTGCTAGCGAAGTATTACAAGGTGCCGAAATCACTTGTAGAAGTCGTGAGCGGTCACAACTCCAAGCACAAAGTTGTCGAAGTAGATATTTAGGGCTACTTTAGTTCTTTTTTGATGTCGGTGAACTCTTCTTTGGTGATCTCACCCTTGGCATAGCGTTCTTTGGCAATTTCTAGTGGGTCCCTTGTCTCTGACTGGGTGTTGCCGTGGTTTGCCACGGTACGTATCAAGTACACAGCCAGTCCTACTAAAATGATAAAAAATACAAAACCAACTAATGCATGGCCCCAATAATCACCGCGGTTCCACCCATCCATCATCGGTCCATTAAAATCCCTGTAGTATTGTGCAAATTGCATATGTTAAGCCTCCTTATAGCTCAACTATAGTACAACCACCTTAGATTAAGCTGTGAGTTGGGTCACAAGCTGCATAAGCGGGTACCAAGTGGTATTATTAAACAATTAATGGAAAGACAAACATGACAATTTACTATACCGATGGCAGTGCTAGCCCAAACCCGGGCCCAGGTGGATTTGCTGTTATACGTGACATGAAGCCTCAAGTGCTTGGCAGTGAGCCGGCAACTACTAATATTCGTATGGAAGGCCTAGCAATTATTGCTGCTTTAAAAGATGCAAATGGCGAGCCTTGCAAGATACATACCGACAGTGAATTTTGGATTAATGTCATAACCAAGTGGTCACTAGGGTGGGAAGAAAAAGGCTGGAAGAAGAGCGGGGGGCCAATCAAGAATCTGGACATTGTCAAAGAGGCCTGTGCACTACATCGCCCATCAAAGGCCGAATTAATCTGGGTTCGCGGGCATAACGATGACCCTGGCAATGAATTAGCAGATGAATGGGCTAACAAGGCTCGCCTCGGACATCAGGTCGGCTAGGCTGCTTACAAGCGGAGCTTGCAACCCCCTAGCCGACCTGATGTCCGAGGATATCGCTAAGGCGTAAAGCATTGTAAATGTCATTTGGCGCGCTCATAATGAGAAGTCTAAGAGTTATCTCAAGGAGGGCGCTATGTTATCAGAAGCAAGAGTGCTTGCAACTATCGCAGTCAGCGATATTGCAGCGGGTAAGGTATTCTATGGGGAGAAACTAGGTCTCATACAGCTGGCAGAGAACCCGGCTGGGGTCACGTACCAATGCGGCGAGGGTAGTAGGTTATTTATCTATCAATCGGGAACGGCGGGTACAAATCAGGCGACGTGTGCAACTTGGAATGTTACTGATGTTGAAGCCGCTGTAGCTGAGCTTAAAACAAATGGCATTATGTTTGAACACTATGATTTGCCAGGTGCAACCCTGCAGGGTGATATCCATGTTTGGGAAGGTGATATGGCCATGAAGACTGCTTGGTTCAAGGATCCAGACAGCAACATCCTAAACGTCGGATCTATGTAAGTCGGTTTTGTTTTTGAATTTACTTGGATCTTTGAGTAGAACCTAAGATACCGTAGACACAGAGTAGGTCTGCATCTAGCAGAACTTGCCGCAGATTAGAGATCTCGACCCTTAAGTCTTCACCAAGCTGATTGCGCTGCTCGATACTGTCGTAATTGCCAATCGCCTCGGGATCCATCTCTAGCCAAGCAAGGTGACACTTGAGGTTAAAGAGCCTGTTCGAAGGGTGAGTTTGATCTCTTGCTGTGCGTTCCATAAAAACTATACTATATCATAAATGTGTTCAGATTACAGACACCGCGAGCGCTTTAACAACAGGGTTCAAGGGGCATAAGTGCTTACTGAGTAAGTAGGCTGTATGCTTCGACAACCTTGTCAGAGATGACTTGTTGTCCACGGGCGGTTGGGTGGAGATAGCCGTTAGTTTCGGTCCCAAAGAACCAGCTGTCACCGGTACAGACCTCGTGGCCGACATAACTGTCTACTTGGACATAATGTACAAATGGGTAGTCTGCGGCAGCGCTGGCGATAGTCTGGTTCAGTCTAACCATGAATACATCGCGGAGCCAGGCCAACTCGCTACTAGAGATACCGTTTAACGAAGGACAGTCGTATAGGTTGTTAGGAAAAATGGTTGGGTAGGCAATAGCGATGGTGAGGGGAGCGTTGTCACCGTATAACGATTGAATTTTGTCGTAGACCGTTTTGATATTTGCCTGTGCAGCCAACAGAGCTGACTCGTATGAGGCTGTGTCTGCGTCGGTTCCGCATGTCGCTGTGTGGCATTTCTCATAAATGGTGGAGAATTCGACGTCATTACCACCGATTGTCAAAGTAATGAGGCCAGGGACAGTTGCAGCCTTTAGGTTGTCTATTTGGGGGGATACAACATTGTAGCCTCTTATCTGGGTGCCCATGATACCTTTTTTGACTGTTGCACCGGCACAAGAGACGTTAGTCATTTCAAACCCTAACTTGTCACGTGTGACAAATGGGTGGCCCTCTTTCATACGAGCACAGGCGCCATTGGCCTGCGTGGCGTTCCCGTAACCGGACGATACGGAATCACCTAAGGCGACATATAGTGGCGCCGGTCCACCAGACCCGCCTCCAAAACTTGGTAACCCCCAGGCACTGACGATAGAAGGCGGGGCTATCAGCAGCAGAGGCAACAACAAAAACAACAATTTTCTCACTAGTAACTCCACATACATTAATTTGTTAGTATTTGTAACTTATATATTTTATAACATGAAATAAGAACAAAAGCCAGCTTCATTATAGTTTTCACAACACGTCAGTAATTATATGTAGGGTAGAATAGACTTCATGGAAGAAAACAAAACCGATGTAATCCCAATGGAGCACAGCGAAGATTATCAAGAGACTGACATATTTTTGTGGGCTAATAATCTGGTCCAGATTAAGGAAGAGCTAAAGATAGAACTGTTCTTGATCAACAAGAATTCAGTAGTGTACAAGACATCACGTAGTAAAGATCTTGAACTGCATTTGCACCAAATATTACTAGATCCAATCCTAGAATACGTGCTAGAAGGGGCTGACGTTGGCTTGACTGTGCGCGGTTTTGAGGAGGCAGAGCAGGAAGAGATGGTCTTACAACGGACCCAGCTCAAGAATGTGACTAAAGCCCGAGAAGTACTAAGCTGGCTCAAGACTCAAGAGGCTGAGATTGAGCAATTTGTTGAAGAAGAACATGATCTTAAGCGCATTAAAGGTGTGATAGCTCGTGTTTCACACCCAAGCCTGGCGTTGCCATTTTACGTTGCCAAGGTGCTACCCGGTTCAAATATCATGAAGGGTAACGCAGGTTGGCTAGTTAGGGGCGGTAAATTTGTACCATTTGACGCGGACGGAGCGTTGCGTATTCCTACCGACAACCAATTATTAATACTCGAGCAAGACATATACGTTTTTAATCAAACAAAGTTAGAGCAGCTGTTTAATTACAATGCAAAAAAGGCTGCAATCGCAGAGAAAAAAGTAGCCGAAATACAAGACAACTTCAAGCTCAGCTTTGCCGACGGCGCAACACTCAACGCGCTTGTTATGGAAAAGAAATCACTGGTCAATAAGCTCCAGAAGATCGATACGAATGCCGTTAAGCAAGAAGAGCTGCTCAATCATGCCGAAGAACTTGGCATAGAAATGATGACTGACAACGACGGCTCAATCATAATTATGGATACCCGTGATTTAACCAAGTTCGTTAATTTACTCAACGATGACTATTACGAATCACCGATGACCGGTCAAAAATACGAAATCAAGAGTAAGAAGCCTCTCAAACTTACAGAGGATGACGAAACCAAAGAAGCTCTGAGCCTGGCCTCAGCTCCTATAGAGAATCAGCCAACGAACTAGTCATTCCTTTTTAGCTCAAGTTTCACATCTGTCCGTTCCGGCCAGCTACGACTTCTTTTGACTTGATTCAAAAGAAGCAAAAGATCAAGTGCGGCGAAAAAACACTGTTGTCTGCCAAACCAGGATTGTTCCGT
>Ga0172379_10001337_pt1 | contig 50010 bp, 54 predicted proteins | sample GrowelOW334metaG_FD_119756 | JGI IMG/M metagenome (GOLD analysis project Ga0172379, IMG submission 119756) | Groundwater microbial communities from an aquifer near a municipal landfill in Southern Ontario, Canada - Groundwater well OW334 metaG | ecosystem: Environmental > Aquatic > Deep... | reverse complement strand
CATTTCCTACATCCACGACAGGATAACCACCATATTTTAATAAGCTGCTTAAAAATTCTTTCAGTTTAAATCCACGATGATCTGCGCCGATGTAAATAACCATTCCTTTTATTATAGCGGAACACCTTCCGGCTGAAAATTGTCATTAATGCGGATGGGAATTGAAACCACATTCACAAGCTTTGCATCTTTCACGGTGGCGGCAAACATTGTGCCACGACGCGTTTCTTCAGAAAATGTCTGGTCAAAGACAAAGTTGCCGAGACTATAGGCAATCCATCCGTTATGGTATTGTTCCACCTCTTCAGATACATGTGGATGAGTTCCTACCACGAGGTCTGCTCCGGCATCAATAAATGCGTGTGCGAGTCTCTGCTGTTCATTGTTTGATTTTGTCTTATATTCATCGCCCCAATGTATAAGGACTACCGCAATGTCAGCTGATTGTTTAAGATTTTTTATTGCTTCGCGCACACGTTCCTCGTTAAAAGCGCTTATCCCTGGAGTATTTCCTTCGGCATTTAAACTCTTCGGATAAAGATTGGTATAGGAGAGCAATCCAATGCGATTCTTTTTTACTTCGACCACAAGAGGCGCATTTGCCTCCTCTTCATTCCTTCCTGCTCCCACAGTCAAAATTCCGCTCTCTCTTAAAAGAGAAACGGAGTCAGAGAGTGCGTCGCGTCCCCAATCCCATATGTGATTATTTGCAAGCGACATAACACGAAACCCCGCAAATGTGAGCCCCTGTATGGTTTGAGGATTTGCGCGAAACGAATAGATACTTCCTTGATTCCTTCCTCGTAAAGAAATGGGACCTTCGAGATTACCAATAAGCATATCGGCGGCGCGAGTGGTGCTCGCAATCAAAAGAAACGGAAATGTTACGTCATTCATCTCATTTATTTTTTTTCCTACACTTCGTGAGAGCATTACATCTCCCGTAAAAAGCAATGTGGTGTTTTTTTGCTCCTCCTCAAGAATCGCGATCTTTGCACTCATTGTTTTTTGATACTGCGAAGCAAGTACATCCGCGAGTGCGGAAGAGATAGTGGCACGAGAAAGTTCAGCATACAATACTGATGAAAAACGAAAAACACCGAGCACCGCTATAAGAAGAAGCGCGTAGAGAATAAAATAAATTTTTTGCATAACGTACTTCCCTCGTAATCTAATTTATAAGAAACTTGCCACACGAAGCACGTGTTTCACAAGAGTTGATACATACCCCGCCTCGTTGTCATACCACGCAAGTACTTTTACAAGATTGCCACCTACTACCTTAGTAAATCCGAGGTCTACAATAGACGCGTACGGCTCATTAATAATATCGGAAGATACTAACTGCTCCTCGCTTACCTTAAGAATTGATTTCCATCGAGGGTCTTCAGCGGCTTTTTTGAAAATTGAATTAATTTCCTCGACTGAAGTATTCCTCTTAGCTACAAACGTGATATCTGCAAGCGACCCCGTCGGCACCGGCACACGAATCGCAATACCATCAAATTTTCCTTCAAGTTCTTTAATGACCCGAGTCACTGCAATCGCGGCCCCTGTGGTTGAAGGAGAAATATTTTGTGCGGCAGCACGTCCCCTCCTATAATCTTTTCCTTTTGTGGGACTGTCCACAATACTTTGTGTTCCGGTATATGCGTGCACCGTATTCAAAATTGCTTTTTCAATGCCAGGATTTTCCATCATAACCTGAATTACGGGAGAAACCGCATTAGTAGTACACGATGCATTCGAAGTAAGGGTAACTCCCTTTGCATCATTTTCATTCACACCAATAAGCATCGTTTTCCCTCCAAAGGTGCCATCTGCATCTTTCGCGGGAGCAGTAATAATTGTCCGTTTTGCGCCCGCATCTAAATGCACTTTTGCTTTTTCATATGATTCAAAAGCCCCCGTAGATTCCACCACAATATCCACATTAAATTCTTTCCAAGGAAGTTTAGTGGGGTCTTTTTCCTGAAGAAACAAAATCTTTTTGCCATTTATCACAAGGAACTTATCCACAAGAGACACCTCGCCCGCAAAGCGGCCGTATACTGTGTCATATTTTAATAAGTATGCGAGATTTTCAATGTCTCCCAAATCATTGATTGCCACTACGTTAATGCCTTCTTCCCGAAGTGCGTGTTGTAAAAAAAGTCTCCCAATTCGTCCAAATCCATTTATTGCAATATTTGCCATATATTTATTATACGATAATTCATCTGATGCTGCATCACCCTGTCGAGGGTTGCTGTCGAGTGCGATAATTAATCCGATGCCGCATCTGACGCTTCGTCACCCCGGTGAGGTTGTTGTCGAGTGCAAAATTAGAATTACTGCTCCCTAAATCGCACATTCATCAAAATAAGAAAAAGAGTAAGTCCTGCAAGTGACATTGTAGCCGCATACACGAATGCAGCCTCAGCACTTATATAGGTCCAAAGACCACCACCAATACCACCCGCAAGAAGTGCGGAAATACCAATTGCGGCATTGAGAAATCCCTGCCCGGTAGCACGAATTTGCGGATCCACAAGACGCGCCACCATTGCGCGCTGAATTCCATCAGTCGCGGCATCATAGAATCCAAAAAGTATAAATATTATAAAAAGGGCAATAAAACTGTGAGCAAAAATAAGTCCTACATATGCGAGAAATGCGGCAAGAAATCCGAGACTTACAATCTTCCTCTTTCCAAAACTATCTGCAAAACGACCAAACGGAATTGAAGCTAATACAAATGCAAAATTAGAAACAAAATAAAAGAACGGCACCGAACTATTTCCAAGGCCGACTTCTGGTGAGCGAAGTAAAAGAAGAGGAAGAGGAAGTGCCCCTAATCCAAATACAAATACTGAAATAAGAAAAACAACGAAACGTCGATTTGAACGTAAAAGTTTCAAATCAAATTTTGGGGCTTTCTCACTCTCAGGATGCTTAATTTCTTTTACGAGAAGAAAACTGAGGATTGAGAGCGTACCCACTCCAAACGCAATAAGAAAAATAAAATGGTATGAATTAAAGACAAGAGGAAGAATAAGAAATGCAGCCAGAGGTCCCAATATACCACCAAATTTATCCATCATCCGATGATATCCAAACGAACGACTAATTGTTTCTGGTGTTGTTGATTCAGAAATAAGTGCATCACGCGGCGCATCACGCATACCCTTTCCCACCCGATCAAGTGCACGTAACCCAAATACGTGTCCGTAGGTTGTTGCAAGTGCATAAAAGGGACGCGTACTCACCGAAAGAAGATAGCCATATACCGCAAATGATTTTCGTTGATTTAATTTATCAGAAAGCCACCCAAAAAAAATCTTGAGTATGCTCGCTAATGCATCCGCAAATCCCTCGATAAGTCCTACCGCAATAATAGGTGCTCCAAGTACGACAGTAATAAAAATAGGCATAATCGACTGCACCATCTCAGTCGAAAAATCATTAAACATACTAACCAATCCAAGAAAAAAAATATTTCGTGGAAGGCCTAAAATAGGTTTGGGCTCGTTCATGAACCGCTTATATCAACGAGTGGTCGCGACTTCACTTGATCACCCACCTGGACACGTAAAAGTTTCACGCGTCCCGCGTGAAGTTCGAGAGCGCGGTCAATTGATTGAGGGGGGCTAAATACCGTTTCACTGGGCTGTGAACCTATCTTTGGGTCTACATTTTCTGCAAATCCCACAATATAATTATTACGAATCCAAATTACATCAATAGGAAATTTCATATCCTTCATCCAAAAAGGATACTCATCCTCATTGTCAAATATAAAAAGCATTCCTTCATTCATTCCAATAGATTCTCGTCCTCCAAGTCCTTTCTCCCTGTCCGCATCATTTTTTGCAACATCCGCAATAATCGTTTGAGTTCCAATTTTTACCTCTGCCTTATTTTTTACCACATTTACCTTATTTAAAAATGAAACCAAAAAAATACTCCCTCCGATGAGGAGACCAAAGAAAAGAAGAAATGTTTTTGCAAGTGCGTTTCCCATATCTTTCTATTATAGCGAATCCTAATACTGAATACCGTAGGCAACAATACCAAACGCAACACTTACGTTCAATGACTCTTTTTTTCCTTGCATAGGAATTTCTGTAATTATATCGGTGCGTGTAAGAATGCTCTTTGAAAGCCCATCAACTTCATTCCCTAGTACCAATACTATTTTTTTATTGTTAAGGGTGCGCCGCAATGAATAATAAGGTACCGCTCCTTTTACGAGCTCGACCGCAACAATAACATACCCTTCTTTTTTAAGTTTAGTGAGAAGTGGCAAAATCGAACGCACAGATTCATAGGCGACTGTTTTTTCTGCACCAAGAGAAACTTTTGCAAAATCCTGTCGGGTTTTTCCAAACCGATCTAAAGGCGCGGGGGTAATACCGCATAAATAAAGTTTTGAAACTCTTGCCGCATCAGCAGTTCTAAATATTGAACCTACATTATGAATACTCCGAATATTATGAAGTACTGCGATAATCTCTCCTTTCATCTGCTTATACTATCACGGAACTAAAATATAAATAAAAACCCCCGCCGATTGTGGCGAGGGTGGAACAACGAAGCAGATTATCCGGAAACCCGGTATTGTGCGCAACGCGCACTCACGTTCACGTCGGATATCTGACTCGTAACAATTTGCCCACTCGAGGACTTTCACCTCAGCTCTAATCTCAACTTTTTCCCCATTTAAGGTACTTTCCATAATTAGAATAAGCGGGCTATCTCCGCATGATTCCCAAAGAACCATGTGTGGGATAGTGGAAGCGAAAATACTTCCACGTCGTGGGGCAGGGAGGCATCGAACCTCCGACCTTCCCCGCGGACAGCGGGGACGCTCTCACCAACTGAGCTACTGCTCCAATCGCGGACCATGAAGGATTCGAACCTTCGGCCTCCTCACGAGCAATGAGGCGTTCTCCGCCCGAAAGCAACATACGTCCGTATGTCACAGGCGTCGCCGCTGAACTAATGGCCCTTTGTAAAGGTGCTTGAGTGCTCAATATAATACGAGCAATCTTATGTGTCAATAAAAATCCCCCGCATCACTGCGAGGGAAATAATACTATTCATACAGCATATGAGCTGCGTACCAACACGTATCATGAAGCGTATCAAGCACAAGAATGTGCGGATATTTCTTCGCAATCGTGCGCCGAAGATAATGTTCTCCAGAAAATCCAGGCTCAATACCCACCACCACTTTATATTTTTTATAAATACTAAGCACAAGATGCTCTCCTATCTCAAAGCGAGATGTTTGTGCGTACGCCTGTTCACACGTATGCACATATTCCCGTGGAAACCAAAAAAGTATCGCTCCACGTTCCCCTGCCAATGTTAAATGCGTGTGTGTCCAATCTATTTGATCATCTTCTGAGATACCCACGCGATCACCTGTGTCATGCGCCATTTGCCGTGGAGATGCGACCCATAATTCAGGGTTTGCATGATAAATATCATTTGCCGCCGTACGCTGCCAATGACGCGCACCCTTGATGGGTCCATCTAAAAGAATAAGATGTTCTGATTCATCGGTGAATTTCACCATTCCGGGAGGAGTAATAATACCGCCCATAGTTCACGCTTCCTTTCTTATTCGTAGTAAAAGCTACTACGGTGAGTCTATTCCACCAAAGTCGGAGCGTCAATATTACAAATAAAAACCGCAGGAATTGTCCTGCGGTCACACTATGCTTGAAACACATTAGGAAGAGAATCAATATATTCTTCCTTTGATTTGGAAAGTCTTTCCCATTTTGGTTCCTTCACACCAGAACCTACCCACCCTTGTCGATACACTCTTCGCTTACCCGCGCATTCCTTCCGAACGCAGTGTTGTGTTGCTTTCTGTATCCCTTCACTTAGAAAAATAAAGTGTACTCCAGTACCTTTCACAATTTCTTTTTCTGAAGGCATCTTCTCCCATTTGTGTACACCACACGCGCAAAAAATCATTCCGATAATTCCCATACGACTCCCTTTCTTCTCTCAATTAAAAGAAACTTTTATTAGAGTAGTGCCACCCCTGCCGCTCTGTCAAATATCAGCCATATAATAAAAACCCCGCCATTTGGCGGGATTGTTTAGTTCTCCTGATTTATTGCGGTACCGTTTTCATCGATAGTAATATATCCGGAAGGTATACTTGTCCAACAACCGGAATTGAAATATTCAACATTGTCGATTGTCCAGTGAAGCTCTTGATGAGTATGGCCACAAAATACATAGTGCGCACCATACCGCTTGCTGTAATGAACTGCTCCTTCGGCAATCTGCCGAGAAACTCTGAGCCACTGCTTGCTCATCTTTTTCACATAGCGACTAAAACGATGTGTCTTTTTATCAAGCTTCTGAAGAAAATTATAAAAAATTGTTGCCACTTCGCTAATCAACCAATTATTTTTTAGAAAGCTGTCAAATTGATGACCATGTATAGCGAAATAAACTTTTCCCTGGTATGTCCATGTATATTCTTCTCTTGTATCAATACCCACAAGACTGCTCATTACATCAACGAGCATTTCGTCATGGTTCCCTATAATCCACACCACTTCCACTTCCCTTTTTGGATTTGAAAGGAGACGAATGTGAGAGATAAGATTCCACTGTTCACGATTGATTCGCTTGAAATTAAGGTCATCAAAGATATCACCCAAGAGAACTAATCGTTTGAAATGGAATCTCTTGAGAAGTTCAAGAAGTGCGGCTGAGCGGCTTACCTCCGAGCCAAGGTGCACATCGGAAATGATAAGTGTGTCCACATACCGTATATTGGTCATTGCATACTCCTTTCATATATATTGAATTGTTAATAGACCTCATACTGCCCCCACATTCTCATATATTACTCCGGTCGTCAATACCAACAAAAAAATAATAGCCGTGGCGATTGCTCGCGCACGGCTATTGTTGATATTACCTTCTACTCAATCATTTTCCGACCGGTATTGTATATACGGGTTTATCGGAACCGCCAACGATAAGAGTAAGGTTGACACCCTTGCCTGCAATTTTCTCAATGGTTTCCCATTGCTTGAATTGCAGATACCCGGGATTCTTTCTCATTGCATCTCCTACCATATTGATGGCAGCAACTTCCGAAGCGGCAGCAGACTGCTTATTGCTCGCCTCCCAAATAGCCTGATCGGGTTTCACATTCGAAAGACTTGCTGATATGAGTTCAAGAGGAACTTTGTTCTCTTTGAACACTTTCATCACCATGGTGGAAATCTCAGCATTTATCTTGGTATAATTTTGCAACACCTCATTGTAGTCCTGATATTTTGCAAAGATACTTCGCGTATAACTGCGAATACTCATCTTCGCGAATCGGTCATAGATATCTCCGAGGTTGATGACCTTCACGCGCTCATCTTTGTCGCTCGATTTCGGTGTTATCTGCGCAAACGCAGCATTCCGAAGCTCGGGATCGACCGGCACGCTCACCTGGGCGTAAATATCCACAACGACCGGCGTCCCCCCCTTAAGCATCACGCGATGATCCTGTTTGTCTTGATTTTCGGGAGAATTTGCTTCCATGAATTGCTCTTTGATGGTCACAGATGTTGCTTCCATGAGCACAAGGGTGTTGCCACGCTTCTCGTTGTCGAGAGTACCGATATCAACCTGTCCCGCTTCCCTTACATCTTTTTCCCATCCCGTGGGGGTGAGAATCTTGGCAATATAGCCCGGAGGAATATTTTTCACATCCGAACTGCAGCCGATGAAAAGAATTGCAGTGAAAATAGCAATGAACGAAACGAAGAGTGACTTTTTCATTATTTTACTTCCTTCTGTGTGGTGGTGGAATCAGTGATTTTTGGTTTGTTGGCTTCTTCTTGCATGCGTTTCTCAAAATTCTTTTTTCCTTCTTCAGTTGCAGAACGATCAATGACCGCACGTGGCGTTTCATTCACGCTTGCAAATTGAAGTGCATAAATAAGAAAGCCTAACACCGTAAGACCGGTAATCCATCGGCCAATTTTCGGCAAAACTCTCTGTACATCTTTTCTCTTATCAATCTTCAGGGATACAATAATTGCTATCCAGAGGACGAGAAGAAAAACAACAACACTGAGTATCTGCGGATGCAGAACTCGAAGAAAATCGAACATAATGAACCTCCATTGTTAGTGATTAAGTGAGTGAGTTGTAAAAATTCCGCACAGGAATAACTGCAAAGTATTATAATACAATATGTCTATTTTTGTCAATGCCTACTCCCTCATCCCGAGCTTCAAATACCAATCGCTATCACCTACTGAATTTCCTGCTACAAATCTGCACGATGCAGAGCACACCGCATCTGGCCCCTGCGCATATCCCCATCCTGCATACCCATCACCATATACATTTCCTACCGCCACACCATTTTGTAATGAGGTTCGATAAAATCCAATCAAATTCGAAGATTCTGCAGCATCAAACACAAACCAATATGGAGTGCTGCTCGTGAATACGACCGGAGAATCAAATGGAAAAATAGAATCACTCTCTTTGTTTGTCGTAGATAAATTATTTATTGAAGAACGCGCGAGGGGATTTGTAAAATCAATCTGATGAGAACCATCCTCAGGAAATACTGAGAGACGAACAATTCTTGGATCTCCAGCTCCTTCAATTGAAAGGCGCACCGCGGCAGTATTAAATGCAAAATCTTCCTGCGGCACGATACGTTGAAAACTTGCACGTGTAGGATCAGAAGAATACTGATTAAGTGTCCCCCATCTATCACTCCACCCACTTACTTCTCCTTGTGAAAAATGCATAGTAATTAATGGTGTCTGCCATTCAATTGTACGTGTCTCCGACACATTCCCAAATTCATCTTTTACGCGCACCGCAATCAAAAATGCTTCTTCTATATTTACCTCTTGCACATAACTCAATTTTGTTCCTTGTGCCTGCCACTTCGATTCATCAAGACCTCCGCGCGGTGAAATATTTATTTCATACAACAATTCTGAATCCATTGAATCGACATCTGTTGCCTTATCCCAATTCACTGTAATTTTTGAATTCGTTCGATCGTAATCAACACGAACGGAATCAGGAAGATGCGGCGCCGCAACGCGCGGCTCAACGCCAAATTGATAATGCTTCTTGTCTACAGCCACAAGTTCATATGCGCGGCTCCCCCAAGGGCCAACATAGGGCCACGCATCATAGAACGCAACAGTAAAATAATCTGATGAACTATAAGTAACTCCGCTCGGCATTCCCAAAGAAAACAAAAACCGAGTCGGTTCAATCTGTGGTTGAGAAGGACTTACATCACTCGTTACTGTTGGTCCCCATGCACAATTATCGTTTCCATCTCTCAAAACCAAATAGCTACTCTCCCAAATAGAGCCGCCACACCTTTTTGTAGTTATTCCAATCACACCCGGCACATCACTAAATGCACCTGCATCCGTAGGAGTAATCATCTCTTTTTTAGCCGCGTCTGTATTCGCATAAAAGACCACCATCTTCGAAGCGTCTCCCTCTATATATTTTTGTGATACGAATGGATATGCATCAAAAAAAGCTTTTGTGAGATATTGAGGAGACCCGTTAGTCGGATCCTGATAAAAATAGAGACTAGTAAAAAAACTTGGTACTTCAATATTAAAAGTACTTGTTGCGGAATGAAATCCCTCCCTATCTTCTGCAATGAGTTCAAATGCGTATACGCGCCCAATTTCTTTAATACTCATCGAATATGAGGGCTCTGTAGTCGTAGTAATTAACGTTGAAGAACCACTCACCTCATATAACTTATAAAAAAGAGATGATGTAGCCCCTTCAAAATCTATTGAGGGTTGCCAATGAAAAGAAAGAGTAAGAGAGCTTGAGCTATACGATACAATACTAGTTGTTGTGCCATCGATACCCATAGGAGTCGTAGGCGCCGTTCGTGGCTCTAAAAGACTTGTACTATTTTGAGGGTTCGGATTTGCTCGTACCTCAAAATCAATGATTTCATCACTATCACATCCATGACCCAAAAATTCTCCTACTCCTCCTGCGAGTGATGATACACATGCATTTGATACCCACGCCTTCCGTTCAATACTCATACCCTCTACTGGCACTTGAGCTGCATAATCGACCATATCCACAATATCGGGATCGCTTTCACTTTCTATTTCGTCCTGATTGCGTACCAGAAAAATCTTTCCTCCTGCTGCCGCACCTGAGAGACTAAAAGATCTATGAGAAAGATCAGGAATCTGTAAACCAGTATATCCGTCTTTCCCCTCTCCATTTTTTGTGCGTGCTATAAGAAAAAATTTATTTGGGTTTATTACTGATGTTGTAGAAAAATTCTTTTTAAAAACTGTCGAGGACGAAACGCTTTCTGCACTTCCACTCGCATACTGTAAGGACCACAGAGAAAGATCCAAGGCTTGAGCAGAGGGATTATAGAGCTCAATAAATTCCTCTCCCGCATCAACGCCCCCAACTTGTATTTCGCTTATTATCACATGATTAACTCCACGCGACCCACGCGGAGCAACTGCTATAGATACAGAACGACTTGATGATGAATTTTCATTATCATATAAAGTAAGTGTTGAAATGTATGTCCCAGCACCCGAAAATGTGTGAGTAGTAGTAGCATATGAAGAACTTGCAGTGGTGCTATCACCAAAATTCCATTGATAGAAAATAATGGAGCCATCTGTGTCTGTCGATGATGCGGCATCGAACTGAACAATATCTCCAACCTGCGGATCAAGAGGAGTATAACGAAACACTACATTTGGTGCTTGATTCATTGGGGGAGGGGTGTATATATTTTTCTCTCCAGGCGTAGGAGATAATGCGCGCCACACGCCTTCTACTAATTGCAAAGAATTACCATCCCCGTGCGCACCAGTACTTGTGGCATATGTAATTTCATTCAAAATGCGGGTGCCTCCCTTAAGCGCAATCGTCTCTCCCTCATTGCTCAATGAAAATGTGCTGTCAAGAAGTGTTCCTTGAAATGAGGGATGATCAATAAGAAATTGTTCTGCATCACTTGCAATAATCGCATATGCATTCGAAGGAAGGGTACTTGTACCACGCACAAGTGAAAGAGTATGATTTATTCCCTTCTCGACGAATTTCATATTTTCAACTACAACACCCGAATTTCCTTCATTCAGAATCTCAATCCACTCTCTTTTCTCATCAGTTCCTGGTAAATCGTACATAATCTCAACAATCCTTACTTCAGCCGAGAGCCACTCAGTGTTCGAATCACTATTATTTGAAGGACTACCACCGCCAGAAGATGTATATTTAATTTCGTTTTTAACCTTATTACTATTTGTACTCGCTATATTTTCTTCTGAAACATTATTATTCGCTACCTCTTCGTCCTTTTGAGCATTTTCCAATGCGTCTGTATCCAGAAGAACCGACTCAACAACTTTATTGGCAACACCCTCATCTATATCAATAATGGGAGTTTCACTTTCTTCTTTTGGAAAATCCGTAGCTTCTTCTTCTTCTAAATTTGTTATCACCTCTTTTTTCTGCATTTTGTTTAAAAGTTTTTCATATCCTAATACCTTATTCGTAAATAAACGAATTGAATTTATTCTATTACTTATTGAAATTTTCAACTTCACAATCTCTCCCACAAAAGAAAATATAGGTAGCCTTCCCCATGCTTTATCAAACTGCACAATATGTGTAGGAAATTCCTTATTAATTTTTGCATCTTCCGCTTGTTTATAAAAAAGATCTATCACTCCTGCGCCATGTAATACTACTTGTTTTGAAAGTCTGGAAAAGTACGCATTGAAAATATCCTTGTCTGTTTCCTCAATTAAATGATTTATTTTTGTTTGAAATTCAATATTTTTTTGCACTACACTTTTCACAAGTGGAAAAAAATGTCCATCTTCATCTTGGCCGTATCCGAATCCTACGTCTTCTTTTAAAATTTTCGGAAATCTATATTTTGGATCATTTATAGTGTCTTTTGAAAAGAAATATTTATTTGAATATACAGCAAGAGCAGCAAGATGATCTTCAATAGATGACTCTTGTATTTCTTGTTTATCTAACCTTGTAAGTGCATTTGCAATATTAAGTTTTGTTTCTGACTTTGCAAGATAGGTTTCAAAAGGAGAACCCTCATCTCCCACTAGGTCGCCAAGTGGAGCATGCGTATCATTGCGCGTATGATCAGGCACCGACATGTCTTCTAAAAGATGGAGCACGTGCCCGAGTGCAATATATGCTTCTCTCTCATTTCCTGACGCATACTCATCAAGAGCTTTCTTCCATGTCTTATTTCCTTCGTACCAAATATAATCTCCCTGTCGTAAATCATTATTTACCCACTCAACCGCAGAAAGTGGCTTCCCTTGGGCTAGGCCAAATTCTGCAACCATACGTACTGCAAGCGGGGCAATACTCCCAGTTTTCTCTCCAGTCCATCCTTCTTTTAAGATGGGGTCATAAAAATGATTTATCCAACGCGGAGCCACATCTTCAAGCTTGCTCCCCTCTACAATCCAATTCCGTTGCTCTTCTGTAAATAATTTATCAGGATGAGTTGAATTATAAAAGCTAATAACCTCACTTGTGAGTGCGGGGTGTGTTGTCTCATCATCATATGCATGCGCATATTCGAAACTTGCGAACGCACAAAATAAAACGAAAACACAAGAAACAACTTTCTTGGTCATAATAATTTATTTTATTAATATTAAATTTCTATAATCTTCCAAGTACCGTTGGGGTACAACTTCATGCGAACTGAGATAGGATTACTAATACTAAAATACTTCTTATCAACATCATAAACTCCGCTATCCTTTGTTGAGCTCTTAAGAAGGGCAATAACCTTGTCTATGTTTGCTTGAGGTGCTCCCTCAAAACTCTTCAACTCTTGCTCCTGCTTACTCCCAATGAAATACTTGCTTGCAAGGACATAGTCTCCTTTCTCAACAGCAGCAATATACATTGAGAGAGTCTCCTGAGGCGTCTTTCCACCAACGGTATCCGCCATCGCAGCATCATAATCCTGCTTCTCAAGCTGATTTAATGCGCTCGCCATCTTATCTACTTCTCTACTACTCAAATACCGCTCATATTTTGAGAGGCCAAAAAGCGCCACAATAGAAAGAATAATAATAACGAGAAATCCTGCAACAAATTTCCAATACTTTGATTTTGTTCCTTGTCCTACAGTTGTTTGCTCTTGATCTTCCATAAATTAAATAATGATAAACGATAGAAAATACACCTTCATCCGAAGTTGTCTCACTCTAGTTGTTCTTCTTTGTTATCGTATCACAATAGGTTCTTTGAGAAAATAGGAAACGAAAAACCCGCAAATTACTTTGCGGGTTCATCGTTAAAAAAATCGATTTCACTCCCTCACAGAGCGGAATCTCATTTCTGAGAATAATCATATCAAATTAAGGCACCCTTCATCAATACCCCCTGTGGATTCTTTTATTTCTCCTTCACAGTGTACTTCGCCCCCTGATGAGTAACGAAGCCCTCCTTTTCAAGCACTGAAAGAATACTCTCTACTTCCTCTTTTGATCTCTTGACAGCGTGTTGTATTTCCTTTTTCAAAACTGTTTTTTGAGCAAGAAGAAGAGAGAGAATCTTTCCTCGTAGCTCGCGGCGCGAACCAGAAAAGCGCGATTGCGTTCGGTACGTGTTACTTTTTCGATTCGGATTTTCTTTTTTCTGCGTTGCAAGCATTGCTCCATAATCCATAAGTGCGTAATACCATTCACGGGGATTTTTTGTATCAATTGTACCTACCACATACTTCATAATTTCTTCGTCGCTCACTTTTTTCTTTCGTGAAAATAAAAAATGAATAAAGACGCGTCGAATATTTGTTTCAATGAATGGTACGGGTCTATTAAATGCGAATGCTGCGATAGAACCCGCAGTTGCTTTTCCAATTCCCGGAAGTGTTTCAAGAATACTGGGACTATGAGGCAACTTCCCCTTATAGGTAGTTGCTACTATTTCTGCGGCGCGCTTCAAATTAAGTGCGCGCCGATTGTACCCCATCCCCTGCCATACCTTTAATACATCCGTGGTACGCGCATCAGCAAGTGATTGAAATGTAGGAAATCGTTTTATAAATTCTGGATACTTTTTCTCTACGCGAGAAACCTGCGTTTGCTGAAGCATTACCTCTGAGATAACTATGCGATAAGGCGTACGCGCTCGTCGCCACTGCATCGCATGCCGCCCGTGTGCACGATAATACGCATATACTTTTTTTGTTAATACTTCTACGCGCGCATTCATAGTTTTCTTCATTGTACCTGGACTTCTCTATAAATAAATACTCCCTTCGTTATGAAGGGAGTATTTTGCGTATAGATGATTATTGCTGTGCTGCAGGCGTTGCAGTCGTCATAAATTTCACCATAAGCGGATTTCCAGACTCATCAGTAAGCGGCATATCGACTTTGTAATCAAACAACTTATTCCCGTCATCGTTATGCATCATCGCATAATAGGTTCCTCCATCGGTTGTTGTCCTTAACAACTCAACCGAACCTGAGTTTGTTCCTGCAGGAAACCATGAAGCACCAAGGATATTACCCGGCTTTCCATCGCGATCCTCATGAATTGCTACCCACCCCGCATTTTCGAGAGTCACCGATTGTATTGTCACGGTAGTGCCAGGAAGTTGGTCATCCACCGAAACAACGTTCTTTCCACTCAATACTAAGGGTGTTGCTGACACCTCATTTTCTCCTGTTTCTGTTGCTGGCCGTGCAGGACTGAAAATAATCCAACCCACAAGAAGGCCCACAAGTAATGAAACAAGAGAATATACCACGACCTTTTTTTGGCTACATACCATACCCATTGCACCGCTCTTTGTTTCTTCTTTCATATGAGCCGATTGTACCAGAAAATCAAGAGTTCAAGCAAATTCATTACCTCCTCATTTTTATGAGTCAAAAAGGCATGACTTACAGGGCAAATAAAAATTCCCTCGCGTACGCGGGGGAATTTTAGTGATTACTTTCTCTTTCCTTTCTTAGCAGCTTTCTTTGCTTTCGGTTTTGACTTCGGCTTTGCTTTCTTTGCTGCCTTTTTTACTTTTTTTGCCATAGAGAGAATAAAAATTCTTTTTAGTATTCGACCTTTCGAGAATATGGAGCGTATTTTCTTTCACGCTCTCACGCATTGTGATTTCCGGATTTCACAATTGCTCATCTGTACTTAGTATACACTGTTGCAATGGACAGTGCCTGTGGAAAACTCAACAGAAAAAAGAAAAATATATTTTTTTACTCTTTCACTTCCTCCTTTGGGCCCTTCTTTATATTTTTTTTCTCGCTAAAAAAGAAAATGTAAAAAATTTCGAGAATACCGAGTGTATTAATTGGTAATATCATCGCAATGAACCACCACTTATCACTTTTTCTTGCGGCTTTCCAAAGTGCGAACCCTTTCCAAGCAAATGTCCACGCAAGTGCAATCCCCAAAAGCGCCCACTGCGAAGGACTAAACACTAATTGATTCGTCATACATATAGAATACCAAATTTCCTTAATAAAATCCTATCTCTTTTTTGCAACGCCTATTACACTCAACCCAAAAGGAAGTTGTACACCTTTTTCAATAAGTTTGTTTTCAAATAGCAAAATGCCATATAACAATTGATTAAGCGGCTTTGGAAGATTATCCACATCGGACTTGGGATATTTATGCTTAGAAAGTAGTCTTTTCACTGCCATAAGAGGAAACAAAATGAAATTCCAATAATTGAGCTCTACTATTTCAAAATCATTCTTTAAAAGTTTTTGCACTATTTCTCTTTTTGCATATCTTCGATAGTGTTGCAAATAATTGTCATGACCACTAAATAAAAACTGAAATGTGGGAACGGTAAAAACAAAAAGACCATTCGGTTTCAATAGTGCATATATATTTTGAATCGCTACCTCGTCATTTTTGATATGTTCAAGAACATCAAATGCACACACCACATCATATTGTTCACCCTTCGTTACTCGCTCTTCTATATCCTGATAAAACACAGAAAATCCTCTCTTTTCTTCCTCGGCTAACGCTTTGTGATTAATATCAGAACCAACGACGTTATTATTATTCCTAGACAAACTTTCTAATTGACTCCCCGCTCCACAACCAACCTCCAAAATCGACATATTTTTTATGTCGTATTTCGAAAAAATAACACTAATTAAATTCCTCCTCGCTTTATACCAAAAATAATCAAATGCGAGCGTATTTTTTTCTAAATCCAAAATATCCATATTTGCTATTTCTCTTCTGCATCACGTGCCGCAATTCGATATTCACATAGATCACACTCAGGTCCTGAGAATGGCATCTCATCACTCATAAGACATTCATGAATACGAAAGAGGGTGGGTTCTACCCACGTATCATTTCCTTTGTACGGCAAAAGAGTTATATCAAATTCAAGTTTTCCATCAAAAGCTTCTCTGTCGGTGGTACCATTGCAATACACAAAATATCCTACATTTTGGACATTGAATCCGTTTTGTCTAAAAAGCCATTGATACACCTCCATCTGCCGCTTGTATCCAATCTGCCACTCAGCATCAAGGTTCACTTCTGTTTCTTTTGAAGTCGCTTTATAGTCCGCGATGATAAGCTCGCCCTTCGGATTCACCCACACGTCATCTACCCCTCCGGTAATTAAAAGATTGGTTGGCGCATGAAGACATTGCACCCCACGTCGAAGAGCATCTCTCCATTCCTCTATTTTTTCATGTTCATAAGGAACCGCATCAATGCCATACGCCTTCATAAGCGGATGCGCAGTCTGTTTTGCGCGATGAATATCAAATTCTTTTTTTAAAAGTGTATCAACTGCATTATTTAAATTAAAGGGAAACGAAGGCGGTTTTCCTACACCAAGACGCCTATCAAGATAAAAACAACGAGGGCAATTCAAAAAATCATCAATCTTTGAGCGACTAATACGAAATGGTTCTTTTGAGTTTGGATTGAACACATTACGCACCCTTGTGCCACGATAGAATTTTCCCATATTTCTTCTCTATTGTAGCATCGTTCTGCAAAACAAAAACCCCGCCTTTCGACGGGATTTTTTGTAGTTTGGGGAATTAGTAATCTCTCCTTCCTCCGCCAAAACCTGAACCTCCACGAGGTCGGGAATCTCTGGATTCCATTGGGCGCGCCTCGTTTACCGTGAGTGTGCGTCCGCCGAATTCCTTGCCATTCATCGTTTCGATAGCTTTCTCGACATCATTGTCGTTTACTACCTCTACGAAACCGAATCCGCGTGATCGTCCCGACATTTTGTCGATGATGATTGAAGCAGATTGAACCGGTATCACCTTTTCGAAAGCCTCTTTCAATTCGGCATCCGTGGTTGAATACGGCAATCCTCCCACATATAATCTCTTTGCCATGTACGTTTGTGTATGTGTGTTTCTTGCTTGTAGGGCGACCACTCACCTTGGCTCGTACTCCGAAGTGCTCTTTCGCTCTTCGTAATACATCCTTAAACACTATACAGGCTAAGGGAAACACCAACTGAGAAACCTACTTACGCGCCTACTATACCATATCAAATAAAAAAAGCAATAGCGGCCACATCACCCTACTCTTCAATTTCCTTCTTTATCTCCTTAAACTCGTTCTCAACTTCTGCAAGACGCTTTTTACTTGCCTGAATAAGGTCAGCCGCCTGCTTCACTTTTTTAAGGGCTGCTTCTACGTCAAGCTCTTCGCTTGCGTCAAACCAAGCAAGAATTTTGCTCAATTCCTCCATTTGCTGTTTAAAACTTTTATTTTCCTTTGTTGCCATGATTCTTATATTCGCTTTTTTCTTCCACGCGCGCAAGCAGTATACCGTCACTCACTTGAATACTCGCCCGTTCTGTAATTGAAAAATCTCTTATTGTTTTTGCAATCTTTCCCTCTTTGCGTACAATCGCATACCCTAGCCGCAGCTGTCGCACCGGATCATTCAGCGCAATTACTTGCTCTGCATTGTGCAACACTTGTCGCAACGATTCTATTCCTCCCTCAATGTGCGCAAACATGGCATCTTCGGCCACTTTAAAATCTGTTTGAATCCTTTCAAATTCGCGCTTAATACGCGCAAGAAGATGAGGCACTTGATGAATCTTTGCATATGCCCCTTCCCACGATTCGTTTAAAAGGTGTGCCGCTGCGGTCGGTGTGGAAACCATATAATCAGCAACAAGCGCCGCAAGTGGTACATCTTTATCGTGCCCAATACCCGCGATCACAGGAACAGGAAAATTGACGAGTTCTCGTACTAGCATCTCATTATTAAACGCTTGAAGCGATTCAAATGAGCCTCCACCACGAATAACTACAAGCGCTTCGATGTCTTTTTTCTTTAACGTGCGAATTGCTTGAAGGAGTGGCGTTACTGCCTGCTGTCCCTCCACGCGTGAATCTACCAAACTTACCTCAAATCCGAAGTGACCAAGATTATTAATAAAATCGTGAATCACTGCGCCTTCGCGAGAAGTCACGACCCCTATACGATGCGGTAATTCTGGAAGTGCTCGCTTTCGCTCTACTGCAAAAAGCCCCTCACTCTCAAGTTTTTTCTTTAATTCATCATATGCCTTTTTAAGAGCACCCTCTCCCTGCAATTCCACCATACTTGCTACAAATGAAAACCTTCCTGTTGGTGCATACACACTCGGTATTCCCGTAAGCACGACTCGCATCCCCGCTTCAATTACCACACCACAGCGCGCATAATTTCCTTTCCATATAACACAATTCATAACTGCGTTTGCTTTTTCATCTTTGAGAGAAAAATAAACATGGCCTGAAGGATATGATTTTATCTCCGCCGCCTCACCCACCAGACGCACCTCCTCACGTGCGAGTGCGGTATTTAGAAGTTCAATATACTCAGAAACCGTAAGTGGCTTCTCCTCGAAAAGTGTTTGTTCGTTTTTTTTCTTATTCATAGCATGCGTGTTTCTTCAATCATATGAGAATGAAATTTATTTGCAAAAAGAAAAGAAAGCGCGAGAATAGCAGCCATTCCAAAACTTATCAAAAAGAAAATATCCATAGGAAGCACAAACGCAAGAAGCATAAGCACCGGCAAGAAAAACACGCGCGCAAGTTGATAGAGCACCTCACGACTCAATATAAAAAGGCTTGGGTTTGGAGCAAGACGGGTAATCTTATACAACTGACTTGAAAACGCCACCATAAGTGCCGCATTTATGACATTCCCTCCAACATTGCTCCCTACCACTGCCGGCACACTTTTAAAAAAAAGGCGCAAAACCCATACAAGCGAAAAAAGACTTGTAGTCCACGCAAGTGCTTTTCTTCGTCTGCCCCCATCAGAAAGAAAACCTACAAAATAGGTGGCAAGCGCAGACGCTAAGAGTCCAGCCGACACCACCCCACCGAGATTTTCAACGCCTCCTATAGTAATAAAAATAAAGAAAGGCCAAATTACTCGTCCTACCGTCGTTTCCATAGCATATCCGGCACATGCCAAATTAAGTGTAAGAAGTTTTGGATGTTCAAGAAATGAAACAAGGGCCTTTCTCTCAAGATTGAGAGGAAGATGATGATGAGGGAAAAAGAAAAGAGGAAATACCGCAATAAAAAGAACAACCGCTGCCACAAAAAAAGTGCCAGAAAATCCAATAAAAGCAATAAGAACGCCGCCGAGAAATGGGGCCGCAAATTGAGTTAATGCTCCAACGGTATAACGCGTCCCTACCTCGCGTCCTAGCTTCTTGTCATCGGTTGCCTTTGAAAAATCGAGGTTGTACCCCACATTAAATAACAAACCACTGCACGCAAGAAGAAACGGGGCCACATAGAACATAATTGGCACATCAGAAATCAGCTTTAATACAAGAAAATAAACAACAAGAAATGGAATACTAAGAAACATCATCATCTTATCACTCAACTTTCGAAGCCAAGGCAACGCAAGAAAAGTGAGGAGTACAAAAAATAAGGAATTAAGGAAGTAAAAGAAAAGAATCTGCCATAGAGGAAATTCGAGTTTCCATAAATAAACAGGCACAAACACACTTACTAAACTCTCGCCAAAATAGATAAGCCCAAGTGTCGCATAAAGGGCGTTTAGTTCTGTTTTTCCAAAAAAATGAAATTGGGTTCGTTCAATAAGCATATGCAATAACTATGTCTATTATAGCGAAGAACGATAAAATATATAATGCTTGCGAAGTAAAAAACCATATAGTAAAGTAGCAACACTATGGAAGAAACCAAATTATTGTATACCAATATAAAAGTGGGGAAACCAAAAGATTCGGTAGTTGAGATTGAGGGAGAAATTCCTGCGCCTACTATGGAATTGCATCGCAAAGAGATACTTCGTGAAATATCCCAAGAAATTGAGGTCCAGGGATTTCGCAAGGGAAATGTACCCGAAGCTATTGTGTTAAAGCAGGTAAATATGAATCACATCCTCGAAGATGCTGCTGAAGAGGCGCTCAATGTCGCCTATCCACATATCCTCCACGACAACAATGTTGAGCCATTAAGCTCTCCGCGCATTACTTTTGTAAAACTTGCAGAAGGGTCTGCACTCGAATTTAAAATATCAGTTGCCATTGAGCCAGAAATCTCACTTCCTAACTACAAAAAAATTGCGAAAGCAATCAAAGAGAAAAAAGTAGTAGAAAAAGCAACGGATAAGGATGTGGACGATATCATCAAAGAGATCCTTACTATGCGTATTGATGAGAAAGGAAAAGTACCAGAACTTACCGATGAACTTGTAAAAACATTTGGTCCTTTTGAAAATGTTGCCGACTTTAAGATCAAGATGCGGGAAAATATCACAAAGGAAAAAGAGGTTGAATCACAACGCTTAAGTTATGAGCAAATCGCTCAGGAGCTCGTGAAAGAAACAAAACTCATTCTCCCTTCTCTTATGATTGAGGATGAACTTCACACCGCACACCGCCGACTCCATCAAGAACTTGAGAAACGGAAAATGGGTGAAGAAGAATATTTCAAGATTATAAAAAAAACAGAAGAGGAATATATGAAAGAAAAGAAAGAGATGATTGAACGTCAACTAAAGATGAAGTTCATCCTCAAGGCTATCGCAAGAAAAGAAGGCATCAAAGCGGATGAAAAAGAAATTGAAAAAGAACTCCAACACGCACAAGCACATTATCCCAATACCGACTCAGAAGCATTTCGAAATTATATAGAAGAAATGCTTAGCAATGAAAAAACGCTGAAGTTTCTCGAAGAAGCGGGTTGGTAATCAAAAAAACCGCGCATTATGCGCGGTTTTTAATTATTTTATTTAAGAGTAATAAGAAGTGCGCCTCCAAGCATAAGAAGTGCGCCTCCAACCGTCTTCCAACCAAATGATTCGCCAAGAAAAAGTGCCGCGAGCACAACCACAAATACAATACTTAAGCGATCAATAGCAACCACCTTCCCCGCCTCTCCTGACTTCAAAGCAAAAAAGTAGAAAAGCCACGAAAGTGCCCCTGCGACCCCAGAAAGAACAATGAGTATCCAATCTCTTCCACTCAATATACCAAACGAAAATCCCTTCCATTTATTGAGGAATACACTCGTAAGCAAAAGGAATCCCGCCATAATAAAAGAGCGGATAGTAGTTGCAAGTGTGGAATCAATCCCTTTGAGTCCGAGCTTACCAAAAATTGCAACAAGTGCTGCGGTAATTGCAGAAAGAAAAGCATACACCATCCACATATGTGTTAAGTATACAACGTTCCCAAGAAACAAAAACCCCGCTGATACATACGCGGGGTTATTTTTTATCGATATATCGAAGAAGCCATGCGCTTTTTTCCGCCTCAAGATATTCATTACACTCCTGCTCCATCTTCCAGATTTCATCCATATTCTCTTGTAATTGCCGAATGCGTGTCTCTCGACTGCAACTACAACATATTTCGGTGAAATAGATGGAATCCTCTTTTTGATGGCGAAAGACAAGACCTTTAAGCGTGACTTTATCCTTTGGAGTACATACACATGTATCCAAAATAAAAATATGTTTCATGACTTACTCCACCATTATTGAAAAGTATCTATTTCCATCCTACTCGCTGTGTCTTTTTTTAACAACTCTGCCAAAATCAGGTTGCCTTTATTGCAATCTTTTCTCGCGGGTGTAAGATGCACAATAGTATTTTCATGAAAATGGGGTAGCACATGAAAACTCATTATCTCTGTTCCCACTGCAAGAAAGAAACGGATATTGCGATATCCTCCCACTTCGACGAACGCGAATGGACGAGGCTCGACCTTCCTTACCTCCTTTGTCATTATTGTCGTTGTGGCTACTATGATTCGACCGCAATCCACGCACTTATCAAAAATTGGTGGAAACGAAGTACACAACTACGATCAACACCTCTTGCTCCGCTCGTCCAACAATACAAATGTGCACTACGCGAAATCATTCGCGAAAGAGGATATAAATATCATGTCCTAAAATAACTCCTGCATCATGCAGGAGTTTTATTTTCAACACTAATTGATATACTTGCAATTTTGCATAAAAGACATATCCTGACGATAGTAATCTTCATTCATTACGGAGGTAGAAATGAATACGAAACGATATCGTATTTGGAAACAAGGACGATTTATGAAGTCGCGAGTACCTGGATGCTTCGTAATCGCGGGCTTGCAAGGCGTCTTCGGACGGCTCGACTGTCCCCTACACAACGACGCGAAGGACAAGATTTTCGTACACACATACAAAGATGCGATTGCCTACGGCGCGCGTCCTTGTGAAAAATGCAATCCGAAACCGGAAAACGCTTATTACCAATGCGGAACATGCAGTGAATTTATTGCGATAGATGTACCGAATATCACTACATGCTCGTGCGCTCGCCTGACTATCGACCCTATGGGATGCGGCCTCATCCAAATATCGGGACGTCCCGGAGAACACAGACGCATAGGCCCAAAGAAAAAACAAACCCCTGCATAATGCAGGGGTTTTTATTTAAACTGCTCAACACGAACACCAAGAAGACGAAATTTCTTTTTCTTTGGATTTTCCCGTACATCAAAAAAAGGAAGAAGAATTTTTATTGCCTCAAAAATAAACTCTTTCTCATTCTGTGGCATTTTACCAAGAGTATGGGACCGCGATACGGTTTTAAAATCATCAAATCGTATTGTCACTACGATTCTCCGAAAAGAGACTAATCCGCTTTCCTTAAAATGTCGAAATACCGAGCTACTTAGTTTTTTTATCGTACTGGTTACTTCATTTGCGTCAGACGTATCACGAAGAAATGTTTCTTGTTCCCCAATCGATTTTGTCTCATAATCTTCTGTCACTGGCGTATCATCGCTCCCCCGTGCGTGAAAAAAAAGTGCCTCACCCCATTTCCCAAACTCTTCCTTCATTTCTTCAAGAGAGTATTTTCTTACGTCTTCTATAGTAAGTACGTTTTTTACGCGTAATACTTCTTCCATCTTAGGTCCTACTCCCGGCATCTTACGCACTGAAAGTGGTGCAAGAAACGCCAACACCTCATTTAGACGAACTGCGGTAAGTCCTAAGGGTTTTTTAAAATCAGAAGCAATTTTTGCTATAAACTTATTAGGTCCAATACCAAATGAACAAGAAAGATGCTCTTCATGTTGTATTTTCTTCTGCAATGTTCGACATAGCTTTTCTGCTTGTTCAAAACTTCCACACTCGCTGATATCACAATACATCTCATCAATACTTGCCTGCTCAATAGTTGGAGTAAGTTGGAGTACGAGTGTTCGTATATGCTCCGATACGCGCGCATATTTTTCCATATCAACACCTAAAAAAACAACAGGTAGTTTCCCTTCGCGTCGTGCTTGCTCCGCATATTCCCACGCCTTACTAATAGGAAGTGCGGAACGAATACCATATTCTCTTGCTCTATAATTTGCGGTTGAAACCACACCCCTTCCTTTTCCCCCAAGAGGATCTGAGCCCACCACAAGAGGGAGATTATGAAAACGAGGATTATCCCGCTCCTCGATCGACGCAAAAAAAGCATCCATATCAAGATGAGCAATAATGCGCATATTATTTTAAAAGTTTCCGAAACGCCCCTTCAGCATTTTCTTTCTTCACTGCGATACGAAAAACTGTCTGAAAAAGAGGAAAGTCATTTTTCCCTCTTAATAGTTTCGCCATGGGCTCAAGTGATACTAACCCCTCACTCTGTGATGCTTCACCCCTCCCTGCAGCAATAAGCTTCCCCTCTTCTGCATTTTTTGAATACGAACTAAACCCCGTAGCGATAAAATCAACGATGCCTGCAGGACCCCAAAAAGATTCTTTTTTTCCTCCAAGTAATTTCACTATTTTTTCCATTTCAGAAAAAGATTCATAAGCGAACCACGCTCTTGCATTCCCCCCCCAACGAATACCTTCTGCAATACCAAGACCGAGTGCATATATGTTTTTAAGAACACTTGCATATGCTACGCCACATACATCAGTTGAAGAAACAAGTGTAAGTGCGCTTCCTTTAAAAAGCTCACAAATTATTTCACATGATTTTTTACTCTTCCCCGCCACTACCCCCATACCCGGCATTCCTTTTTGAAGTTCCTCAGCAAGCATCGCGCCTCCAAGAAGCACTATTGGTTGTCCAGGATGAAGCGTGTGCATAAGAAAATCATAGGTAGTCTCATTTTTCTCCCGCTGCAACCCTTTTGACACTCCAACCACGAGCGTCTCAACGTGTACAAAGGGCTGAATAGATTTCATAACTTGTGGTAAGCACCATGATGGCACGCAAAGAAAAAGAATATTCGCATGAGGAATAATTTCAAATAATGTTTTTTGATTGTGCACCTTCCCAGAAGCAACGTCCCACGAATCCACATGATATTTTTTCTTCAGAAGCAGGGAGGAAATTGCGGAGCCAATCTCCCCCATTCCCAATACCACAATATGAGTCTTCATATATTCATTATACGCCGAGTTTTGTAATAGGGCATCTTTCGTGTGCGTGACGTCGTGAGGGACAATATTCCCGGCCATAACTAATAAGACGATGGGTAAATCCAGGCCACTGATGTTGAGGAAGAATTGAGGTGAGGTCCTTCTCAATTTTGTCGGGATTAGATTCGTATGAAAGGCCCCATACGCGGGCTAAACGCTTTACGTGAGTATCAACTGCGATACCCGAAACAATATCGAATGCATTTTCAAGAATTACATTTGCCGACTTTCGTCCTACACCAGGAATTTCAAGAAGTTCCTCCATAGTGCGAGGTACCTTACCATGAAATTGATTATGGAGTACGCGTGCTGCAGCGAGAATATTCTTTGCTTTTGCTCTATAAAATCCAGTGGAATAAATATCTTTTTCAAATTCCTTCTGAGTGGCGTGGAGATAGTCGTCGAGTGTTTTGTATTTTTTAAACAATATTGAGGTTACCTCGTTCACTTTCTTATCAGTACATTGAGCAGACAAAACTACGGCAACCAAAAGTTCCCACGGCGTATTAAAGCGAAGAAATGGGGCAACGTTTGGATATAGTTTTTTAAGAACAAAAACTATTTTACGTACTTTTTTCTTACGAATTGCTTGTTCCTGCAACGAAACGTTCTTCATATTTTCTTCATCATACCATCAGATAAAAGAAAAAACCTCGCAATGAACGAGGTTCCCTTCTTCTATGGATTTTATTGCATTGCGTGGGTTACATATCCTGCATATGCAAGAAAAAATCCCACCACAAGAAAAATCCAGAATTCCGCTGATTTCATGAATTTTTATTTTTTAAGCGTACGTGTGTTTCGACCACGATTGAATACATTATACTCTTTTCTTATTCTTTTGTAAAGATTACTCATACCGAAGTGCCTCAATTGGGTTCTTTTTGGCGGCTTGGCGTGATGGATAGAGCCCGAAAATGACACCAGTAAAGGTGGAAACGCCAACTGCGAGCAAAATAGCAGAAGGAGGTAATACAAAAACCCAATCCATCTTTACAATATTTACGAGAATATAATAGAGTCCAAAAGTAAGAAGGGAACCCAATAAAATTCCTGCAATTCCCCCCAAAAAAGTGAGTATAATTGATTCCCAAAGAAATTGTTGCATAATGTCCCCGTTTGTGGCCCCCACCGCTTTTCGGAGCCCTATCTCACGAGTGCGCTCAATAACAGAAACTAACATAATATTCATAATACCAATACCTCCCACTACCAATGAAATAAAAGCGATAGAAGTAAGGAAAAGAGTGAGTGTGGAAGTGATATCACCCAAAAGTGAAAGCGCATCTTCCTGAGTACGCACTGTAAAATCATCTTTATCGGGGTCAGTAATACGATGACTTTCACGAATAATAGAAATAACACGCTGCTTTACAAATTCTGGTGCATACGCATCACTCGCTTGAACAGTAATTGCATTATAATAATCGATGCCGAGCATTTGCTTTTGCGCAACAGGAAGCGGGATGACCGCAATATTATCTTGATCAATGCCAAATGCACCCACTCCCTTTTTTTCGAGAATACCCACCACACGAAACGAAACATCTTTAAGACGCACTGATTTGCCCAATGGATCAAAATTACCAAAAAGTGTTTTTGCGGTTTCTGAGCCAAGCACAATTACATGCTCATAAGATTCAACATCGCGATTGGTAAACGGATACCCTTGTGCCACGTTATAACTGCGAAGCACAAAAAAATCTCCTCCTACACCAAGAAAGGTAACGGTAGTATCATTGTTTCCATACACAATTTTTGCCTGTCCTCGAACTTCTGGTGTTGCTCCCACAATAGATGCGCTACGCTCAAGCGCATCTACATCATCTTTCACAAGCGTCTTAATAACAATCCCCTGTGATGATGCGGGCGCAGAAAACCTTCCACTCTTTGTGGCACCAGGGATAATGAAAATAAGATTTGAGCCAATACCCTTTACTTGATTTACAATAAGCGCTTGAGCAGAGTTTCCAATCGACATAAGTAAAATTACCGAAGAAATACCAATCACAATACCAAGCATGGTCAAGAAAGAACGCATTCGTGAATGAAGCACATTTGAGGTAGCTGTTTTTATAGAATCGCGAAGACGCATAGTTATTTGAAAAAATCTGTTTTCTTTGTGCGCGACTTTAAAATAGGTTCATCAGAACTAAGAAGCCCGTCTTTGATATGAATAAGACGATTTGCAAATTCAGCAGTATAGGTTTCATGAGTTACAAGAATAATCGTATTCCCCGCCTTATGGAGCTCGTGTAAAATATCCATAACCTGCGCACCTGATTTTGAGTCAAGGTTCCCCGTAGGCTCATCAGCAAAAATAACATCTGGTTTGTTCACAAGTGCCCGTGCAATTGCCACGCGCTGTTTCTGACCTCCCGAAAGTTTTCCTGCCTCCATATGCATTTTTTCATCCAATCCAACACTTTGAATCGCGTGTTCTACAATCCGTTTCCTGTGTTCGAGAGGTACATCATGCGAATACACCAGAGGAATAGATACATTCTCAAATACCGAGAGACGAGAAAGAAGATTAAATGACTGAAAAATAAAACCCATCTCACTGTTTCTAATATGGGCAAGTTCTATATCAGAAAGTTCGTTCATGTGTTTCCCATTAAAAATATAACTGCCGTTCGTTGGCCTATCAAGAAAACTAAGAATATGAAGAAGGGTTGATTTACCAGAACCGGAAGGACCCATAATTGCTACAAATTCTCCTTTTTGGATATCAAACGAAACGCCCGCAAGTGCACGCGTTACTTCACCTTCGTCGTGATATGTTTTTTCAAGATTGCGGACAGAAATAAGCATTTTATTTTACAACCGCTTTAAGTCCGATATTAATCACTTGTTCCCCCTCAGTAATTCCTTGTTCTATTTCTACAAATCCATTATTACCACGAATGCCTCTCACCACGACTACATCTTCCGTGGTTATACCATCCGAAGAAAGAACACGCACAAACGTACCTTTATCATTTTCTACAATTGCAAATTCAGGAAGGAGAAGTACCCCCTCTTTTTTTCTACTCTCAATTTCCAAATTTGCAGTAAGACCACTGCGAATTCTTTTATCCGCAGCATCAAACACAATTGTTACTTTAAAATTTACTACTCCATCAACAACGTTTTCAGCAGGATCAATATATTTCACTTTTCCATTGAATATCTCTCCGGGGAATGCATCGAGCTTAATAAGAACGGGATTCCCAATCGCAATGCGACCCACATCAATTTCTGGAACATTTGCTTCAATTTCAAGACTTTGATTTCCCATAATTGAAATAAGTATTGTGTTAATTGAAGCAATTTCTCCCTGCTTTGCGTCCTGCTTTGTAATAATGCCCCCAATAGGTGCGTACAATATCATTTTTGAAGCCTGCGCTTGAATTGCAGCAACATTTGCCTCTGCTTGTTTTACTTGTGCCTCCTGACCCGCAATAACCTCGGATGTCGATCCCGCATTAATAAGTGCAAGTTCATTCATGATGCGCTCGATAACTACCTTTTGAGTAGAAATTGTCTGCTCCTGTGTAGTAAGATTCGAGATAGCGGTGCTTACATTTGCACGACCTATACCGATATTTGTTTTGTACGTATCAATAGTTGAAGCAGAAACTCCTATTGCTTTATCCACCGTATCAAGTGTACGGACAAGAAAATCTCGAATAAGTGCGAGATGTTTTTGACTCTGAATAAGGAGGGTATCGAGTGAGACAGTCGAAGTTCCTGATGCAATGCGCAATTGATTTTTCCACACACCCAACTCAGCTGTAGCAAGACGACGCAAGTCAATAGTATCAATCTGTGCCTGTGCGTCACTTACAAAAAAAGTGAGCTGAGGAGAGTCTGTGTCATCATTTAAAAATATTTGATCAGTCTTCGAGCGTACCGCGTCGTCTGCTTTTGAAAATGCATCATTTGCAGTATCAAGAACGCTGCCATATGCATTTGAAAGATCTTGTTCTGCTTTTTTAAGTTCGGTTTCTTTTACTTGTACCTCCTCAACGCGCGTGCCTCTTTTTAATTCATTGAGTTTTGCAACTTGTGCATCCACGCTTGCGTGTGCCTGCAGTAGTTGTGCGTCGACTTCCGCAGTATCAAGATGTACTAATGCCTGTCCAGGACTCACCCTATCGCCTACTTGTACACTTACATTCTTAACCTTACCCCCTTTTTCAAATGCGAGACTCACACTGTCTGCGGACTTTACGCGTCCCGTAACTGAAACTTCTTCAACAATATCACCGCGAATAACGGTTACCATTTCATATTGAGTTTTTTTCTTTGTGGTAAAAAAGAATACCGCTCCCACGCAAAGTACTGAGATGATAATCCAAATAAGAAAATTCTTTTTTTGTTTTCTTGGATGCAAAGAATGTGATTGTAGTGTATGTGGCATAGGATGCATTATTATTTAAACTTATTTGGACGGTCTGCGCGTGAACTACTTTTTTCCTTGTACTTTCCGAGTTCTATTTTTAATCCGTCCTTTACCTCATCAATTGCTGCATACACATCTGTATTTGTACACTCAACTTTGATCGATTTTCCTGGCAAATGCACCATTGCTTCAGCAATAAATACTTCACCATGTTTGTGATGTTTTGTGGTGTTTCCGATAGAAAAGAAGATAATAAGACTCCCATCGATATCAAACCTCTTTACTAAATTTGCACACGAGCTCATTTTTTTCTCAATAAAAGAGGAGAGTGCGGGAGTTAATTCAATTCTATTCCCTACAATATCTATTTTCATATCTCTATTATACGATAAAAAATACAGGTTCACTACCTGTAGTTCGTCCTTACAAAGCCTAAATTATTTCGCCTACAAGCTTTCCTTATTTTCCAAGCATTCTTCTGCGTTTTGAAAATTCTTGAAATGCTTTTTGTAGTTCTTTACTAGTGAATGCGGGCCACAATGTACCTGTAAAATAGAACTCACTATTTGCAGTAAGCCACATCATAAATCCAGCAGACCAATGAGGCTCCCCACCCGTACGGATTACAAGATCAACGGGAGGCAATGTATCGGTAAAAAGCGCGGAGCGCACCGTTTCGTCATTAATTATTTTATCTGCTTTCTGCAACGACTGCATTGCATGTATCATTTCATTCTTCCCATCGTACCCCAGAAGTACGGTGAGCACCTTTCCAGTGTTATTATTTGTAGAAGTCTCAATCGATTTTGCAATATCATTTAGCTTTTTATTTTTGAGAAGCTCTTTAAACCTGCCACGCACATACACCCTCACATTATATTTTTTTAGCTCCTGTGATTTTGAAAGCTTGGCAAGTGCTTGAATAAACACTTGAGAAAGTGTCTTTATTTCTAAAGAATCTCTTTTAGTAAGATTGTCTTCTGATGCGCCCCAAATAGTAAAATAATTTACTCCCGCATCAAAAGCTGCTTCCAAAATGCGTTCGGTCGTATGAGATCCCTCTGAATGCCCCGTAAATACTTTTTTCTTTTGTGAGGCGGCCCACCTACGATTACCATCGGGAATGATTGCAAGGTGGTTAGGAATTTTGAGCGCCATAGAGTTCTATTGTACTAAAGAATGTTCTCTCTATCAAAGTGAGAATGTTCCGCCTCAGCAACTATTTTTTTCATTGAAACCACGGATTCTATCGGATACTGCCCAGATGCCGTTTCATCAGAGAGCATAACCGCATCAGCACCATCCCATACTGCATTTGCAATATCAGATACTTCTGCACGCGTTGGATGTGCGTGATCAATCATTGAAGAAAGCATTTGTGTCGCTACAATAGCGGGCTTCCCATGCCATGTTGCATGACGAATCAAGTTCTTCTGAATAAATGGTACTTTTTCCATAGGAATTTCCACACCAAGATCACCGCGCGCCACCATAATAGCATCTGATGCCATAATAATACGATCAATATGATTCAACGCTATTGCACTCTCAATTTTTGCAACGATTTTTACCTTTGTACCAACAATTGCACGGAGATTCATAATATCTTTTTCTGATTGCACAAAGGAGAGTGCGATATAATCAACTCCTTCTTTCATTCCAAATTTTACATCCTCAATATCCTTTTCGGTAAGTCCTGAGGTAGTGAGCATCGTGTGGGGTAAATTGACTGCTTTTCTAGAATAAAGCGTACCCCCGCGTATTACTTTCGTAGTAATAGTGGTACCAGATACTTTAGTAACAATGAGTTCCATGATACCGTTTGCTAGAAAAATAGGATGTCCTACTTTTACATCTTTATGTACGTGCATATCATCAATAAAAATAGCGTTCCTTGGTACTTTTTTTGCGGTCGAAAAAAGAACAACGTCTCCGTCGTTCAAAACCACACCACTTTCAGGCAATGTGCCCACGCGAATACGAGGACCCTTCAAATCCTGTAAAATTTTTACGTTTTTCTTAAGTTTTTTTGCTATCCGAATAATTTTTTCTTTGCGTGCACGATATTCTGCGTGCGAACAATGAGAAAAATTCATCCGAGCAATATCCATACCCTCTGCAATGAATTTTCTCAACACGCCTTCAGACTCCGAAGTCGGCCCTATCGTAGCGATAATTTTTGTTCTCATAAATAGATAAAATGGGGTTAATTTCCTTTCTCCGCATTCTTTGCATCCCTCTCAGACTTCTTGCGATCATTCTCCTTCAAAAACAACTTTCTAATACGGATATTTTTTGGCGTTACTTCTACAAGTTCATCGTCACCAATATAATCAAGCGCATCTTCAAGTCCCATAATATGAGGTACATCAAGCGTCTCTTGAATACCAAAGTTTTTAGTACGGAAGTTGGTAAGTTCTTTTGACTTACAAATATTAGTGAAGATATCGCCCGCTTTCGCATTTTGCCCAATTACCATTCCTTCATACACTTCAACGGAGGGTCCGATAAAAAGTTGGCCACGTCCCTGCGCAATAATAAGCCCATAACTATTCGAAGTTCCTGCTTCAGACACTACGAGAGACCCGTGTGGATCGGATGGCAAATCTCCTTTGTAATTCTCATATCCCAAGAAGATTGTATTCATAATACCCATACCTTTGGTACTGGTAAGAAATAAATTCCGAATACCAATAAGGCCGCGAGTCGGCACCACAAAATCCATATGTGTAATGCCACGATCCACGCGCATATCTTTCATTACCCCGAGACGCTTCCCCATCATTTCAATTACCGTACCTCCAAATTCTTCAGGCACTTCAAACGAAACAAGTTCGATTGGTTCCTGCTTCTTTCCTCCCTCTTCATGAAAAATGACCTGTGGCTTTGAGACCTCAAGTTCAAATCCTTCTCGACGCATCTTTTCAACGATAATAGAAAGATGAAGTTCTCCGCGTCCCGCGACTACCCACCTATCAGGAGAGTCGGTTGCGGCCACTGAAAGAGCAACATCTGTTTCCAATTCATGAAAAAGCCTTTCGCGAAGATTGCGAGAGGTTGAATAACTTCCCTCTCTACCCATAAAAGGAGAGGTATTTACACCAAACATCATCTTGATTGTTGGTTCGTCAATTTTAATAGGCGGCAACGGCATGGGGTTTTCAATGTCGGTAATAGTCTCACCAATAGAAATGTCGGCAATTCCTGAAATAGCAAGAATATCTCCCGCCCCTACCGAATCCACCTCTATGCGCTTCATTCCCTCAAAACCAAGTACCGCGGAAATTTCTGCCTTCTTCGAAACTCCATTTCGGTTCACGTGCAATACCTGCATACCTTTTTTCAAAACTCCTGAATATAATCGTCCAATTGCAATCTTCCCCTTGTAATTATCATAGAAGAGGCTGACCGTAAGCATTTGAAGTGGGTTCGTTTCTGAAATCTTTGGGCCTGGAATATGTTTTACAATTGCATCAAAAAGAGGAATGACATCTGTCATTGAATCCAATTCTGGCACCACGCCTGCTTTTCCTTGCACGCCTGCGGCATAAATCACAGGAAAATTAGCCTGTTCATCAGAAGCGCCGAGCTCGATGAAAAGATCAAATGTCTGATCAAGTGCCCATAAAGGACGCGCACCTGACTTATCGATTTTATTTACTACCACAATTACCTTGTGTCCCGCCTGAATAGCCTTACGTAATACAAATTTTGTCTGGGGCATTGGACCCTCTTTTGCATCCACGAGCAATAACACACCGTCTACCATACGCATGATACGTTCCACCTCACCACCAAAATCAGCGTGACCAGGCGTATCCACAATATTAATCTTTACACCCTTATAGTGGATGGTCGCATTTTTTGAAAAAATAGTAATCCCGCGCTCTCTCTCGAGTTCGTTAGAATCCATGATGAGATCCTTATCGTCATCAGCCTTAAGACGAAAATTTTCTGATTGTTTTAAAAGCGCATCCACAAGAGTTGTCTTCCCGTGGTCTACGTGTGCAATGATTGCGATATTCCGTATGTCGGTTCGTATTGTATCCATAGAAAATGCCTCTTTTGAGGCGCCTCTCAGAATACCGCGTAATACTTGCTTTTGTCAATAAATTATTGACACGTCTTTGTATGTATGTCGAAATACATAAGACTAAACTTAGTTGCTAAATTCGAAACAAAAACAAATTATTAGATTTGAGGTATCTCATCCGCAAGACTTTCTGAAACTTTTTTTACTTTTGCCTTCGGCTTTCTCTTCTTTGGTGCGCGTACTTTTTTTACACCACATACTCGAGGAATTAACATAGGAGTCTGCGCGCAATAACCCACATATGCCGCTTTAAATCGCTTCATAAGATATTCCTCTTCAAGACGCGCCCAAAGAATCATAACTAAGGTAACCCACAATGCGGTAAGGAACATCGGAAATGAGGAAGTTATAAAGAATATTCCCCACACAAGAACGATGTCGGCTGAATAGATAGGGTGTCTTACTCGTGTGTATATACCCGTCTTCACGAGTGATTTTACACCCGCAACACTCCGCACTACATTCACATTTCCGCGCACTGCTCTAATTACCAATAAAAGCCAATACATAAGAGTGAGCATAAAAACTCCACACGAAAGACTTGTGCGCAATAATACTACATTTGCATCAAATCCAAAAAAAATTGCCGCTCCTCCGAGCACGATAAAAGTCCATAGTATAAATGGATTCACAAAACGTGAGATCATAATTATTGTTGTTTCTTAAATTTCTCTATATCTGCAAGCGCTTTTTGAAGCACTTCTTCAATATTTTCGAGCGTTATCGCCGTCTCGCCCCCCTCCTCTTCTTGAATTTCCTCGATATCCTCAGAAATATCCTCAATATCCTCCCCCAATTCTCGCACATCTTCATGTATTTCTTCAATATCCTCCTCTACATCCTCAAGGCTCTCCGCATGACGATTTACTGTCATCTGAATGAAAATAGAAAGATAAATTGCCTCCAAAGAGACCACAGTTGTAAGTGCGAGAAGCACGGTATCGGTCTTAATCCCAAGAAATATGAAAAGAAGAGCCCCAACGAAGAGGAGGGTGTGAATCACAAGTGAGGGCATGGACCCAATCCATTCCGTAATATTCTCCGATATATCATTCCATGATTTGTTATTCTTTTTTGGAGCCATTATATATGTACTGGTTCAACTGGATTCACCCATTTTTTCCACACTGCTTCTGCGGGTTTATTACGGATTGAAGGATGCATACTAATAAGAGGATCTGCGTAGTTGGGGTCCATAAAATCATCAAACCAATATCCTGAGGTACCAATTCCTTTAAAAAAAGTAGAGCGGCTTAAAACGCTAAGCGCCGCATCATAACTATCTGCCTGAGCCTGCCAATCAGCAACATGTCCCTTGGCGCGCGCTTCTGCAAAATCATTATATTCAAAAGAAGGGACACCATTGATTGCACCCTTATAACTTGCCTGTGCAATAATAAGATTTATTCCTTTTGGATATGCGTTAAATTCGCTCTGAAGTGCTATGACATTTTTTGTGTAGATTGCGCGCATTTCAGCGAGCGACGCTCCCTCACGCACCTTAAGAGGAGGAAGTGGTACATAAAGCGCATCAACATCATTAATATACGTCGCCTTATTTCTATCAGTAATTCCTCCAAACCACCCAAAAGAACTTGCGACTATCTTCCCTTTATAGACCTTTCTCATTTCTCCAATAATCTCTTTGTACCTTGTATCCGCATATGCTTCTTGAGGTGCAAATTTTGGAACCATATATTGTGGTGTAATATCGATACCATAAATACCCGCGACCTCAGCATTTTTTGCCCACATAAGAAGTACGGGCTCAAGACCATCAAACCACATATCTATCCACTCTTTCGATTTTGGCTCATCAATACCAAGTTCCTTCGCAGCCCTTCCATGTGCGGCGGCACCACCCACACCTGCACCAATAATTCTGAAGTCTTTTACATTGAAATATTTTGTATAGTCCGCTTCTGTATTGTAATGAATTACTATATCAAGACCATATTCTTTTCCTAATTTTGCAAGTTTCTTCATATCTCCTGCTGAAATTGCAGCATCTCTCATATATTTAAATGGCGTATCTACACCTTGGAGTGTAAATGAATCTTTATTTCCAAGTACTTCAATAAACGAAAAGACCCCCAATTCATTTGCACCAAGTGCTTTCGCACGTACCATTGTACTTTCTATGTTGTTGCGAGTATCTTCAAAAAAATTAAAATTATAATTAATGGTCCACGTATCCATAGTATTCACGATGATACGCGTGCTTGTCGCAATACGTGATATTTTTTTATCATCGCTCCATGCAGATACTGCATCAAATACGTCCTCACCAAGAATGCCTATTTTTATATTTTTTATATCTGAGAATGATTCTTGTTCATCGCGACGATAGCGATATGAAAATTCCTCTCCAATCATTGCGGGTATATCTACTTCATAACTTGTATCGCCTACTTTTTTCATTGCAAGTTGGCTCTTTCCTTCTGGCACAAAATAAACTATATCAGAAGGAGAGGTGCTCTCAGGAATACCCACCCAAAATTGAACTACGGTAGGAGTTCCCATTTTTACTTTTTCCCGTTTTGAAAACTCACACACACGTTTTGCTTGTGGGATTGGAAGAATATCGCAATTCGGCGGCCAAAAATTATAACGAACCGCAAGAAAACCTAATGTAGCCACAAGAAATGTAATAACAAGAGGAATACCTATAAGCCACCCTACTATTTTCAGTGTTCTCTGCATATAAAAAGTATACCAGACACACTACCGTCCCCTATTCCATGCGCACTGCTTGTAGCATGAGGAAAAGAGGAATTTCTTTTCGTATTTCATTTTCTGCAGCGGCGCGAGTACCTGGTTCGCTCTTCTTATGAGAAATCCATTCTTCAAGAGAACCAACCGCAAATCCATTCTTACGCAAACTTTTGAAATACACCTGAAGTGGCCGATGGAATGAAAGGGTATATTCATCTGGTCTATCGCCAGGATGCATCTGAATCTTTTCCATCGATTCAGACATATAGCCATCGATGCGTCGGTATTGTGTCTTTTTCTCTTCGTCCCATCCCCAACCCGAACGTTTAGGAACACGGAACGCGGGATGGTTCATCACTATTACAAGTGATCCTCGTGGCTTCAAGACACGCGCACATTCAGCAAACACCTTATCAATATTTTCAATATTTTGAGCCGCAAAAATAATTGTAATAAGATCAACGCTTTTTGAAGGAAGAAAATCGAGCTTATGTGCAGGAGCGATATGAAACGCGATATTTTTTGGCGACTCTTTTCGCGCAATAAGAATGAGGCGGGTAGCCACATCAGAACCAATCACCTCAGCACCTGTCTCAGCAAATGCGCGCGAAAAAAATCCAGAACCACACGCAAGATCTAAAATACGCATGCCTTTCTTTAATGCAAGAATACGCAAAAGATTAGGAAGTACCACTTCTTTTTGGTAGGTCCCTTCTTTTTCAAGATGTTCGTGATACCAATCTGCCGCAACGCCCCATGATGTGTTTTTTCGTTCCATACAGAATTACTTTATTTCCGCTCGTGACTTGGGCACGATTGCTACTCCTAAAAAGTAAGCAAGAATGCCAGGCACAATACCCGTACACATAGTAAGAAAAACAAAAAAGAGACGGAGGAGTACTGGATCTACCTCAAAATATTCTCCGAGACCGCCGAGAAGTCCACACACCACTTTGTTTTGGTTGCTTCTATAAAGTCTTTTCATGTGTTCGCTCATGCTCTTATTATTCCATCATTCCACGAAGTGCGCAAAATTGACAAGTTGCATCATCACAACGAGTATCCCAAAAAGAAAGAGTGCAAATATCTTCCGCAGTCTTTTTAATAAGCCCTTCAAGTTCCTCAACTTCTTTAGGACTTATCACAAATGATTCTCTCTTATACCTCCCTTTCTCGTCCGGTTCTACAAAATCAACATCAGCAGAGACCATAGTGAATCGATGGTTCTCATACCGATTAAGAAGAACATTATAAAATACGAGTTGTCGTTTTATATCACCATTCGAGTTTTGAGTAGACCCCTCTATCTCACCTCGTGTCCTTGGTTTTCCTGTTTTATAGTCTGTCACCTGTACTTCATTGCGCTCATTTATAATTTCTAACTTATCGATTTTCCCTGTAAGTTTTATCTCGGGAGTAAGAAGAATTCCTCGCACAGGTACTTCGTTTAAAATATTGGTACGCCACGAGGCATGGTACGTGTCATAGTAACCACCAAGCGCTCGCACTCCCCGCTCCTTCCATTCAATTTGTTCGCGCGCTTGAAAAGGCTGTGCATCAAAATGATATGAGAATCGCTCAAGAAGAAAAGTACGTGAATGCTTATTATTCTTCGCTGCATTAAAAAGATCCTGAAGCGCCGCATGAATTGCGGTGCCATATAATTGATGAGGTTGTTTTGCCGCAGGAATGCGAAGAAGATTCTGATAAAAGTAGCGCCAAGGACACTTAAGATAATTATTGAGTGCGGTTGCAGAAATTCCTCGCTCAAGAAAAAGTGAACGAATAAATTCTTTATCCTCCATACGCGCACCAGGAAGTTGTGGTGGTGCAACAATAATCTGCTTATTCACCTCAAATTCTTTTTCTATCTCATTCGTATTTATTTCTTCTACAAGTTCTGATTTCATCTCCTCAATAAATTGGCACGGCAATTGTTCGCGTCCCGTAGTGCTTTCTTTTGCATAAGAAATAGTCACAGTTTTTTTTGCGCGAGTGAGAGCAACATAAAAAAGTCTTCGCTCATCATCTAGTGGGTCATGTGCTAGAGACGATTCGCCAAACAGTGAAAATACAGAAGAAGGAAGCGGAAGTGCATTTCCTCGCTTCTTATTTCCCCAATGGCCATTGAACGCATTCACTATATACACATGCTCAAATTCCTGCCCCTTCGACTTATGTGCGGTCATAAAATGCACGCGCCGCAAAGAACCACCAAATGAGCTCTTTCGTATAAGGAGGTTGTGAGTCTCAATAGTATCAAGATAGAGAAGAAATTCGTGAAGTCCTGTATCTTTGTGTTTTTCAACAAGACTTTGTAATTCATCAAAAAAACCATTAAGTTTTTCCATCTTCTCCACTGCATCGGGCTTCCCTAAAAGATAAGCAAGAAATCCCGACTCATTAATCACAAGGCTTGCACACTCCTCAAGGCTCTTATTTTTTGCGGCGATTGCCCATTCGGTCAGTTTTCCATACCATCTGCGGATTTTTACTCCATCTTCTAATCGAAGGTTTCTCATCATCACATCTGACTTTAATACATCATAAAGAGAGCATTTTTTTATATCCGTTTCGTGAAGCACGCGATAGACATCGAGTGGGTGGAGTCCAAGAAAATCAATGTGCATCGCCTCTGCAATGTGTTCATCAGAACCAAATGTATCCGCAGCACGAAGCAAACGAATAATTTTTTTAATGTCATGGTCATTCATCACATTTTCATCGGACTCAACTACAAAAGGAATTCCCATTCGCTCAACCATAGGCAAAAGCGCGGTGACATCACGATTATCACGATAAAGGACTGCGATCTCGCCAGGTGCCACACCCGCATCAATTTTCGCCTTTATGCTTTTTGCGAGAAAATACTGTTCAATGATAGGTTTCGTGAATGCGAAAAGGTTTACTCCTTTATTTTCGGAAGAAGGTTGTGCATGTAATCCTTTTGGACTTGGAATCACGCGATGTGCTGAATCTAGAATTGTTTGTGTAGAGCGATAATTTTCTTCAAGGAAAATAAGTTTTGCCTCAGGATACAATTTTTTAAAATAAAGAAAATTTTCTAGTGAAGCGCCTTGAAAGCGAAAGATGGCCTGTTTCTCATCACCTACCACGAATATATTTGGTTGTGCATGAAAATTACAAAGAAGCTCTAAAATATTATTTTGTGCTTTATTTGTATCTTGGTGTTCATCTACTAACACATACTGATATTGTTCCTGCAAGATAAGAAGAAGATTCTTATTTGTTTGAAGCGCACGGAATACCTCCATAATCATATCGCTATAATCGTAGAGTTTGTTTTCCTGAAGACTCGTCACATATGCGATATACACTCTCGCCAATTCCCTATTCTTCTCAATTATTTTTAATTCTTTCTTGTAGTCTCCTTTCATTTCTCCCTTATGAGCGCCTTTCTCATGATAAAGATCGGGTGATGCATCGAATCGCTCTTGCTCCTTTTCCACAAGAGTCACGAATTGGGAAGGATCTACACCCTCTCGTTTCAAATCATTAATCGCTTTTAATATATCCCGTACATAATATAGTGGGTCTCCGAACGGCTTCAAAATAGTAAGCGGAGTTGTACGCACAATATTCTCGAGTAAGGTAATTTGATCAACTTCAGTAATACTTTCTGAACCAATAATATAAGGAAATTCCTCTGGGTATTCTTTAATAATGCCATTACAAAATGCGTGAAATGTACTAATGGTCACTGAATACGCGGGCGCACCTACAATTTCCATAAGCCGTCGACGCATCGTTGCGGTGCCAGCCTCAGTAAAAGTAAGTGCCAAAATATTTTCTGGGTTAGTATCGGTCTTTGTAAGAATATTTGCGATGCGCAGCGTAAGAATTTGTGTCTTTCCTGTGCCGGGACCTGCTACTACCATCACGGGACCTTCTACCGCATCGACTGCCTCACGCTGTGCGGCATTTAATTGTGTATATCGCTTTTTGAACTCTGTGTCGTGCATTGTTCCTATAGTACCACCCTTCGTCGAACTAAAAAATCGCCTAAAGGCGACTTTTTGTACGCTATCGAAACAAAAGAAGGAATGCAGCACCCGCAAACTCTCGATGGGGCGGCTTCACCTTTCCTATCCTGTGTTGATTTATATCATACACAAATCCATCTTCTTGTATGGTACCGATATGTCTCATCTTCTCATTAAATACCTCCCCATTATTCATAAGCTTACCCACTTTATTTCCTACCGCATCAAATACAGTACCCTCGCCCATCATAACCCTCCCTACTTTCTTTCCGTGGATATCAAATACAAATCCGTAATCATCAACCCTTCCAATATCATCCCCATTCAATGACTCAATATTATGAATATGTAACATCCGTTTCATTATAGAACGAGGAGAAAAGAAATCAACGTGAGTGGTACAATGGATAGAAAGCCCCCTCTTTTATGAAATCTTTTTCTCAGTACTTCCAAGAATTGATTTTTGATGGTTCATTTGCGGTGCTTCTTTTTATTTTTCTTATTATTGACCGCCTTCATCTCGTCTCTTTCAGTAATACACTCCTTGTTATTGCTTCGTGTATGGGCCTCATTCCCGTTGCCATGAGTGCATTTCAATCACTCATGAAAAAGAGGGTGTCTGTTGACCTCTTGGCAAGTGCGGCGCTGCTTGCGGCCTTTCTGGGTGGAGAATGGTCGTCGGCTGCTTTTATCAACCTTATGCTTACTGCCGCGCGCATTTTTGGAGCATACACAGAAGCAAAGGCTCATTCCGCGATTCAACATATTCTCAAACTTCGTCCTCTCACTGTACACGTGAAACGCGGCGATACCATAGAAGACATCTCCTCCTCTCTTGTGCGCGTAGGAGACCTCCTTATTGTAAAATCAGGAGAACGTATTGCAGTAGATGGCACAGTTGAAGAAGGAGATGGAACTATAGACCAATCATCACTTACGGGAGAATCGGCACCCGTTATTAAAACAATAAATAACAATGTATGGAGTGGAACTTTGCTTGCATCTGGCTCTCTTGTGATAAAAACGCAGAAGGTCGGGAAAGACACCACACTCGAGAAAACAATTGCACTCGTAGAACGTGCGGAGGAAGGGAAAGCAGAAATACGCACCATTGCTGATCGATTTGCAACATGGTACATCATTATTATTTTTTTGGGATCATTTGTAATTTACGGTCTTTTTCAAGACCTTCCTCTTCTCCTCTCATTTCTTCTTGTCGCATGCGCGGATGATATTGCAATTGCTATTCCCATGGGATTTCTTGCCTCAATCGGACAAGCAGCACGACGTGGTGTCATTATAAAAGGAAGTAATTTTCTTGAAGGACTAGCAAAGACCACCACAATCATTGTAGATAAAACAGGAACACTTACCCTTGGAAAATTTGTAGTCCAAGAAATTACTCCTTTTGGAACCCATACTCGCGAGGAATTACTCTCCTATGCGGGCATGACTGCAATGTACTCTCAACATCCTATTTCAAAAGCCATTGTGGAATATTTACGAGAACAAAAAGCACGATTTGAAAAACCAGACCACATTCATGAAATTCCCGGGAAAGGGCTTGAGGCACTTTTTTTCAAAAAGAGAATTCTCTCTGGAAGTGTTCGTTTTATAGGAGATGCGGGAATTCCTCTCACACCAAAAATGCAGGAAATTATCACAGATGCAGAAACACATGGATTAAATATTAATGTTATTGCAGCTGAAAACGAGGTAATAGGAACACTTGCATGCGCGGACGAAGTCCGTCCCGAAATTAAAAATGCAATAGAACACATCAAGAAGCTTGGTGTGGCAACGATAATTATGCTCACGGGTGATAATGAGAGCGTTGCTGCACGAATTGCTGCCCGCGTAGGTATCACTGAATATCACGCAAACATGCTTCCAGAACAGAAACTTCAATTTGTTAAATCCTGTGTAGGTCCTCACAAAACAGTACTTATGGTCGGAGATGGTATCAATGATGCCGCTGCGCTCGCCCTTGCTGATGTTGGTATTGCAATGGGAGCAATTGGATCAGATGCTGCAATAGAAGCAGCGGATATCGCACTTATGAAAGATGATTTTTCAAAAATCCCAGAAATGATAGACCTTGGCCGCTCCACACTACGCGTGGTATATCAAAATTTCTTCATTTGGGGAACAGTAAACATTGTGGGTATTATTCTCGTTTCTTTACGAATACTTGGTCCCGAGGGGGCTTCCGCATACAATTTTGCAACTGATTTTTTCCCCATCATAAACTCGATGCGCCTCTTCAAAACATCGCACAACACTTAAACAAAATTATATATTATAAACGTTGTTCAGTGACATTAGCTCGCGCGAGTAGAATAGATACTTCCTTATCCTCAACCCGAGGAAAATACTCATAAAAATTCTCTTCAGAAAGAAAAAAACCAAGGGTATGAGGACAAACAACTTCATCAACCTCATTACGAATATGTAATAAAGCCTCTGTGGGTGCTACAGGAACTGCAACAACTACCTTTTTTGCACCTCTTTTTTTTGTAGAACGGATGGCAGCGCGCATTGTCGAGCCGGTTGAAATGCCATCATCAACAAGAATAGCTACCTTATTACTTAAATTTTCTACCGAACGAATCCCGCGATACTGAAGTGCGAGTGCTCTTGCTTCTTTGTATTTCTGTTCAGTGCTGTCACGTATATATTTTTCAGAACCACAAATATCTTCTGTGGCAGTCCAGTCAAAAAATTCTTCATTGTCTTCAGTTACTGCCCCGATAGCAAATTCTTCGTTTGCAGGAGCATTTATTTTTTTTACTATCACTGTATCAAGTGGAAGCGCAAGCACCTTTGCAATTGTTGAAGCTAATACTACACCACCTCTTGGTAACCCCAATACAACAGTGGTGTGATCGCCATAATACTTTTCAAGAAATGGGATAAGCTTCGTAGCGGCGTCTTCTCGGTCTATGTAAAAGCTCTGTGCCATCTATACTTTTAGTATAGGAGTTGCGAATATTCGCAACAGTGCATAAGTTTTTCCTCTTTTCTACGCTTGATGGAGATGATAAATAACATCTTTTCGCTCCACCGCTACTTCCCATCGCACGCGTCGCGCATACCGATATAATTTCCCATTTGGATTAAAACAAATAGGTCTTTCTACTAGTTTGAGAAATGGAATATCAGCTTCTGAATCACCTACTCCCACTGAACCCTTTAAAGAAAAGCCTTCTCGTGTGGCTGCGTGTCTCAAAAGCTTTGCTTTATCACTCACCAGATCGAGATGAAGAACCCCACCGGTGAATTTCCCTTTCTTATTCACCTCATAGATGCGTCCGTATGATTTGTCGAATCCATAGGCGCGACAAAATGCATCAACAAGTTCTTTTGGTGAATTTGAAATTGCAATAATATGATAGTTCTTTTTTCTAAGCTCCTTCACGAGATCTCGTGTATATCGATATACACGATTTTGATGAAATGAAACTACATCTTCGGCAATTTTTTGGAATATATCATGATCTACTCCTTGTATATGCGTATCAAATGCTTCAATAACACCCCAGATATATTTATGATAGGTATCCTTACGATCAAGCCAATTTCGATACGCATCGTGATATAACTTCTTTGCGTGTGATGGAAAAATACCCGCCTGAATAAGTGCTTCCGTAACTTCAATAAGTAAACTTGAACGAAAGATGGTTCCGTCAATATCGAATATTGCGACTTTTTTCATCAATTTCATTTTATCATTAGAAGTTATTATTTCCTACATATACAAAATCGGCCATAAAGGCCGACTTTGTATATGTTTTCATAATTAAGGATTTACTACAGGAGTACTTGTCGCAGAGGTTCGAGTTTTTCTCTTTTCTTGTGCGGCCGCGCGTTCCTGTTTCCTTTTCTCCTGAAGAGCGGTGCGGTCAGCTTCTTTCTTTGCTTTCAACTCCTTTGCTGCTTGAGCGCGCTCTTGTTTCTTTTGTGCAAGCGCTGCTTGCTCGGCAGTCTTTGCCGCGCCACGAAGTGCGGCTATTTTCTGTCCATACTCATCACGAATCGCTTTAATTTTTGACTCCATTTCAGTACGAAGCGCCTTAACCTGCATTTCTACAGATGATACGCTTGTCCCTGGGGCGATTACCTCAGTAGGCTGTACCGGAGTTGTTTGTGCAAACGCAACTCCCGTAAGTGCAATTGAGGAAAGAACCGCCGAAATAATGATTTTTTTCATAGATATCTATTTCTATTCCTTATTCGACCTTTTCTGTTGTCTGTCTATTTATAATACGTGGGACGTGCACTTTTCTTTCATAAACACTCCCCGCTACAAACAACTCCGCACAATGCGGAGCTGTTTTCTATCTTAAATTAATTATTTTATCTCTCCCTCCTTTCCCTTACAGTGGCTGCACATACCACACCTGCATGAAATACGATATTGTCCTGCCCCCGAAATAATAAGTCCAAGAAGTATTATAAAAAGTATAAATTCGTATTCGGGAAAACCTTGCCTTGTCACAAGAAACATTGCCCCCACCATAACAACCGAAAGTGCGCCCGCCGCATATCGCTCAAAAAGTCCCATTACAAGCAAGAGACCACCAATAATCTCACTTCCGGCCACACAATATGTAAGAAAAGCAGAAATTCCAAGGCTCCCCATAAAACCAACGGTCTGACTCATCATAAGAGCCTTTATAACGCCATGATAGAGAAATACCGCACCAACCGCAATACGAATAACACCGAGTCCGATATGGAGAAGATTAGATTGTGATAGTTTCATTCGCTCATTGTATCAAGAACAAGACAAATGCAAAAGCGTCTTACTCAACTGCCCTTTTCTTCTATAAAGAAAAAGTGGCAACAAGAGGCAGGTGGTCCGAAATTTCCATTTCTGGAACAATAAACGATTGAACTTTGATATCAGGCGACATAAATACATAATCAGAAATAGTATCTTTATCAATTTGCGCACTAAACTGTTCACGCGCGATAGCACTCCTTGTAGTCAAAATAGAAAACTCTTCAGTAAGATTCTTCATATTTTTTCCAAGGGCTTTGATGCTTTCAGTATTTGAAAAAAGATTGAGATCACCACAAAGAATTACGGGGGCGCTTGCTTTTAAAAGAAAGTGCTCAATACTCCTCAATTGTTCCATGCGTTCAGGGGTATCAATCTTGGGCCACCGCGCAATGCCATGCACGTTTACAAGTGTAAGCATTTTATCCGCAATGCGTAGCTTCATGTGTTGCAACATACTTACCTTATGCGGGTCTTTTTCAAGAAATTCGTATGAAAAACCGAATGGATAAAAATTTCCCTCATCAATAACTTCGAATTTCTTTTTTGAAAAAATAGCATTCCCTATTGAAACATTAGTTGCAAAACCCTTTGCAAAATTATTTGCGGAGAGCATAGGAGCGAATGAAAAATGGAACTCCGGAAGGAGTCTAGAAAAGTCATCTAAAAGATTCAAACGAAAATGAGGATTTTCCTGCTTAATGTAGCCTGCTCGTGAAACCTCCTGAAAACAAAAAAAGTCTGTTTCTTGAGACATTTTACTAATAAACTGAGCAAGAGCGTCAAATCGTTTTCCTTCCCATGCATTAAGACACACGAGTTTCATACAATGATAGTACCATAAAAAGTGCGCTGTTGACGCGCCTCTTATTCCAGCTTATTGTAATTCTAGAACACTAATAATTCTCACAAGAAAGGAGTGCCTCTATGAAAAAAATAGAAGTGGTTCTTTCAGAGTTGGCGATAAACGAGGAGTCTCCTGAAAAAGAAGGTATGATTATCTTAGGAGAACGTTTCGGGGATCGATTTCTCTGTATCATGACGGATTCGTATGGAATTTTTGCAATCAAAACCCTTCTTTCAAGAACGAGGTCTGAGCATCTTTTTATTCATGAACTTGCCGCAACACTCATGATCCGTTTTGGAGGAAAAGTAAAAGAAATAACAATCACACCCTGGAAAGAGGGCGATATACTTTCTGCATCTATTCTTACTAATCGTGGAAAAATTCGCGCCCGCCCAAGTGATGCTATTTTTCTAGCTCTTTATTTCCAAGTTCCTATGTTTGCTTCAGAAAAGATTCTTGTAGAAGATCCTGATTCTCTCGCCGATGAAAAAGAAGACACCTCACCAGGTGAGACATTGAGTCCTCTTGAGCGTCTTCAGAAAGACTTGAAAAATGCTATTGAAAAAGAGGAGTATGAAAAAGCTGCGGCACTTCGAGATGAGATCAAGAAAATATCGGGTGATGCTGGAAAATAACACGACAGTCGCGCTATCTGCGACTGTTTTTATTTTTTCCTACCCTGCATAAATAGTCATCGCTTTTATCCAAATAAAATACCCTCGTATCATGCGAGGGTATTTTATATCCTAGTCTTAAACTCGGGATACTTTTACTGCGTTAGGTCCTTTCGGAGATTCCTCCTTTTCGAAAGTTACCTTGTCACCGCGCTTGAGATCTTCGAAGGCTACGCCTACGAGTTCATTGCTGTGAAAAAATAAATCCTTCGCTTCCCCTTCGATAGTAATAAATCCGAATCCTTTGTCTGTAAGATTCTTAATTGTTCCTTCCATGGTGATAAAGTTAATTTTTTGTGTGTTTTAAGGTTTAATCCTAAAGCCTGGCTTCCTAAAATAAGCTCGACGAAATTTTTATTAGAGAACCAACTTACACATCTATACTCGCATATAAAAACTAATTTGTCAAGTACCACTTTTTGATGCCTGATAAGGGCTTTTAGAGGCCTATTAAATCAAGTTGGCTATATTGTTCAAAAACCTTTTGAGTAATATATACCACCGTCAGAATAGCGAGAATAGTAAGAAGTAATGCAACAACTCCTATTATCTTTGGTTTTTCTTCTCGTTGTTTTAAATATTTAATTGCGTACCCAATACCAAAAGGAGCAAGAAAAAAACTCACTAAATAAATGCGGACCTGTTTTAGTACAGAAGTATCTATTTCTTTATCTCTTAAAGATTCTCCGCAATGAAGGCAAAAATAAGCATCGTCGGAAACCTCAGTATTGCACTTTAGGCATCTCTTTTGAACAATCGATTCCATATAGTTATTATAACAATATTTTTTTCAATAGAGAGCAATATGCACAAATAAAAAATCCACAGACATAAAGCCTGTGGATTTATAAAATGGAATTTATGCGTTCTCTTCTCGTGCAATTAATTCACGCACACCTTGTGCAAGAATATTAACCGCATCGACTTCTGAAAGACCGAGACGTTGTTTATTTGAAATATCATATATTCCGCCTTTTGATTCAGAATGTTCGCCATCAACACCTCGTACCGAAAGATTCAGTGGTGCACATACCTCCTTAAGCGCATCTTCATTCTCGGCAAGTTTTGGAAGCTTAATGTGAACACTCGCCCGCATCGCAGTTCCAAGGTTAGTAGGACAACTTGAAAGATACCCAAGATGCTCCGTAGATGCGAAGGTAAGTTTCTTCTCAAGAGAAGTAATTGCGCGCGCAAGACGTGTAAACACTTCCTGAAGACCACCACCTGGTTGCATTGAGATGATACGAAGTTGATCTTCTTCGTTTACCCAAACGAGAAATCGCTTGTCCGCAGAATGAAAAATGCCACGCGCTTCAGGCCAATTTCGGTTTGCTCCCGCAGATTCAAGAAATCGATCTCCCTTCTTAAAAAGAAAATGATCGCTCACAAGCTGAAGTCGCGTCTCCTCATCCATAGTCGCAAGAGGATAATATACTCCACTTAAATCACCTTCGAGACACTTCAACGCCTCAACAATTTTCGACTCTACTTCAAGTCTATCTTGTTGTGAAATTGCAGGCGCAAATGCATACCCTTTAAGATTCCGTCCCACGCGAATGCGTGTCGAGACAATATACTTACCTTCGGGGTCGAGCGCGTCAGCAACGAGGTGTTTTGGATTAAGGTCGGTCTTGTGAAGTCCCGCAATATCATACTTATGATATTCCGTGATAACAGGATTAAAAAGCGGAGCAAACAATGAATATGACTCCTCATTACCCGCATATACTCCCACACTTGAATCAGGATTTTCTACACCAGAACGTACCGCATCAAAAACAGTAAATCCATTTGGTGCTCTCACGTCCGCAAGAAGAGTTTCTACTTCCGGAGTAAAATATTTCTTCATAAGCGACTGCCGAGTTGGTTTTGTGTTCATAATAAAGCCTTTCTAGCACAGTCTTAAATGTGCTGGAAAGAGCATGACATACTTTGTGCACGAGAGCAAGATTTTTACCTATCTCTTAAACGCTCCACTAACTAGTGGTTCTTTTTGGAAACCTAATAATGCCTATACCAATTCAACCAATGGCGATGCTCAATATACACCATTCTCCACCAATGCAATGCAAGGAAAATTCCTCCAAAAATACCGATAAGAAAAAGTATCAAGAAAACATAGGGAGGAAGGGGGCTATAGAAAAATCCCGCAATATGGAAATAAGGAACCGTCATTCCATTTTTTATAAGCATTGCAAGAACCTCCATAGAGACCAGTTCGTGAATAATAAAACCGCACATTTCCACAAGAAGAACGGTGAGAAAAATGTAAATTCCTTTTTTGAAACTTATTCCTGTAGCTCCCTTAAACATCTCTCTATTGTACCAAACAAAAACCCCGACACATTCGTATCGGGGCATTTTTATATCTTATCTTCCAAACCTATCCTTGTGAGGACCGCTTACTATTGCCACCTCATTAAATGAGAGTTCACGATGCACAAGCACAATCGGCTGTTCATAACCTCCTTTATATTCAGCAATTGGAATAATAGTGGCACCACGCGCACGAGTGAAATCAGAGACCTCATCATTCGTAAAACGGTCGCGTTCATTTGTAGTTGCCTCAATTATTTCTTTTCGTCGTTTTTCCCATACGGCGTGGTCGGCAATATAAATACCTTCCGCACTCTTTGGAGTTACACACACTACAAATTGCTCTCGATCCGAGTAGCGCGAGTGTCCTGGAACCATAAGTGAGTCAATTGCAGTATCATGGATAACCTTTCCAATACCGCACCAAAGAAATCCCTCGTAGGCAATCTCAGGAAATGTTCCTTTGTTTGGAACGCCGAGCGGTACAAGTCGATATCCATTTCCAATGAGTCCATATCGCTCCGAAGGTTCGAGCTCGCTTGGATCTTTCTTGCCTTGTATGATTCGCTTTGCGTCATCATATTCGCCAAAACAGAAAAGTGGTCCAATAGATTCAGGAAATGCCACAAAGGGAGGAGGAATAAATTTATCAATCCTCTCTTTAGGAATCGGCTCCAAAAGAATGCCCGACAAAACATTTTCAAAATATAGTTGAAAATCTTTCATCGTATCTGCGGTATAAAACCATTTCGGTTCAAATTCATCAGGATCATACTGCCGTCCTATATCATTTGTATGTACAAGGTATTTTGATCGCTGACCACTATAGGTATAGCCACCATCAATACTCGCACTTCCGCTGTACTGAAGATACATCTTTGGTTCATTGCGAAGTCTGCTGTTCACCTTTGTACTATGCATAAAGTGTTCTCGATCGCGCTCCCAATTTCCTCCCGTATAAAGATAGAAAGTAGGTCCCGATTCATCTTCATGCACATTGATCTGGCCATACGGCGTGATAAGCTCGGTTACTGCCGCAATATCATTTAATCTACCACCAGACAATGGGCGCTGACCGCGACAAAAATGAAGTCTAAATTGTTCGCCACGGATATCATACGCCATTCGATATTTATCATCCCCCGTTCCATACTCATTAAATTCTACGGTAATACCAGGAACCTCCCAATT
>Ga0172379_10001336_pt1 | contig 50012 bp, 50 predicted proteins | sample GrowelOW334metaG_FD_119756 | JGI IMG/M metagenome (GOLD analysis project Ga0172379, IMG submission 119756) | Groundwater microbial communities from an aquifer near a municipal landfill in Southern Ontario, Canada - Groundwater well OW334 metaG | ecosystem: Environmental > Aquatic > Deep... | reverse complement strand
GATGGTAAATTTTTTATCAAGTACACCATCTAATTTATCGACAAAAGCACGTTGGTCATATCCAAGCGCTATAATATCTGGTTTTTCTTCCTTGATCACCTGATATTTGTCGCCATCATTACCTAAAATTACCTTATCAGCAATTTGTAATTCGGAAATATTTTTTAATCGAACGATTTCATTGTGTTTGGCTGTTTTACCCTTTACTTCAGCAACTGTTTGATCACGAGCTATTACTACTGTTAGAAAATCGCCAAGTTTTTTGGCTTCGGTAAGTAGATATAGATGTCCAGGGTGGATGATGTCAAAAGTGCCAAATACCATTACTTTAGTCATTTTTAATCGGTTTTAAAGTTGGAAATAAAATTACTTCTTTGAGATTGTCTGTGTCTGACAAAAGTTTGATCAGTCGATCAATTCCCATGCCTAGCCCACCAGTTGGAGGCATGCCGTGTTTTAAGGCTGTTATGTAATCTTCGTCATATGGCATACTTTCTTCATCTCCGGCGGCTTCCAGACGTGATTGTTCTTTGAAGCGTTCTTCTTGGTCAAGTGGGTCGTTTAATTCTGAAAAAGCATTACACAGTTCGTTGCCACCAACACACAACAATTGGAATCGTTCTACGTATCTTGGATCGTCGCTTTTTTTCTTGGCCAAAGGTGACAGCTCGATTGGATGATCAATCATGAAAATTGGATTGACGATGTGTGGTCGAGCATATACTTTGTAAATTTCATCGATCAGTTTGCCACGTCCAGTGCCAGGTTTGATGTCATCAATTTTTAATTCGATTGCTTTTTTGTACATCGATTGGTCATCCGGACATTCTTCGATATCAAATTTGGCATATTGTCTTATCAGTTCACGCATGGAAACTCGTGGATATGGCGGTGTAAAATCAACTTCTTTTCCGCCAATAGTGAGTTTGAGTTCCTTGCTGGCAGCTTTTAATAGTCGTGGTAATAAATCTTCCATTAAGTCCATCAGCTTGGTGTAGTCAGCATAAGCCCAGTAAAATTCAATCTGGGTAAATTCCGGATTGTGGTTGTTGTCAATCCCCTCGTTGCGGAAACATTTGGCAATTTCATAAACTTTTTCAAAACCACCCACTATCAATCTTTTTAAATATAATTCGGGAGCGACGCGTAAAAATAAATCAATATTTAAGGCGTTGTGGTGAGTAGTAAAAGGTTTGGCCAACGCTCCTCCATACAAAGTTTGTAAAACCGGAGTTTCTACTTCATAAAAACCGAGATTGTCAAAATAATTACGAATTTCTTTTACAACATTACTGCGAATTTTGGCTATAGCCATGGAGTCATCGTTGGATAATAAATCCAAATAACGTTTGCGGTAGCGTTGTTCAATATCACTTAAACCATGAAATTTTTCCGGTAATGGTAAAAGTGTTTTGGAAAGTAAAGTATATGCTTTGACCAAAATCGAGGTTTCACCGGCATGAGTGACAAAGATAGAACCTTCAACCGAAATAAAATCACCTAAATCAAAATTTTTGACAAAAAACTTGTATTGATCCTTGCCGAGTTCTTTCTCTGAAATAGCAATTTGCATTTTCCCAGAGGCGTCTTTGAGGTGGCAAAAACAAAGTTTACCCATTTCACGTTTGGCGACAAGGCGACCACTGGATTGAATCGGAGAATCTACTGCCATTGTTTTGGCTTGGGCTAGCGGAATCCCTTTTTCGCCTTTGGCTGGGTATGGTTCGATACCAGCGGTTTTGATGGTATTTAAACGCCCCAAACGAGTTTTAAATTCATTGATTTCTTCGGTCATAAAAATTGAATAATAACTGGGTGATTATATCAGTTTTTACTTAAAAAGTCAAAAAACCCCAGATTTTGATCTGGGGTGGAAGTGTTATTTGATGGCGGTGATTTCGTAGATCTGTTTCCCGGCTGGGGTCACAACCTCAACTTTGTCTTTGACTTGATGTTTCAGAAAGGCTTGACCAAGCGGAGATTCGTTGGATATGAAGCCTTTTAGAGGGTCGATTTCTTGAGGGCCAACAATAGTGTAATCTTTGGTTTTGCCGTTGAATTTTACTGTGACTGTACTGCCAATGGAGACGATATCGTTGTTTGAATTTTTTTGAATGATTTCGGCGTTTTGCAGTAGTTGTTCCAGTTCGATGACCCGTCCTTGTATCCAAGACATGTCTTCTCGGGCTTGGTGATATTCAGCGTTTTCTGATAGGTCACCCTGTTGTTTGGCTTCGTCGATGCGTCTGGCTATGTCTGGAATAGTTTTGTTGCGGATTGTTTCCAGTTCAGCTTTTAAATTTTTTAAACTAGCTTCAGTTAAATATTGTATATTATGCATATAAAAAAATAAAATAAACTCGGACGAGTTTGTACAATTATGATATCAGACTTAATGTTAATGTGTCAAATATTGTTTTCCCCACCAATTCAAAAAATCGCGAGCTATCGGCATACTCACTGTGGATCCCTGCCCACCCTCTTCGATCAGTACTGTGATCACAATCTGTGGGTTTTCATAAGGGGCAAAGGCAGTAAACCAAGCATGTTCAGGTTTGGTACTGTTCCATTGGGCGGTACCGGTTTTGCCAGCTGAGGAGAACGACAAAGTTTTCAACAGTTGACAACTGCCGGTCAAAACACATTCACGCATTCCTTGACGGACAATGTCTATGGTTTTGGATGAGACTACATTTGTTTTGTTTGGTGAAAATGATAATTTTTCAATGTCGGAATCTTTGGATGAAATTTGCATTGCAACATGTGGTTTTACTATTGTTCCACCGTTAGCAAAGGCTGACGTCCACACAGCAGCTTGAAGTGGTGTTACCAGTAAGTCGCCTTGACCGATAGAGAGATTATAAGTATCTCCAACATACCACTGCTCACCTTTGGTGGTTTTTTTCCATTCTTTGCTTGGTAAAAATCCAGCCGATTCACCGGGTAAATCAATACCGGTTTTTTGAGCTAAATTAAATTTATACATGTATTCCAATATCTTATCTACTCCCAAACCAGTAAAATTTCCATAACCCCCGCCAATATAATAAAAGAAAGTATTAATTGACCAAGCTAGAGCTTTGGTAACGTTGGTAATGCCGTGTCCCCCAGCTTTCCAATCTTTGAAGTACCATTTACTTACCTGCAAACCGCCGTTACTTAAAAATGTTTTATTAGCATCTATTATTTTTTCTTCCAGTGCCGCCGCGGCTATAACCGGTTTGACAATAGAGCCGGATGGAATATTTCCACCGATTGCTCTGTTGAACAGGGGTTTGTTTGGATCGTTGATATATTTTTGATAGTCTCCTTGTTTGATTCCGTTGGAAAATAGATTATTATCAAAACTTGGCCAACTGACCAATGCTAAAATTTCTCCATTTCTTGGGTCCATGGCGATTGCGGAAATTCGATGTTCACCTTTGATGGCAACAAAATTTTTTATCAATTGTTCGAGTTTGTTTTGTGCGCCCAAATCAATAGTTAGCCATAGATTTTTACCGGGGGTGGGTGATTCTTGCGCCACTACCGCCTGTTCGCTACCGGTAGAATTTACTTCTATTTTTTTACGCCCATAAATACCTCGGAGCTCGGTTTCATATTTTTTTTCTATACCGGTTTTTCCAATATTATCTGAAACCAAATATCCACTAGAGTGATTTTCTTCCAATTCTTGGTCATTTAATTTTCCCAAATACCCCAACACATGGGCCAGTGACATGGTACTGCTGGCAAAATTTTGATTATTGGAAAAAGTATAATTACGTTTTGTACCACCTTCTATTAGCACCCCTGGCATTTTGGAACTCTCAATGTATATCTTTAGAGAAGTTTCATAATCTAGGTTATCTTTTAAAATTAGAGATTCATAACTGTAATTTTTGTATTTTAAAAGCAGATTTTGGATATAATCTTCTGTCAAACCGGAGATGGACGCAAGTTTGACCAGCACTTCTTGTCTTTTAGTTTTGTCGGCGGGTAAATCTTGAGGTACGATAGATAATGAAAAATTTGGAATATTTTGCACCAATTGTTTGCCAAAGCGATCAAAAATAATTCCTCTTTCAGCGACGATTGGTCTGATACGAATACGATTGCTTTCTGCTAGGTCTCGATAATAGTCCCCTCTCAAAATTTGAGCATAAAAACTTCTGGATAATATAGTTACCAATCCCAGTGATAAAATTATAATAAATAATATTAAACGCTTATTTAATATGCTCTTTCCCAAATATTTACGTGTGCCAATAGTAGTCGTGTGTTTGGAAGAAGGATTTTCCAAATGGAGATTTTCTTCTACCCAATTATGTTTAAATTTACCATCCAATTTTTGCCAATCGTGGTTATCGGATTGAATTTCAAATAGTCCATCACTCATATGATTCGTGAAGTTTCCAATATATATTCCGGGCGCAAACGCTTTACAAAAATAGAAGATATTAAATAAAATAGCGAGAGCGTAATGGTAGTGACCAAAGTTTCGTTTAAAAAGATATTAATTAAGGTTGCTGAAATTGAGATAGGATGGTTTTGAATCAGTGAATTTAAATATAGTAGTAATATAAACACTATTCGATAAGCGGCCATAGTTATTAAGCCGGTAAAGAACACGATAATCAAAGAGCGGTTTGTAAAAACATTTAACAGCAACCAATTGGCAAGCAATAGAGCTAAAATTTGAGAAAGACCCTCTAACCCAAAAGGTGAAGTATAAAATAACTCACAAACTAATAAAATGTAAATAATCGCCAAATTATATGATTGACGAGGGTTTAAAATAATCAACCAAAGAAAAACAGCCATAATAATGTTCAGTAGATCAATTGGTTGGTGAAAAATAATGCGCCAAGATAAATGCAACAATATTAATAAATTGGCTAAAAAGAAAGTTGAGATTTTTCTAACGATATCTTTGATCTGCATATTATTGGACAGATAATATTCCAACAAAATTTACCTTCTCATAATTGATCGCCGGGGTAATAACCGCTTCTTGAAAAGGTTGATAAGATTCATTTTCAATTGCGGCCACTTTTCCGATAATTAACCCCCGCGGCATACCAATTTCCAATCCTGATGTAATGATTTGGTCACCGGTGATAATATTTTCATTACGTGGAATAAAACTCATTTTTATACTCAATCCAAACCCACCCTCGACAACTCCCAGGCTGTGGTCATTATTTAAAATTGTGGCGGCGATTTTACTTTGGTTGTCGCTAAGTACTCGGGTAAATGATACTTTTTCTTCTACCTTGATAATTTTTCCAACTAATATTCCATTACCATAAATAACCGGTTGATCGATTTTTACACCATCGACTGATCCTTTATTTAAAACAATAACCTGATCGGTAGTATCCAAATTTTTGGCGACAATTTCCGCGGTAATTAAACTTGAGGTGCTGTGAGTCTTAAAATTTAATTGGTTTTTTAATTCAAAGTTTTCTTGTTCAAGAATTTTATTTCTAATTGACAACTGATCGGCAGTGGATGAAGTGGCGGTGCCTACACAAGAATCCAAACCATTGTTTCCTTGAACCTTGGCGGTGATTGGTTTTAAAAATAAAACGATTGTGTTTCTTAATTTGTTTTCGATAAAATTTAAAGCGCCTAAATAATGAAAGATAATTATTAAAAAAAATATACCCATGGCAATCAGATAGGTTTTTTTGAATGAGTAGTACCGCATATTTTATTGTCTATGAAGTGGCGAATAGATGGCCACTTCTTTTAATAATTCCAGATCATCAAGCAACATTCCGTTGCCACGCACTACTGAAGTGAGTGGGTCATCGGCGATTCGTACCGGAATTTCGGTAGCTCTGGCGATTAGACGGTCGATTCCACGTAAAAGAGCTCCACCACCGGAAATCAAAATACCGCGTTCGTGAATATCGGCTACCAGCTCTGGGGGAGATGTTTCTAAGGTGGATTTGACATTGTCTACGATGGCGCGCAGTGATTTGATCATTGCTTCACGCACTTGAGAATCGTTGATCATTATTTCTTTTGGTAAACCACTCAACAGATCGCGTCCGCGCATTGGATACAAAAGCGCTTCTTGTAATTCCATGGCCGAACCGATTTTGGTTTTGATGTCTTCCGCTTGGCGTTCGCCTAATAATAAATTAAACTCATCTCGAGCGTATTGAACAATATTGCGATTTAATTCATCGCCGGCGATTTTTATGGATTTCCAATTGACTATACCGCTAAGTGAAATCAAAGCTATTTCAGAAGTACCGCCACCTATTTCAATGATTAAATTTCCGATCGGTTCGCGCACAGGCATGCGAGCGCCAATGGCCGCGGCCATAGGTTCTTCTACCACCCAGACTTCTTTTGCTCCCGCGTTGGTAGTGACGTCAGCCACCGCTTTTCTCTCTACTTCGGTGATTTCCAAAGGTACGCCGATTACTACTTTGGGGCGTGATAAAAAATTTTTTTCATCTTCATTTATTTTGTCCAAAAAATAGCGCAACATTTTTTCAGTAACTTCAAAATCCGAAATAATTCCCCCCATCAGTGGACGTGGTGTGATGATGTGTGGAGGAGTTTTGCCAACCATTTCTTTGGCTTGGTTTCCAACCGCCAATATCTGCTCGGTACGAGTATTGATGGCCACTACACTTGGTTCGTTGATGACAATGCCACGATTTTTTACATATATCAAAGTATTGGCTGTTCCCAAGTCAATCCCCAAATCTTTTCTAAAACGATTGAAAAAAGAATCAAACATAATCACGATTGTTGTATTTACGACCGGAAACAATCGCACCTTCCAGTACTATATAAAGTAACGCCAACAAAATGGCATTCCACCAAAACAATAAATTAAATTGTAAAAGGATTAAAGATAAAATTATAAATATTCCAAATAGGATGCCTTGTTTGAAAGTCCTTTTGACTTGGCGGAAAATTATTTCATCTTTGTTGGTTGATTGTTTTTTTAAAAATAAACCGGTAACTGAAAAAATTCCCACCGTCCCCAAAAATAAACTGGCATAAAAAAATATAAAACCAACCCAACCGGCTTGTTCAGGGGAGATATTAAATAAAATAAACAACCATGCGACCCAACACATGATTGTGCCTGTGGCCATAAGTAGTAGGTATTGTTTTAGAGGCATAGTGAGTTAATTATATCCCAAAAATAATGGTTTGGCAAGCAGTTGTTCTTGGCTAATTTAAGACAAATATCTTATCTTTTTTATCATCGAACCGCCACACTTGGAATTCACTTTATTTATCAGATCGGCTTCTCTCATTCTTAGTTCTTGAGCCATTATGGAGCTGAGACAAGCAATTACCAAAATCCCATTTTTAATATACATCGCTTTGGCCAATTTTTTGCCATTTTCACCCCACATTTCTTCAATAAAAATATTGACCATATCAATGGCGCCCGCTGATAATACGCCCTGCATAAACGGCGACTTTCTTCCCTTGTCTTTTAAAATTTCTCCCAGCGATTTCATCATACGCGAAAATCACAAATATCTTTAAAATCACAATGTTGACAGTTTTCTTTGCTTGGTTTTGGTGAAAAGTTTTGTTTTTTGATTTCGGATATTAGGCCGATAAGCTTTTCTTTTTCTTTTTCGATTTCTTTGTCTTTGCCTTTAAAGGTTTTGGTAGAATTGTCATTGAGGAAATAATAACGCAACTCCCCTACCTCCCCAAAATCTCGTAGCTCCATCACGCTTTCGCTGGCAATCTGGTAAATTAAAAGTTGACGTTTGTCTTCGGGTTTTAATTTGTCTTTTGGTTTGCCGGTTTTGTAATCGATAATTGCAATTTTTCCATCCGCCATCCGATCGATACGATCTATCGCCCCTTTTATTATATGATCACCAAGTCTGAATTTGAAATTGTTTTCAACAGTAATCGGTACGGTCCAGCCAGCTTGTTCACCTTGTCGATAAAATTCATCAAGAATTTTTATTCCCATTTGTTTGTATTCTTTTTTTTGTTCAGCCGAATAATACCAAGTATCTTGCCAAGAAGATTGATAAAAATCGTATAGCTCATCTTTGGTCGGAACTTTTATTTCCGGATTTAAATTATTTGTTTTATTGGCCTCAGGATTCAATTCTGTTATTTTTTGATAAAACTTCTGTAAAGTGCGATGCATTGTTTTGCCAAACACAAAGACACCTTTTCCAAAAGTTGGAATTTTTAAAATAAATTGAAAACGATATTGCCAAGGACATTTGTCGTAGGCTTGAAGTTGGGAGAAAGAAAATTCATTTGGAATCGGCAAATTCAAAACCGGTTTCTCGTCATTTTGCTTGGAAGAATTAAACGCAATATTTTTGTGGGCAGATACCGACTCACGACTCAAAGCGGTTTGGTTGGTTGCTTCCATTTCCAAAATAAATTTGGAAAGTTTTTTCTCGCGTTCGCCACCATAATCTTTGGCCGCGGTAAAAAATATTCCTTTTTTGGCGCGAGTTATCGCTACATACAACAAACGTCTTTCTTCTTGCAAATGAACATCGCCACTTGGTAAGGCTCCCTCACGCACCAGTGCGTCCGGTAAATCAATATCAGTATTATGTGCGACAGTTGGAAATCTTTTGTCTACCAAATTTGGCACAAACACATAATCAAATTCCAAACCTTTGGATTTGTGAATACTCAAAATTTGAACCGCGTCTTCGCTCGTATCAACTTGTAGGTCTTCACCATCATCACCGGATTCCAGAATATAATCAAAATAATTTATCCAGGCGTGAACCGTGGTGTCTATATTGGTATTTTGAAAATTTTCTATTTTGGAAAATAGTGATTGTAAATGAAAAATATCACCTTGGTATTTTTCCGGATTATCGCTAAGTAGCTTCAAATATCCAGAGGCTTCCCAAAAATGATAAAGTACTTTGCCGACTGGATTCGTCTGACAAAGTTCTGACCCTTTGGTGATCACTGTCAATAGTTTTTTAACTTTTTCTTGTCCCAGTTGAGAAATTTTTAAAGTTTCTTTTTCAATATTTTTTAATACTTCAAAAAAAGAAATAGCGTGCTCGCGAGCAGACAATATTATCTTGGAAATATCACTGTGGTCCAATCCAAACACCGGTGTATTTAGCAAACGGTAAACGGCGCTAGATTCGTGGTAGTTATCACATAAACGCAAATAGGCCAAACTGTCCAAAATAGCCCGCTGTCTAAATAGCCCGCTGGTAGCTTGGAAAACATATGGGATGCCGGCTTGTTCCAGATAAGGAATAAATTGTTGAGCGGACTTTTTGACACGACATAGTATCGCAAATTCTGACCAATTTAAATCACCTGTCTCTTTTAGTTTTTTTATTTTACTAACCAACAGATGAGCCTCTTCGCTTTCGTCTTGACCATAAAGCAGATCAAACTCGCCGATAATTTCTTTTTTACAAATTAATTTTTTACTTATTTTTAATTTATCTTCCAGACGATCCGGATTGTTGAGTTGGATAAAATTGTAAGCCAGATCTAGAATTTTTTGTCCGGAGCGGTAATTTTCGGTCAAGACAATTTCTTTCGCTTTTGGGTAATCAGTTTTAAATTGCAAAATATTGGAAATAGACGCGCCTCGGAATTTATAAATACTTTGATCGTCGTCCCCCACTACCGTCAATTTTACATTTTCGTTTTTAGTCAATAATTTGATCAGTTCATATTGTGACCAATTGGTATCTTGAAATTCATCAACCAAAATGTATTTGAATTTTTGGTGATAAAATTTTAAAATATTCGGACGTTCACGTAATAATTTTACCGCATAATAAAGCAAATCCGCAAAATCCATCGTATCGTTTTCTAGCAATAACTCGTTGTATAATTTATATGCCTTGGCTAGTTCGTTGATTCTTTTTATTTCCATTTCTTTTTCTTCATCGGTATTTATATCCGATTTTATACTTTGCGCGTATTCCAAATAATTTTCCGGAGAAAGTAATTCGTCTTTGCATTTTTGAAAATGTTTGATCATGGCGTGGATAAATTTGGTAGGATTTCCCAATGGTCGATAATAATCCAATTCAAACTTTTCTAAATTTTTACGAACCAAAAGCCAAGTCTCAGTTTCGTTGAGCAATTTAAAATTGTTTGGCAAACCAATATCCAAGGCGTGACTTTCCAAAATACGTTGAGCCAGTCCGTGAAAAGTAGTAATAAAAACATCAAACCCACCGGTGGATAATAAATCAGTAACGCGATTTTCCATTTCCTTGGTCGCTTTGTCGGTAAAGGTGACCGCCAAAATTTCTTCAGCTTTGGCGAGTTGGTTGTTTACTATGTTGGCTACTTTTTCAGTGATTACAGTTGTTTTGCCGGTTCCGGCACCGGCAATAATTAAAAGCGGACCATCATTGTATTGCACCGCTTGCTTTTGACTTTCATTAAGATTTGACATATCTAAAACTAGAGTTGGTTATGACTCACTAAAACAATTTTTGAACTTAAACCGATTGTTTGCGTTGTTCAGCACAGTTGCAACCACATTCCGGGTTGCAATCACAACACTTTGGACAGATGCTGGTGTTGCACAGACAGCTGTCATCTTCGTGTTCAAGTGCTGTTCCGCAGTTAACACATTTGCTCATATAAATGTATTATAATCTACTATTGAATATTATACCAGATTAAAAAAACCGGCTCAATGGCCGGTTTGTTTTACTCCTCTTTCGGTTTCGGCAAGTGTTTGTACTTCTTCCCTACCCTCATCCTATTCGTCTCTCTGTCTATCACCGCCTGCAAACGCGTATAATCCACATCCTCTTTATTTTTCAGCTCGCTCATTTGTTGTTGCGCTTTGGCTATGGCTTGTTCTGCTCGTAGCAAATCAATGTCGGTGGCAGATTCGGCGTTGTCGGCCAGCAAGACCACTTCGTTGTTTTCTTTTACTTCCAAAAATCCACCGGCCACGGCAAAGTGATGGTCGCCGGTTTTGTCTTTGAAAAGTAATTCTCCGGCGTTGATCAAAGTGACGAGCGGAATGTGGTTTGGAAGAATAGTAATTTCACCGGTGGTGGTTGGCACGGTGATTTGGTCTAATTCAGCGTTTTCGTAAATTACTTTTTCCGGTGTGACGACTTTGAAATTTATTTTTGACATAATTTATTTTTTATTGAAAAGGGATTCCTCGGCTTCGCTCGGAATGATAATACCCTGTGTTAAACCACTTCCTCAATATTTCCTTTCATATAAAACGCCTGCTCATTTTTGTGATCATGTTTGCCATCAAGAATTTCGCGGAAGCCACGGATGGTGTCGGTCAATTTTACATATTTTCCTTCGGTGCCGGTAAAGGTTTCGGCGACGAAGAATGGTTGGGACAAGAATTTCTGCACTTTGCGCGCGCGTGATACGGTCAATTTATCTTCATCGGATAATTCTTCCATACCCAAGATGGCGATGATGTCTTGCAAATCTTTGTATTTCTGTAAAATGCGCTGGACTTCCAAAGCGGTGCGGTAATGTTCTTCACCCACCATATTTGGATCAAGCACGGTAGAAGAAGAATCCAGTGGGTCAACGGCCGGATAAATACCAAGCTCGGTCAGTGAGCGGTTCAAAACGACGGTAGAATCCAAATGCGCGAAAGTGGTGGCCGGAGCCGGGTCGGTCAAGTCATCGGCAGGCACATATACCGCTTGTACAGAGGTGATGGAACCCTTGTCGGTAGAAGTGATGCGTTCTTGCAAAGCGCCCATCTCGGAGGCCAAGGTCGGCTGGTAGCCCACAGCGGAAGGCATACGACCAAGCAAAGCGGACACCTCGGAGCCGGCTTGAGTGAAACGGAAAATGTTATCAATAAACAAAAGCAAATCTTTGCCTTCTTCGTCGCGGAAATATTCGGCCATGGCCAAAGCGGTCAAAGCCACGCGAGCGCGGGCACCCGGTGGTTCGTTCATTTGGCCGAAGACCAAGGCGGTTTTGTCCAACACACCACTGCTTTCCATTTCGCGATATAGGTCGTTGCCTTCGCGAGTGCGTTCACCGACACCGGCAAACATGGAATAGCCACCGTGTTCTTGCGCGATGTTGCGGATCAATTCTTGGATAACGACGGTCTTGCCTACACCAGCGCCACCGAACAAACCGATTTTTCCACCTTTCAAAAATGGGCAGATCAGGTCAATAACTTTGATGCCGGTTTCCAAAATTTCGGTTTTGGTAGATTGTTCTTTAAAAGTTGGGGCTTTGCGGTGGATTGGATATTTCTTTTTTGTTTTGGCAACGCCTTTGTTGTCTATTGGTTCTCCGACAACATTAAACATGCGTCCCAATGTCTCCGGGCCGACCGGTACTTGGATGGCCGCGCCGGTGTCTAATACTTCCATACCGCGTTCCAAACCATCGGTAGTGCTCATCGCCACGGTGCGCACGATATTGGCGCCACGGTGCTGTTGAGTTTCCAAAATCAATTTACTGCCGTCTGGTTTGGTAACTTCCAAGGCGTTGTAAATCCCTGGTAGATCTTTTTCAAATTTGACATCCACCACCACGCCGATGATCTGTGATATTTTTCCTGTGTTCATATGTGTATGATTATGTTTATTTTTATTTTTAAAATTATTTTTATTCTCTATTAAATACAATTTTTTGTATGCAATAGAGAATGGATGAACGCCGTGGCAGTTTCGATCATCCGTCCCCCCTTTGTCCTCCTTCGTTACTTTCCTCCTTCATCCTCCAAAGCTTGTAGTGCGCGGATCGCCTCAGAGAGAAACTCTTCATTGTGTTCGCAGAGCATTTCAAAGGCCACATTCATAACTGGCCAGAATCTTTCTGCGAATTCTCGCCGCTCTTTAGGCGGTCTTGACGCATGAAACGCGGCTTGGATTTTTGCGTCAAGCACTTGTCCGAACGCTGATGCTGTGAGAAAGTTTTGGTACATATCCTCCGCGGAGAAGTACACTTTCTTCGTCTTTTTCGGCACCACTGGTGGTGCTACTGGTCGCACCACTGGACGGGTGTCGTCTGGCAAGTACCCCTTCGTCATGTTGCCTCCTCGTTAGTTTGCCACGCGACTATGTTCAATAAAACACAATCGTGTAGCAAACTATTCCAACGCCGCCGCCCCACCGGCAATCTCCGCAATCTCTTGGGTAATACCCGCCTGTCTGGCTTTGTTAAAGTTCAAATTTAATTCGGTGATCATATCTGTCGCGGCATCACTAGCACTGCGCATGGCCATCATACGCGCGCTTTGTTCGCTGGCGGCAGATTCCAACGCGGCTTGCAAAATCTGTGTCTCTACCAATTTTGGTAAAACATATTCCAAAACTTTTTCTTTATCCGGTTCAAATAAATAATCACTAATTTTCTCGGTTTTAATTTCTTTGAGATCACCAACCATTGTTTCCAAGTCGTGTTCGGAAATCGGCAACACCTGTTTTATTTTGGCGATCTGCGCGATGGCGGATTTGAAATCGGTATAGGCCACCACGATTTTGTCGTAATTTTCTTTGGTATATTCTTCAATCACCATTTTGCATATCGGGGAAATATCTTTTTGGTTGGGAGTATCGGAAAGGTCAGTAAACGAGGCGATCAAATTGTAATTCATTTTTTTGGAAAACTCCGCGCCTTTTTTTCCGATTCCGAGTACTTCTATCGCGACATCTTGCTGTGAGTTTTTAATTTGTTCGGCGGTTTTTTTGATAATATTGGAATTAAAACTGCCACACAATCCCCTGTTGGAGGTGATCAAAATCAGCAAAACCTTTTTCACCGGACGAATGGCCAACAAAGGCAGATTGCTTTTTTCGGTTTTGGAAAGATCAACCAAAATATCCCAAGCCAATTTGGCGTAGGTGCGAGTTTTCAAAGCGTTTTCTACCGCTTTGCGCATCTTGGCGGCCGACACCATCTCCATCGCTTTGGTAATTTTTTTGGTGCTGGTAACCGATTTGATACGGCGTTTGATTGCCTTTGTGTTTACTGCCATACAATTTATTTCTGGTTGAATTCTTCAATCGCCTCTTTTAGTCCTTTTTCAATATCCGCATCCCAATTATTTGCTCCGATTTTTTCCAACAACGCAGTTTTGCTTTTGTTCAAGAATTCGTGGAATTTAATTTCCCAAGCGGCGATTTCTTTTGGCGCAACATGGTTGGCGTAGCCATTGGACACGGCATAAATCACAGCAACCTGGTTGGCTACCGGCATTGGGGAATATTGTGGTTGTTTCAAAATTTCAATCAAGCGTTGACCCAAATCCAATTGTTTTTTTGTTTCCGGATCAAGATCGGAAGCAAATTGAGCGAAGGCCTCCAACTCACGGAATTGCGCCATGTTCAATTTTAATTTACCGGCAACTTTTTTCATTGGTTTGGTTTGAGCAGCACCACCGACACGAGATACGGAGATGCCGACATTTAATGCCGGGCGAATACCGCGGAAGAACAAGTCGGTTTCCAAGAAAATTTGACCATCGGTAATGGAAATTACATTGGTTGGAATGTATGCGGTCACATCACCGGCCTGGGTCTCAATGATAGGCAAAGCGGTGATAGAACCACCACCGGCTTCTTTACTGCGACGGCAAGCGCGTTCCAAAAGACGAGAATGGAGATAAAATACATCACCCGGATAGGCCTCGCGACCTGGTGGACGGCGTAAGAGCAATGATATTTCGCGGTAAGCCCAGGCCTGTTTGGAAAGGTCATCGTACACGCACAACACATCTTTGCCTTGATCCATAAAATATTCGGCCATGGCTACGCCGGAGTAAGGCGCTATGTATGAAAGCGCTGCAGGAGCGGAAGCACCGGCTACGACGACAATAGTGTATTCCATCGCACCAGCTTCTTTTAGTTTCGCCACAATACGAGCAATTTTAGATTCTTTTTGACCAATAGCTACATATACACAAATCATGTCTTTACCTTTTTGGTTGATAATGGTGTCTATGGCAATAGCTGTTTTACCGGTCTGACGGTCACCGATAATAAGTTCGCGCTGACCTCTGCCGATCGGGATCATGGCATCAATCGCTTTGATACCAGTTTGCATTGGCTGAGTTACTGGTTGGCGAGTCATTACGCCCGGAGCGATTTTTTCTATTGGATAAAATTTTTCTGGTTTAATTTCGGCACCACCATCTATGAATTGGCCAAGTGGATTGACCACGCGACCGATGAGCTGTTCGCCGACCGGTACGGAAAGAATACGACCGGTGCGTTTCACTGTGTCGCCTTCTTTGATATGTTCAAAGTCTCCAAGCAATACCGCGCCGACGGTTTCTTCTTCCAAATTTAAAGCTACACCAAAAGTTCCGCCAGTAAACTCCAACATCTCATTGGCCTGACATTTGGAAAGTCCGGATAAGCGCGCGATGCCATCACCGACTTCGATCACAGCGCCAACTTCTTCTACCTCTACCTGTTTTTCAAAAGCAGAAATATTTTTTTTCAATTCTGCCACAATGGAATTTATTGACATAATATTTAGATTATTTGTTCTTTTAATTTTAATAATTGTGTTTTAATTGATCCGTCTAAAATTTTATCTTCGGTTTTGATTTTTATCCCGCCGATAATCGTTTCATCTATTTTGATATTCGCTTCGGTGTTTTCTCCAAAAATTTTTCCGATTTTGTCTATTACCTTTTTTTCCAGTTCACGTGCGGAGGTGATTTCTATCTCTACAATCCCCTGTTGCTTTTTACTGTAATGAATAAAATCTTTTATAATTTCATTCGCTTGTTTTAATTTTCTGTCACGCGATAAAATACCAACAAACGCAGACAAAACCTTCTCCAACTTGGCGCCGGATAGGTCTTTGGTAGCTTCGTAAAGGGCAATAGCGTATTGTCGCGTAGTGGTCTTCATAATTATTTTAGTTTCTGCAAAACTTCTTCAATCATTTTTTTATCTTTGGTTCCGTCCATTTTTTCATTGAGAATTTTTTCTAGAGCCAAGACAATAAAATTGGCGGTTTCTGCTTTGAGCTCGGCTTGCATTGTTTCTTTTTCGTTTTGAATACTTTTGCGAGCGGAAATTACCAAGCTCTCTATTTCTTTACGAGCGCTGATCTTGGTATTTTCAGCTGCGGTTTTTGCATCATCGACTGCCTGTTCAACTACTTTACTAGCTTCCACCTTTGCCTGATTTACTCGGTGTTGATAATCTTTTTCGCTTTTATTTAGATTATCTCCAATTTTCTTGGCATTATCTATACTTTCGTCAATCATTTTTTGGCGCTCAGTCATTTTTTTGGTCAAAGGTTTTAAAATTAAAAACCACAAAACCATTGCTACCAAAGCAAAGTTAATAAGTTGGGCGACAAAAAGTTGACCATTGATACCGAGGTCAGAAAGTACATTTCCTCCGCCGGCACCCTCGGTGGTTTGAGTTGTTTCCGCTTCTTCGCTGGCGTGTGCAATATCTATAAAATTCATATATTTATTATTGTGAAATTTTTCAATCTTGCCCGACGATAGATTCCCATTTTCATGGGAATGACAGTCATCGGGCTTGTCGAACTATTTCAAAGTGAATACTACCACCAAAGAATAGATGGCGATAGCTTCCGCGAAAGCGGCACCCAAAAGCATTGGAACAAAGGACTTTCCGGCAGATTCCGGATTTCGGCCGATGGCTTCCATGGCTTTGGCTACGATTTTACCGATGGCTAATGCAGGGAAGATACCACCAATCATCATGGTGCATCCCTTCATAATAGTCACGATTGATTCGTGATCCAACATAATTTTGACCTTTCTTAGATATCATTGCCGACGGAGGATTTGTTTTTTTTTGGAAATAAATTTACCTCGTGGATAACATCTTTAAATTAATAAATTAATTAATGTTCTTCTTCTCCGTGCGGTTCACTCGTAGCAATCGTGAGATATACTATTGTTAACATAGTAAATACACTGGCTTGAATCAGGCCAACCAACAATTCCAACATCATAAACGGAGTAGGAATCAGGAAACTTACCAAACTAGCAATAACAGAAATCAAAACTTCACCGGCGAAAATATTTCCAAATAAACGCAGAGACAGGGACAAAACCTTGGACAGTTCACTGACTATTTCAATCAAACCTACACCCATTTCAATCGCCGCGGTGAAAATTCCGATTGGTCCTTTTTTAAAACTTTTTATCAAAGTGCCAATCTGAATAAATTTGTTGATATATGTAAAAAAGCCCACTGTAACTAAACCATACAAATGAGAAGACGCAACCGCAAATAGCGCCATCACGATAGTGAGATTCAAATCGGTGTTGGCTGGACGCAAAATCATTTTGTGGTTCCACATCAAACTACCGGTGCCGGGCAAAAGTCCGAGCCAATTGGAAAGTAAAATAAAAAAGAAGACCGATCCGACAACTGGCATAAAGCGCAATGTCTTTTTTCGGTCCCCTGTGACTTGATCAAAATAGCCCATCAATAGTTCCAAAATGTATTCTATGAAGTTTTGTAGTTTTCCAGGGCGCAGAGAGATGCTTTTTTTCACCAAAATTCCAACTACCAAAAAAAATATTATTGCAATCCAAGCATTGATCATGGTGTTGGTCACCGCCAAGCCGTGGATGTGAAATATTACCTCTGGTGCTAATGTGGGAATATGCATATTTAGAGTTGTTGGTATTCCTCCCCGTATTTTTTTGCTTTTTTATATATCATCATTCCGGATAATATGGCCGCTACTGCAAAGCCAATAATCATAAAAACTGATCCGGTGTTGTATTTTTCATCAATCTTTTGGCCCAATACAGCCAAAATGACTATTGGCACGGCCAGCGTTACCCCAAAATCCCCCATAATTCGCAAGGCGAACATGTAGTATTTTCTGTCGTTTTTACTGGGTTTTTTAGGATCTTCAACCATATTTTACGAACGGCATTATTATACAAGTTTATTGGGAAAAGGTCAAGAGTTATTTTGATTTTGATGTGAATAACCCTATTATATCATTAAAATGAGTTGGACGCAGTAACTATTTTGATCATTGACACAAGCGTAATTTTGCAGTATGGTATGTTTCAATACAGTGTTCTATTGCTCTTTTCACTAAACTACGATTTTTGGTGGGCAAGGTATGTCTGACTAAACGTCGTGTTTCAATGTCGCAACGAAGCGACCGACAGAGGAGGTGCACCGTGGCATCATACGTACACAAGAATAACCGGATTTCGTTTGAAGCCGGCGGGCGTCGTTTCGAGGCCGTGGGGTTTCTCAACGAGGACGAGCCATATGTCACAGAAGAGGAGTTGCTCCGACGCGTACCCGATATCATCGACATGGCAGAATGGAAGCTCTTGCTTTCATCAGGCACGCCACTTCCAGCGGAAGTTGCTCGGTGTAGTGTTGGCGTCGTGAAGGAGCGTTATTCCGACGGCAGCGCGATTCTCTATTGTCTCAGCAAGGCCAGCGACGGGTCGTGGTATGGGGAGCCTGGCTACGGCGGTCTGTGGCCATGCTCGACTGTCGTCCTGCGTCGCTGCACGTAACTTCGACGGCAATAGGAACCGAGAGGTCAAGGGTTGAAAGACCCAAGACCTCTCGGTTCCTACAACTACATATTTTTACTTTCCCGTTTGAATTATATTCAGCGGGTTTTTTAATTTATTTTATCCTAAATAATTTTTTAGCATTCGCAGTAGTAATCTCATCTATCTCCGCCAATTCTTTATTGCGAAATATGGCCAATTGTTTAGCGACTTCTATCACCATCCACGGTTCACAGCGTTTTCCGCGATAGGCCTGTGGGGCGAGGTATGGGGCGTCGGTTTCTATTAGAATACGATCAAGCGGGGCTTTTTTGGCCACTTCAATCAAATCTATCTGCGGTTGCGGGTCGGTTTTTTTGGGTGGGAATGTTATCACCCCGGTAAAACCAAGATACAAACCCAAATTTAAATATTCCTGCGCTTGTTGCCAGTTGCCGGTAAAACAATGCACCACGCCTTTGGTAGGTGTTGGCAAAGTTTTTAATAAATTAATCATTTCGGTGTGCGCGTCGCGAACATGAATCACGAGTGGCAAATCAAATTCTTGCGCCAATTTATATTGTTCCAAAAATCCTTCGGTTTGCGTTTTGATAATTTCTTCTTTGTTCGCGTCTTTTGGCAAATGAAAAAGTTCCAGCCCACATTCCCCTATCCCAATCACTTTTGGATGTTGCGCCAATTTTTTGTATTCGGCGTAATCAAATTTTTCTTCGCGTGATTTGAATTGAATTTCATCTTCGCTGACTTCGGTGGAAGACAGATGTACCGGATGCAAACCGATGGTGGCATAGATATCATCATATTTTTCCGCGAATTCTACGGCGCGCCGACTGGTATCTATCTGCGACCCGACCGCGTTTAAAACAACACCTTTGGCGCGACAAGTCGCGATCACCTGTTCGTAATCGTCTTTGTAGGCGTTGAATTGGATATGGCAGTGTGAGTCGATCATAATTATTTATGCAATCTGCCACCCCATTCCACTACTGTAAAACCGGTGCGAGTGGGTGTGATGATGTGAAGCGGTCGAACTGTAATAGAATTTTCCAATGGTTGGTAATCCATAAACACGCGGATTGTTTTATCCGGTTTTGGTGTGATGGTGAGCGGAGCCAAACGGTCAAAATCTTTTTGTGGCAAGAATGTTACATATACATACGGCTTGACTTCCAACTTTGGTTGCCAGAATTCTAGAAAATCATTTATTTCTTTTTCCACCAAACCGAGATTGGATAAAATCGCGCGCATTTGGGTGCCGACATTTTCTTTTTTCATCACAAAACCGGCATCGGGAAATGTCATGTCGTAGGCCTTGCCTTCCCAAAATAAATACGGGTAGCTGGTGTTGTCGGCATAATTAAAGATATCGCTTTGCGGTGTGGCGCGGACATTCCAGCCGTTGTCTAAATAGGTTGGTTCGGTTTTGCTGAATCCGCCATTGGGTTGTACTTTTACATTTATATTTGTGTCTTTGGTTGGGTAGAGATAAATTACTGGTTTGCCACATTCGGCATATTGAAAGTAATAATTTTTATTTTTAAACTTAATAAATCTACCAAAGCCATCTTGTACAACAAGAAGCGGATATTCTGATAAAAATTTATCATAGGTAGTGGTTGGCTTTCCGATAGCTATGGCTAAATTATTATTATAGTCTTCAAATATCTTTTTTATATCAGGATCATTATTATTTTTTAATACAAATACCTTGTTGTCATTTTCTGAAACACCTATTTCTAACAAATCTGTTGCCGAATAATTTTTAATTTCCAATCCTTTTATTCCGCCGTTGCACGCCCCCTCTCCAACGTGCCCTGTTTCATATATATTGCAAGGTATTCTTTTGCCATTATTTAGCTGAAGGTATGCCGGTAAGCGAATATTGTAGTGTACTGGATGGATACCATCTATATATATGGTAAAATTTTCACCAGTTTGAAACACAGTTGTATTATCTTTTGGATCAAAAACTTTTTTTACTTCATCGGTAACTTCTTTTGGTGATATGCTTTCAAAGTATAAATTTTCTTTGTTATGTAAGATTGTTTTAGGATAATTAAATGTCGGGAGATATAATACCTTGTTAATTAAGAATTTATTTTTGTTTAATCCATCTCCCTCATACATTTCTGTTCCTTCGTTCGCATTTTTTAATAAAATAATTTTTCCATCATACTTTATAAAATAATAATTATAGTCAGATTCACCATACCCCATTCCCGAATCTGCTTTTACAGAGATTACGTCGCCTTGCTTATTATTATAAATAAAATTTGCAATTTTATAGTAATCCTTTTGTGATTCTTGGATTATAATACATCCAGGGCCTGTATCTGCAAGACACTGATCAAAATAATTTACAAAGACACCCAAGTTTGCCACCTTTTCTTTTACTTGCCATTGGAAGTTTTGGCTAAACAAATCTTTTGGCAATTCAGTATATTTTACCGCTTTGAGTGACATGTCTTCGCCGGCCAATAGGGTGCTGGTAGGGAGATTTTCTGAAATGACAGTTTGGTCGGCAGTCTCAGTGGTTGTTTCTACTTGTTCGATCGGTTGATTTGCAGTATTATTTTTTTTTTCGGCTATATTTTTTTGTAAATATAAACACCCAACCAATGTTCCGATGCCGAGAACTATGACTAAAGGAATAATAACCCAAATTTTACTTACTTTCATAGATTAAAAATTTATAATCAAATTAAAATTATTAAATTTAAAACTACCCAGTCGGCTTTTGGTGGTCCAATCGGCAAAATATTTCATTGCTGGAGTATATTTCATTTGGCGTACTTGGCTTTTTATTCCTTCCAACGGAAAAACATAATTGGAAATACTTTTTTGTCCGTTCTTTTCTTCAAAAACCAAACCAACACCCAAACCCTGTTGTGTTGGGACGGAGAAATATTGGTCAAACACAAAATTACCCAGTGAATAATAAATCGGGCGGTTTTTGTATATCTCCATTTCCTCTACCACATGTGGGTGGTGGCCGATGATCACATCTGCACCGAGGTCGATCAAGCTGTGCCCGAGTTGTCGTTGGCGTGTGTTGGAAATTTCTTTGTATTCTTCACCCCAATGCACATTGACGACCACAAAATCCGCGCCATTTGTTTTGGTTTTGTCCATCAATTTTTTTACTTCGGAAATTTTAATTTTATTCACCGTATCATCCAAACCAATAAAACCAAATTTGAAATCCCCCACTTGTTTTATTAAAAGCGAATTATCTCCGACAGTATATTGTTGTCCGTAAAAATCTATGTTGGCATTTTTTAGATTTGTTTTGGATTCTTCAAAACCTCTCGCCGACATATCCAAACTATGATTATTTGCCAAATTAAATAATGAAAAATTATATTTTTTTAAAGTGGAGATTAATGCCGGATCAAAACGAAAAGCGATAGATTTGGTGGTGGCACGACGCGAGTTGGCAAATGGGCCTTCCAAATTCGCCATTACAATATCCATACCCTGAAAAAATCTATCTTCTTGTCCAGCCAGCGTTTTAAAAATATATTCTCCCCCACCATTGGCGTCAATTTGTTTTTTCACACTTCTATCCAACATCATATCGCCAAAATTTAAAATGGAAGCGATTTTTACTTTTTGCGGTTCACCTTTAACAAAATATGGTGAATAATAACTAGTGCCTTCTGCTACAGCTGGGTTGTTTATTAAATTTGCGGAATTATTATGCAGTTCATACGCCATTTTTTGCGTGCCGTAACTTTCCATCAGTTTCAAAAATAAATTAACGCTTGGTTGAGAATCTATTTCTAATTTTTTTATGCGAGGAAAATCAAAATTATTTATGATGGCACGAGATAATTCATCATGAAAATTGGACGACGGTAATGTTTGATAATGGGAAAAATCCACTGATGCAACTATCACCGCGTCTTTTGGTAAAATTTCTTTTAACTCCTGCGCCAATTGGTTGGTAACTTCATCTGAAGTGCCATAACGCAACATAAACGAAATCACTTTTGTGCCAGGCAAACTTTTTGCCAAAAATGGCATCTCGCCACCCAAAGCATGTTCTGTTTGAATTGCTTCGTTGTCTATTGTGATTACATTTTTTTCTGCTAATTTTTTAATAATATTTTTGTCAGTTGGCACTACGCCAAAATCTGTCTGCCAATCCAAATCGGTGGCCACGGCTTTGCCCTGTCCTTTAAAAAAATGATTCGGACCAAACAAAACCACCACACTCGGTTTTTGTTTTTCCAAATACGAAAAAAGAGTGGCGGGAATATATCCGGCCAAAAGATGATGAGGAACAATCGCGCCTTTTATTTCTCCAATATTCGGAACAGTTTTGGTGTTGTTATAAAAAGCTTGGTAAGTATCAGGTGGCAAACTTTCAAAATGTAATGCGGTTGGACTAGTACTGCTGGAAACTACCGGAAAATTATTGTTTGCAGAAATTTCACCGGTCGCTATTTTGGCATCGATTTTTTTCTGACCAAACAACAAACCGGAGACTATTATTAGAGCCAGTAAAAATAAAGATATTATTAATAATGACGATTTTTTCATTTTATTTAAATCCTGGTATTACACCCTCGATTGTTTTGATAGCATCTGGTAGTAATGGCCAAAGGATTGAGGCCATTTTGACCAAGTAAGGCACTATTTTGGAAGCTGTTACCCAACCCATAAAACTTTCACCAACTGGAAATTTGCCGATAAAATAAAAAATAATTCCCAACATCAAAGCACCTTCCAATAATCCAAATACGGTTCCAAGTAATCGGTCAATAGAATTAATGAATGGCAAATGAGTAAAGAAACTTAAAAATTTATCTACTATCCAAAATACCAAACCGACTAGGCGGTTGATTATAAAGAAAACAATTATGAACATCAAAACCTTGGAAAAATTTGCTCCCCAACCGGTTGTTTTGATAAGCCAGTTGGCTACCGGTTCATAATAAATTCCAGCCAAATAAACACCGGCCACTGTCCCTACCAAAGATCCAATAGTGTGGACCAGTCCAAACCACAAACCAAATAGCCCAAATCCAGCGATGATTAAAATTAATGCTAAATCAAAATATGATATAGGCATAAAAATTATTTAAAATTTAAAGTCTAGGGAATAAAATTTCCCCTTTATTAATTTTGGTATCTGGTTTTAATGTGCCCCATTCGGTTAGGTTGCCGTATTCGGTTGGAATTTCTTGGCCAAGTTGGGTGAGTATTTTTTTGGCGGTGTCGGGAATGATTGGGAGTAAGGCTAAAGCTACCTGATACAGTCCTTCGGCTAGTAAATATAATAAATCAGAAATATCTTCACCAGCTTTGGCTTTTTCCCATGGTTTGGAAGATGAAATAGCCCCGTCTAAATAACTAACCATTCCATCTATTGTATTAACAGCTCCATAAAAATCATATTTTTCTAAACATTCTCGAAATAAAAATTTATTATCACCAAATACATTTTTCTTGTTATTTTTATTAATCCATGGATTATCGTCACAATATTTTTCTAACATAGTAATAATACGCGAAGTGCAATTGCCTATTCCATTCACCAAATGCGCGGTATAAAAATCCTCAAATCGTTTTATGGTAAAATCACCATCATCATAAGAAGGCAAAGCACCCAACAAAAAATATCTCACCGCATCAGTGCCATATTTTTCAATCAAAGTATATGGTTCAACCACATTTCCCGCGCTCTTGCTCATTTTCTGTCCGTCGGAAGTAATAAACCCATGGATAAATACCTGTTTAGAGGTTGGTAATTTTGCCGAAAGCAACATCGCCTGCCACATCGCGCTTTGTTGGCGCAGATTGTCTTTGCCGGCCACTTGGTACCCTGGCCAAAATGCTTCAAAATTTTTCTCATCTTCCGGCCAGCCCAAAGTGGAGATATAATTTATTAAAGCATCAAACCAAACATACATCACATGATCTTTATCATTTGGCACTTCTACACCCCAAGGCATTTTGGTTTTCAAACGAGAAATACTAAAATCTTCCAAACCTTTGGTGACAAAATTTTTAATTTCCAAAAGACGATTAGCCGGCACCACAAAATCTTTATTTTTTTCATATAAATCCAAAAGTGGTTTTTGATATTTGGAAAATTTGAAAAAATAATTTTCTTCATTGATCAATTCAATTTCTAAATTCGGATGCACCGGACATTTGTCATCCACCAATTCCGAATCGGTTTTTTCCAATTCACAACCAACGCAATATTTTACTTGGTAATTTTTTTTGTATATATCTCCATTGGCCAAACAACGCAACCAAAATTCTTGCGCCGCTTTGATATGATGCGGATCGGTGGTGCGGATAAAATTGGTATAACTCAAATTCAGCGACTTTTTCAAAGCGTCAAATTTGGCCGCGTATTCGTCGCAATACGCTTGTGGATCCTGTTTATTTTCCTCTGCTTTGCGATAGATTTTCAACCCGTGTTCATCGGTACCAGTATTGAAAATAACCTTTTCACCCAACAAAGTATGGTAACGCGCCAAAACATCCGCCTGCACAATTTCCAAAGCAAATCCGATATGCGGATCGGCGTTGACGTAGGGTAAAGTGGTGGTGAGGTAATAATTCTTCATATTCATTTGTTAATTACAATTACAAACTCCCCTCTTTCGTCCATTTTCATTGTGGAAATATCGTTAATCGTGCCACGATAGATGGTTTCAAATTGTTTGGTGAGTTCACGGCCGATCATTATTTGTTGTTTGGGGTTTAAAAATTCTTGGAGTTCTTTTAGGCATTTGGTGATGCGGTGGCCTGATTCATAAAATACAGCAGTGTGTTCGCAAACGGCCAATTCTTTGAAAAACTTTTGTCTTTTGTTTTTGTGTGGAGGGAAACCGAAGAAAACAAATTTGTCGGTTGGGAAACCACAGATGGAAAGTGCGGAGGTGATGGCCGAAGCACCCGGAATGGGCACAATATCCAAAATGTTATTTTTTATTAAATCACTGACCAAAATATTTCCCGGGTCGGAAATGCCCGGCGTGCCGGCATCGGTGACTAGAGCCAAGTTTTTTCCTTCAGTTAGTAAGTTTCTTATTTCTTTCACCTTTTTTGCGTCACTATGGTGGTGGTAACTAATAGTCGGCTTAACAATTTCGTATTTATCCAATAATTTTTTGGTAACACGCGTGTCTTCGCACAAAATAAAATCCACGCTTCGCAATGTTTCAAGCGCGCGTAAAGTAATATCGCCCAAATTACCGATGGGCGTGGCTACGATGTATAGTTTTCCGTTGTTCATAACTAGCTGTATTTTAGCAAGAAAACATTAAAACTGCAATAAATTTATTCCAACGGTATCGCCTGTGTCGGACAGGAATCAGAAGCCATTTTTATTGTTTCTTCGTCGTCGCCTTTTGGGTCAAAACAAACTGCCTTGCCATCGTCTTCCATTTTAAAGGTGTTTCCGGCCAAAGCCACACAAGTACCACAGCCAATACATTTTTCTTTATCTACTCTTGGATTCATATATTTTTAATTTTAAACTCCGTAATATTTTTCTTGATAAAATTTTAATAGTTCTTCTATTGCCGGAATATTTTCTTTGTGAACTACCCCGATTTTTAATTTTTTTTGCAAATCTTCCAATGTTTGAGCGCCTTCCAAAACTGCTTCCTCGATATCTTTGTCGGTAATATTTAATTCTTTGTCGATAATTTTGGAGCCCGCGGTCATCACTCGAGTATGTTGTCCGGATTGGCGGAAATAATCATTTACCGCGGCCTGCAAGGCTTTGTCTCCCAACACCGAACAATGCACTTTTCTATCCGGTAGGCCACCAAGGCGAGCCAAAATATCTTGAGGCTTAATTTTTAAGGCGTCATCCAATTTCATACCGCCTTTTTCCGTGATCATTTCACTCAAGACAGACGTGGAAGCGATAGCACTACCACAACCAAAGGTACGCCAACGACAGTCAATAATTTTTTCTGTTTTTGGATCAATGCTCAACCACAAAACCATTTCATCTCCACAAGCGGGTGAACCCACTCGGCCCATACCGTTAAATTTGAATTTTTCTTCCTCACCGTATTTCATAAAATTGCGCGGATTGAAGAAGTGGTCTTTGACAATATCTGAATACAACCATCCCCCACCATCTTGACTGCGGATATCTACGGCTTCTTTTAAATTTTCTTTTTTGATAACTTTTTTTGGCATATTATTTATATTTGGCGTGTTTGGTTTTTCCCATATTCACTGGGCTAATTTCACGTAATTGGTTAATGATGTCCGGTAAATATTTCATAATATAGTCGATATCTTTTTTGGTATTGCAGTGTCCAAATGTAAACCGCAAACTTCCGTGAGAATATTCATAAGACAATCCCATCGCCAATAATACATGTGACGGGTCGAGTGATTCACTGGTACAAGCACTGCCGGTTGAACACATGATGCCATATTCATCCAAATACAACAACATCGCCTCTCCTTCCACATCAATAAAAGTAACGTTTAAATTGTTTGGTAGACGTTTTTCACTCAAATCCGGACCGTTCAATTTTATTTTTGGAATTTTATTTTGTAATTCATTCCAAAAATAGGCGGTTAATTGTCCAACGCGTTTTGATTCTGATTCTATGTTTTGTTGAGCCAGTTCAAACGCTTTGGCAAAACCAACAATTGCCGGAATATTTTCTGTACCAGCCCGCAAACGATGTTCTTGTCCACCGCCAACGATGAGCGGTTTCAAACGCACACCACGGCGCACGTAGAGCATGCCCACTCCTTTTGGACCATACATTTTGCTTCCATTCACCGTCATCAAATCAACGTGTAATTTTTCTACATTTAAATTTATATAACCGGCCGCTTGGCAGGCATCGGAATGAAAATACGGATAGACAGAATTGTGCTCCTTGCGATATTTCAAAATTTCTCTGCCAATATCTGCGATTGGTTCGATAGTTCCAACTTCATTGTTGGCATGCATTATCGATACTAGCACTGTATCCGGTCGAATCGCTTTGATTAATTCATCGATATTTACAAAACCTTGTTTGTCCACTTTTAAATAGGTTATTTCCCAGCCTTCTTTTTGTAAATCTTCGAGAGGGTGTATTACCGCGTGATGTTCTATAGCTGAAGTGATGATATGTTTGCCTTGGTTTTTGTGAGCTCGAGCAATACCATAAATCGCCATGTTGTCCGATTCACTACCACCACCGGTAAAAATTATATTTTCCGGTAAAGCACTTATCAGCTTGGCTACTGTTCGGCGACTATCGTTTAGGGCGCCGTTGGCTTCTCTGCCTTTGTGATAAAGCGATGATGGGTTACCGTAAATATCAGAAAAATATGGCGACATTGCTTTTACCACACTAGGATCACAATAAGTAGTGGCGGCATGATCCAAATAAATCTCTCGTTTAATTTTTGGTTTTGTAAACATAATTAAATATCGGTCAATTTAACTTTGTCTAAAATTGTTACAATTTGTTTGTTTAATTTGGACATTTTATTTTTTAACTCGCAGGTTTTTGCAAATTCACAGCAACTATTTTTCTTGGAGTCATTCAAACACTTCAATACACAGCATTTTCCTTCCATCGACTCTACTATTTTTGTGAGAGAAAGTTTTTTTGGATCTATCGCCAGTTGGTAGCCACCCGCCACTCCTTGGTGGGCTTTGATAATTTTTGCTATTCGCAATTTTCGAGCAATTTTTTGTAAAAACAAAAATGACACTCTGGTTTTTTTGGCAATTTCGTTTAGAGATAGCACTTTATCTTTTGATTTGCTCAAAACCTTTAACATCTGCAGGGCGTAGTCGGTTTCTTTGCGAATAGTAAGCATATTAAAATGGTAACGTATAATTAATATTTTTTATAGCCAAATCCCCATTGGCAGTCACCGGTTTGTCTGTCGGGTCAAAATTGACAGCAAACGGTAAAATTTCACCGACTAAATTTTTATAAAACAATTGCTTATTTTGACGTCCGAAATCATACAATTCTTTGGTTACTCTCACATCTTGTTCGCAGTATTTTTTAATTTCATCCAACTTGCCTTCACGCCACCAACGAACGGCTTGTAAACCATCGGCGCTTTTGGTCACATTGTCCAAGGTCGCTTCGGCCAGAGTAGATAATTTCAGTCGTATTCCCAAACTGTCTTTTACTTTTTTAATAAGGTCAAGGTGTGGTAACAACAACAGATCTCCCAGATAATAATTGTTTAGAACCGGCAGATCAAAATGTTCGCTGTTGAAACCGATAATTCGCTCGGCTTTTTCGAAAATTGGCCACACTTGATTCAATTCACTTTCCAAAAAACTGTGATAGGTATCCGTATCGGTGCGATACAGAGAAATAACCGACACTTTTAACTTTTTAAAATCATTATCAACCTCGGCAAAAGTATTTTGGGTTTCGATATCAAAAACAACTTCGTAGGGCATATTTCAATAGTGTAAATTACATACCTATATGGTATGATATATATTCAGTTTTGTCAATTGTGGATAAATTCAGTTTATTTTCAAGTTTCAACACATCTTCCAGGTGTGCTCTGGTTTGGGGGTGCTTGGCGACAAACAAACTGCAACAATCTTCATACGGACGATTGGATATATCCAAAGTTTCCAATGTGCGTGCCAGTGAGGTAATGCTGCTTTTGTTTTCACCTATCAATGGGGCTAATTTTAGCATGTCGACTGATTGGTAGACGGCAGACAAATTTTCCAATGTTTGCGAAGCTACTTGACCAAGCGAATCCCCTGTTACCAGTGCCAGACATTTTTGTTTTTTGGCAATTTGGTTGGCGATCTTAAACATCAAACGTCTAGTGGTCAACATACGATAATCAGCCGGAATATTTATCACGATTTGTTTTTGCCATTCCGCGAACGGTACAATGTGCAAATTTATTTTTCCATGATAGCGCGCCAACACCGCCGTCAAGTCCATTATTTTTTGAGATACTTCCTGCGTGACTTGCGTTTGGTTTTGGAAATGCACCAATTCTATTTCCGCCCCTCGGCACATCATTTTATAAGCCGCTACCGGACTATCTATTCCACCGGATAGCAAGCACATTACTTTTCCTGAACTTCCCACCGGCAAACCACTGGCACCGGCATATACATTTCCATAAATCAAAGCATGTTCACTGGCGATATCGACATGGATAGTTAATTCCGGATTTTGTAATTTTACTTTGTAACCAAATTTTTTGTTTACCACTGATCCGATCTGTGTTTCAATTTGTATTGAATTTAGAGGATAACGCTTGTCTGAACGTTCCGCCTTAATTCTAAAAGAAGTTATGTTGCTACCCCACTCATAGCCAGTCACCGCTTTGCTAATTTTTTCAATATTTAATTCGCTTTTGAAAGCAATCGCAAAATTGGCAATCCCCGGCACCAAAGCCAAGCGCGCAATTTCCGGTTGTTTAAAATTTTCTACCCAAAGACCGCTTTCTATTCGGGTGACTTTAACACCAACAAATAAATCGCAAATATTTTTTTTCAAGCAGTCAATGAAAGTTTTTTGGTTGTTGCCCTTGAGAAAAATTTCGTCAAAATGAACAACTAGATTCATAAGTAATTTTCAATTGGTTCCAGTTCAGATTGATCACTATTGCGTTTTTTTACTTCTACTGATTGTTTTTCAATAGTTTTTTTACTAATAATCAAGCGAATTGGCAGACCGATCAAATCAGCGTCGGCAAATTTTACTCCAGCGGTCACATCACGTCGATCGTCAAACAAAACTTCGACACCATTTGCAGTCATTTTCTGATAAATTTTTTGCGCCATTTCATAAGTTTCCTCTTCTTTACCCAAAGCCACTAGATGGTACTTGAATGGAGCAATATTTTCCGGCCAAATTATTCCTTTGTCGTCGTGAAAAACTTCTACTAGCGTGCCCATGATTCGTGATGGTCCAATGCCATAACATCCCATTTCCACTGTTTGTTCTTGTCCATTGGCATCAGAATATTTGAATCCAAACGCTTCGGAAAATTTGGTGCGCAATTTAAAAATATTTCCTACTTCGATACCATTTTTTTCTACCAAATCCACATTGCCACACTCAGGACAAGATGTTTGTTCAGTAATAATTTCTTTATTTACACCCACTTTACATTTTTCACATACGTACACAGTGTCTTCTCCGGTGGCACAGAGGGTTTGAAATTCATGAGAATAACGACTAAAAGCCCCGCCGGAAGCATAAGCAACAACAGTCGAACCCCCCAACCCTAAACGAGCAAATATTTTGTGATAAGTTTTTTTAATCATCTCATAATACTCATTTAAACTATTTTCATCAGTATGAAATGAATAAAGATCTTTCATATTAAATTCGCGACCTCGCAAAATTCCGGATTTCGCGCGTGCTTCATTGCGGTATTTGTTTTGAATTTGAAATACTCCGAGTGGCATATCTTGGTAGGAAAAAACAAATTTTTGAACCAACGGAGTCACCACTTCTTCGTGAGTTGGGTTGAGTACATATTTTGTGCCACCGTGTCCTTCGGAACGAAACAATACGTCCATATTATCACGGCCGGTAGTTTTGTAACTTTCTTCTTGAGTTAACGTCGGCATCAGAATCTCATTGGCGCCAACCGCGAACATTTCTTCACGAATCACGTTTTGAATTTTGGTTAAAACCCGTAGTCCTAACGGTAAGTAGTTGTACACACCAGCCATTTGTTTGCTAATAAACCCACCTTTAATCAAATACTGGGCATTGATGCTTTCCTCGTCTGCTGACACGTTTTTGTTGGTTTTTCCGAATAATTTTGAATATAACATAGTTTAGATTAAAAATATGCTAATATTATAGTAAAATTGTGGATAATTGTCAAAAAAGACTTGATTTTCCAAAATAATAAATGTATAATGATGTTTCGTTCTTTTAAAACGCATCGTCGTGGGTTGTATATTGTCTATCTAGTGAAACAGATTGACAGTAAGTCACCCATGCACGGTGCAAGGGTGAAAGAAGTTTCTTCAACTTGACCTCTATAGGAGAGGAAGTAATGTTAAAGATGACAGAATTTGATCGCACTGTTCTAGAGAAGGCCGTTCGAGACGGGATTCTGGAAAAAGTCGACGGAGAGAAAATCGTGCATGATATCAACGGCGAAGGGCAGTTGATTGCGTGTAGCGATGGGGATCAGCACGACGATATGGAAGATCACTTGCATCGCAAGGGTCTGCATCGTCGGCATACGATTCTCGTTGCCGGTGGTCCTCTGGCACTTGGCCCAGGATCTCCCGCGCGGTCGCTGAACAGTCTGTTCGCCGAATTCGTGATCTACACCACCAAGGATCGCAAGATCGGGTGGTTCATGCGCCTCCTCCGCCCCCTACTCACACTCATCGGACATCTGATGCGGATCGATCTGTTCTTGCTCGTACAGATTTTCCTCGGCATCACAAAGAAGATGATGTTGGTGGTCATCCTCATGATGCACGTTCCGTGCGCCATCGCGGGAGACTACCACCTTGACGTTGTCGAACAGTTCAAGCTGGTCATCGGCGCCAAGAAGAGGATCAAGAAGAAGTTCACCAACAACCGTGTAATGCTGTTGATACACGTAGATTGGGGAAACGACACGCGAAACACGTTTCGTTTTTCCGGAGAGAAGACACTCGAGTGGATCTCTCAAAACAGGAACTTCTTCGGCATCTTAAAAGCCCACCTAGCCGCACAAACACGGCTCATTCCCTCATAATACCAAATCGGTAGCACGAGTGGGGATCTGCAAAGGCGGGCCCATTCCATTTTTTAGAGCCTCAGATATTTTCTGAGGTTTTTTTATTAGAAGAAAATATTTTTTGTATTTTTATTTTTGGCCAGATGAATTTTTCTACAACGACAACTACAACAAAACTGATGATTAAACTAGCAAAGATATCGACATAATGATGTACTCCGACATATACTCTAGCCAATCCAACCAATAAAGCTAATACAAATAAAAACCACCCAATTTTCTTATTAAAATGCCAAATTATCACCGCTACCGCGCTAGATACCAGAGTGTGATCCGACGGAAAACCATTGTTTGGTTTGTGTGGAATTAAAGAAATAAATTGATCGACAACAAATGGTCGTGGATTAAAATATAGCGTCGCGCAGATTCGAGAAATTATAAAAATAATCGGTAAAGTGATTAAAGAAAAAATCAAGATTTCTTTTTTTTCGTGAATGGGACGGTGCAAGAAAAATGCAATTCCTAAAATAATAATTATAAAAACTAAATATTGAGCGGTAAAAATTGCTAAAAAATCCATAAAATTAAACTTGGTTTAATAAGTATTCTTTAAACTTGGCGCGTTTGACAATGGTGTAAAGTAATAAAAATATCGGAACGGCAACCCAGATCAACTTGGTTTGTGGAAAAAACGCCCACATTACCAAATCAACCACAATCCAATGATAGACATAAATAGCCAAAGTAGAATCTCCCCAAAAACGAATCAGACTTAACACTTTTTTCATGATTGAACAAGGTATTTTTTCCAGTATAAAAAAGATGTAAAAAAGTAGAGCCGTAAACAACAGTGAAACAAAGAGATAATAGGCCTGTAGAGGATACATAGAGTGGGATGGTATGATGGAAAGACCGTGTTTTGTCTGATAAAAATACGAAACGATGGCTAACGGTAAAAAAATCGCCAACCACCAATGTTTTCTTTCTTCAAAACCGAGGGAAGCAATCAGATAACCGGCGACAAAAGGAATCGACCATAGAGCTAACGGGAAAGAAATGTTATTTTGTGAAAAAACAAAATCACTTATCAATCCACTGGTTGGTATAAAATAAGCATTGATAATAATTCCTAACAAGATAAGTGAGATAAAAAGGTTTGACCATTTTATTTTTTTGGTAATAAACAATAATATTGGCGAAAGAATAATAAGTGCTCCAATTGTCAACAAAATTCCAATCGGCGAAGAAAAGACGTGTAAAGTCAAAATATTTTGCCAATTCATTTTTCCATGTTCGGTATACTGCCAATAAAACGGCTCTTTGGAAAAATCGTAAATAAATAATTTTATTATATTGTACAAATAATACATTCCGATCAATTGCCAACCGCGTTTGAATAATTTCCAAGCCGGTTTGGACCAAGTTTCCGCTTTGCCATAAGCGATATACACTACACTGCCAGCTGTAGACATAAAAAAGAAAACCCCCGGATAAAGTAGTTCTTTTAGCCAATTGCCAGTAACATTCACATTGATATTTGACCAGTCAATCAAATGTATGAGCATCACGCTCAAAATAGCATATCCTTTGATATAGGAAATAAAGTGGTTGCGTTTTTTGGGAGTTATCGACTGCATAATAAATAATAATTACGTTCTTTTTTATTAAACTTTTCAATTGCATAACGCAATGTCGTACGCGCCATTTGCTTGCAATGCTTATTTAAAAAATCTTTTTCTTTTTTCTCATCACGTTTGCCTATTTCTCTCAACATCCAGCCGATGGCTTTGTGAATTAAATCATGGTCATCCTTTATCAATATCTCTATAATTTTAAACGCTTCATCGAAGTCACCGTTTCTAATAAAATTAAAGGTGGAAATAATCGCTACACGTTTTTGCCATAGATTTTTTGATCGGGCGAGTTTGTACAAAACATCCTTTGGTTTATCTTTGAGCCACTGCCCTACTATACTCGGAGCCGAGATGTCTACCAAATCCCAGTTGTTAATGTTTTTGTAATTTTTTAAATAAAATTTGTAGATTTTATTTTTTTGAGAGTAATCACCTTTTTTAAATTGGTCAATCATGATCAAAATTGCGACCAGTCGATGTTCGTGTACTTTGCTATTTAATAAAATGGTGAGATCCGGAAAAGGTAGATTGAGGAAATTTTTGGCAATTTTACGTTGAATCGGAACTTTTATGCCTAAAAAAATATCTCCATGACCATATTGTCCTTTTTCAGTTTTAAAAAAACGACGCAAGATAGTTGCTTGTTGCGGGTTGGCCTGCGTTTTTAAATCATCTAGCAGTTTTTTTAATTTTTCAGACATAAAAATAATCATCTCCGTCTTTAATTATACAAAAAAAATGGCGGTTTGGCAAACAAAAAAAACAAAGCCGATTAAAGCTTTGTTTTTGAAATTATTTTTTAACGAGAACGACGGAAGCCCGGACGGCTTTTGCCTCGTGATCTAAATCCACGATCCGGGGTGCGAAATCCTCTGTCGTCGTCTCTGCTCACATTGAGCGCCACGCGTCTAGGTGGGAGTTCCGGTAAGATTGTTTTGATAGGCAAAGCTTTGCGAATCAATCTTTCGATACTGCGTACATCGTTGCGTTGGTCAGGGGTGGCAAAAGAAATTGCCCGTCCTGAATATCCGGCTCGACCAGTACGACCAATACGGTGTACATAATCTTCAGAATTTTCCGGTAGATCAAAGTTGATAACTACTTCAATTCCAGATACATCAATACCACGAGCGGCAATGTCAGTAGCTACCAGCACTCTGTATTTACCGGATTTGAAACCATCCAAGGCTTCACGACGTTGAGCAAGCGAACGGTTGGAATGAATTTCAGCAGCTTTGTGTCCCATCTGTCGAACAGTAGCGGCTATTTTTTTGGCGCTATGTTTGGTGCGACAAAAAACTAAAATTATTCCTTTGTAATCAGAAAGTATTTTTTCAAGTAATTGAATTTTTACTTCTCTATTCACCATGTAAATTTCCTGCTCTACTTTTGAAGCGGCCGTTCCAGATGGAGCTACTTCGATGCGAATAGGTAATTTCATGTGATTGGCAGCTATACGCATAATTTCTTGTGGTATAGTCGCAGAAAATAACATGATTTGACGTTCTCTGGAAATCAATCCAAGAATTTGTTGAATTTGTACAGCGAAACCAATATCAAGCATACGATCGGCTTCGTCCAACACAGCAATTTTTACATTATTTAATCTAACGTTGCCTTGTTTGAGATGGTCGGCCAAGCGTCCTGGAGTAGCAATAATAACATGAGGACCACGGCGTAAAGCCTGTACCTGCATAAACATTGAAGCACCACCAATCAGCACGGCAGTTTTCAAACCACTGCTTCTACCGATTTTTTGTAAAGTCTCGCCTACCTGCAAAGCAAGTTCACGAGTTGGCAACAAAACCAAACCTTGCGCTCCAGGCATAAGCCCGAGGCGTTGAACCATAGGAATACCAAAAGCCAAGGTCTTGCCTGTACCTGTTTGAGCGATCCCGATAATATCTTTACCCTCTAAACCAGCCGGGATGGATTGGCGTTGAATTGGAGTTGGTTGGGTAAATTTGATTTGTTCTAAAACTTCAAGCAGTCTAGGTGAAATACCCAAACCTTGAAAACCGGAAGAAACCGGTTGAGGATTATGTGACATATAGTCTATTTAGCACCACCGAAATAAAAGTCTTCAAGCTGTTCGGTGGTAGTAAATATACTATAACAGACCAAAGATAGGGATTAAATTTTCAAACAAAATCCCCCTTAAATAATAAGGGGGATTTTATTATTGAGATTGGTATTAAGCCAATACAACATTGATAGCACGAGGGCCTTTGTCAGACTGCTCGACATCAAATGAAACTTTGTCGCCGATGTGTAATTGGCTAAATTCTACACCACCAGTAAGACCGGTAGCGTGAAAAAATACATCTTTACTGCCATCTTCTGGAGTAATGAAGCCAAAGTTCTTGTCAACGATCAAACTTTTTATAGTTCCGTTCATAGAAAGAAATATAGGATGAATAAAATACAATTGTGTATCACCGCTGAAATTCGACTATATTTCTAGCTGGGATCTGTATATGGCACATGATAGCATATAAATGAGAAAAAGTCAATAGCTGTGTACGATTTTTTCGCCAACCGCATGTCCGGTCGCCCAAGCCGCTTGCAAATTAAAACCGCCTGTAAAGCCATCAATATCCATAATTTCACCGGCAAAATACAGTCCGAGGCAGATTTTTGATTCCATTGTTTTTGGGTCGATTTCCTTTAATTCCACTCCCCCGGCGGTGACAAATTCATCGGCTGAGCCACGACCAATGGCTACCAGCGGTACTTTCTTTAATAAAGTCGCCGCCAAAGAAATGTCTGTTTTACTCACCTCAGCATTTCTTTTGTTGCCAAAAAGCTTTGAATATTCACAGAGAGCTTCACAAAGATTGAGGGGTAAAAAATGATGCAAGGTGTTTTTGAAAATCTTTTTTGGATTGGCCATGGCGATGGTTTGTAATGTTTTTTTAACTTCTTCGACAGTATTATCCGGAAGAAAATCAATAAAAATTTTGAGTGGTTTTTTTTGACCAACAAAAGTAAAGGCGACTAATGCTGAAAGAGCAAAAACGGCCGGACCACTAATGCCGGAATGAGTAAATAAAAAAGATCCGGTGCGACTATTTGGTTTTGCGCAATCGGCGGTAATGGTCGCTTTGGCAAAAGACATACCAGCCAAAGTACCGGGCCATTTTTCGGCGGTAATAAATGAATGGAGACTCGGCGCCAACTGGGTGATTGTATGACCGAGAGATTCGGCCAATGAATAACCGTCTCCATTTGAACCTGTTTTGCGATAAGCTTGACCACCCAATGCCAACACAATTTTATCTACCAACAAAGATGTCTTGTTGTCAAAATTTATAATAAAACCAGTCGCGGTTTTTTCAATACTGTCGGCAGTGTGTTTAAAAAGTATTTTAGTATTATTTTTTACAAAAATTTTTTTAAAAACATCCACCACATCCTGACTATTGTTGGATACGGGGAAAACACGTAGATCTTTTTCACATTTTAATGGAACGCCGTGTGATTCAAACCACCCGCGCACAGCTAGCGGAGAAAAGTTGTGTATGGCTGAGATCAGAAATTTACTACCACGTGGATAATTTTCTAATACGGTTTTGGGGTCTTCGATTCCTGTGGTAACATTACAACGTCCACCGCCGGAAATAAGCACCTTTTTTCCAAGCGTATCATTTTTTTCAATCAAAACAACCTCGATATCCGGGTTTAGTTCGTTGATAGTAGCGGCACACATCATGCCGGCCGCTCCTGCGCCAATCACTGCTACTTTCATAAAAATTGGAGATTAGAGTTGTTTATTTATAGAGTATAGCACAAATTCAATGTTTTTCCAGTCCCCACCCTTGCTTTTTCTTTAAAATTGGTATATAGTAAGCCAATCACTTATACATTAACAATATTTATATGAACGGAGCCTTAAGAGCTAGACTCGAACAAGCCAAAAAAAATACTAAGGTTGGCAAATATCTTCGCAAAACTACCAGACATTTGAGTGCCAAAAAACTCAGATAATGCGCACTTTAGATAGAAAACCTGGTAAGTTTACTCAAACTACTTTTGATCCAATGATGACTCAAGAGAAATTTGACGAACTCAAAAACAAATTGGAAAGGTTGAAAAAAATCAGCCAACCAAAAGCGGCGTCTGAAGTAAGTCGCCTGGCCGAACTGGGAGATTTTTCGGAAAATACTGAGTACCAGATGGCAAAGTGGAAATTGAGAGGGATAAATAATTCGATCTTGACTATCGACAACCAATTGCAACAAGCAATAATTATTCCTTCAAACCAACAATCAGATACTGTTCGTATTGGACATAGAGTCACCTTACAAGACGGAGATAAAAAAAAGACTTATCAAATCCTCGGATCTTCTGAAACCAGTCCTCAAAAAGGAATTATTTCACACAACTCCCCTATCGGTTCGGCAATACTTGGACATCGAGTTGGAGATGTGGTAGAAATAAAACTGGCAAACAAAGACGTGAAATATAAAATAATGAAAATTGAATAGTTTGATAAAAAAATAACACCTTTGATAGGGTGTTATTTTTATTGGCTAAATGTTTTTTATTTTATAAAGATAAAACCGATAAAACTACTCGCTATTATTACTAATGCGGATAAAAAGAAATTTAAAGCAAATTTACGATTTCCTTGTGTATAAGAAAATACTGACTTACTCATTAAATTGGTTGCGTTTACCAACAGGAAAGTTATTGTAGCAAATTTGAAAGTGATTGCTACCCCTGCCATTTCTGCCAAGTTGATCAACACCGCATCTAGTCCGGCCAAAGAAGCGATAACTGAACTTATGATAAAACCTGATTGACCAAATAAAATCAAACAAATTTTAGTTACTAATTTTATAACTACCAACAAAGCGGCGAATTTTAAAGCAGGTATCAAAGAAAACATTTTGCCTTCTTGGGTTTCTTTGGTGTCACCGCTGACAGCCTTTTCTTTTTTCTTTAGAAATAAGGCGGATAAAATAGTCGCGGACAAAACCATGATCAACAAACTTGGTATTAAAGTTACCAACCAGCGACCATTGAGCGGTCCAACCAAAAGAAATATTTGTAAAAAGCTAGACATGTTGGCTAACAACGCCGCTCCTACTAAATAATTTATCACTCCACCCTTCTTGCTTTTTTGAGCTAAAGATTGAGTGGTTGAGGTGGAAGATACAAATCCAGCTACAAAACTTGTTAGAGCAAAACTTCCTTTTTGCCCAATTACTCTGCCCAAAACATAACCAAAAACATCAATACCGGTAATCAAAGCAACTACTAGCCAAACTCTCTGTGGATTAATAATTTCTAAATTGGCAAACTGACCTAAATTGATATTAAAATTATTTAGAATAACTGATAAAAATGGAATATCCAGTAATTTATAACCGAAATTTGGCAAGAACGGCATTACTACCAACGCGATAATAGCGTAACTTATGAAAGAATCAATTTCTTTTCGAGTAACTCCAGCGACCAACACCTTTGTTTTTGATTTTATGGATAACAACAAAATCAATACCACAAACAACGCCACGACTATTTGTAGTGGAATAATTTCTAAAACAGTCAATAATCCAATTAAAAAAGTAAACAAAATAGCCAGTTCGCTAGTAATGCCTAATTCTTTAAAAGTATGGGAACCGATTGCATAGTAAACAATAAGCAAAACAGCAAATATTCCAAAAATTAAGATCGCAAACGGGATAAGATTATTTAAATAAAAAATCCCACATAAAGCACCTAACAAACTAATAAGTGAGAAAGTGCGAATCCCGCCAATCGATCCGTCACCCTGTTGACTGCTTTCTCGTTCTAATCCAACCGCGGCACCAAACAATAAAGCAATGAATAATTTAAAAACTATTCCTGTGATCATAAAGAAAAATTAATTTTTATAAATTATTACTATTATAATACACAAAAATCACCAATTTGTATAGGGCATAAAAAAACACCACTTAAATAAAATGGTGTTTTTTGACAATTAATTTTTAAAAAAGAAAATTATTTTTTCTTGCCTTTGGCTTTTTTAATTGGAGCGGCTTTGTTGGTAATTTTCTTGTTTATTTTTACTTCTGAAACATCCGGTTTTAATGTTTCTTTTTTTATTTCTTTTGGAGTTTCTTCGTCCATTTGAGCGGCGATCAAAATGTCTAGGATTCTATCCACCTTGGAACTCAAAGCTTCAAATTGGGCTTTGGAAATAGTACTGGCAGGTGTTGAACTTACATTTCCGCCGGCGTTGCCACCAAAATTACTGCCGATATTGCGACTACCGCGATCACCAAAAGGTTTTGGAGCAAATCTAGGAGCGCCTGTAGATCGGGCATTGTCGCCACCTTGGTTTTTGAAACAGTTTTTGCAAAACACTGGAAATTTGCCAGTAGGTTTGAATGGCACTTCGCAATTTTCTCCGCAAGTACCACAAACAGCTGGAAACATCTCTCTTGGACCGTCACTGCGACCGCCAAAACTGCGGCCACCGCCGGAACGTCCACCACCGAAACCACGATCTCCGCCTGAATGTCCGCCAAAACTGCGTCCACCGCCGGAATCTCTACCACCACGACTTCTGTCGAATTTGTTAAAATCTCCCATATATTTTCTAATTATTAAATAAATTTATAACAGAAAAACCAGTATAGCACAGATTGAAATAAAAATCAATGGTACGGGGGTGAAATTAGAGTTTGGGATGTACTGTAAAATGTTTTACTGTACTCTGGAAACAACTATTGATCATTGCGACAGACACATCATATTCGTAATTTTTTAAGGTATACTTATGTGTTGCTGTGAAATGGTTTTTACTATCCAATGCCGGGTGACTGTCTACCTGCCCCCAAGTAACAATAATCGGATCAAAATATCTCGGTCCCTCACATCCTTTGTAGGTGCCATAATAGTTGAAGTCAGCATTGATAGTAAATGTAGACAGTCCATCGTCAGAAATTTCAGCTGTGAAACTTGGTTTGCGATCGCCGGTAGGCACAACTACTACTGGCGCTGGAGTTTCTACTTTTGGTATAGGTGTGATTACTGGTAGAGAAAATGAAGGGATGTTGTAATTTGTAGAGGTATCTGTGTTTGGTTGTGTGTAATTTGTGCTGGTAGGAGCGAACGGTGTTACCACTTCTTGACCGAGATCAACTTTTGGTAGGGTACATACCGGTGTTGCTTCCACTTTTGTTCCCCATGGACATGGTAAATCCTGATCCAACTCTACGGCCTGTAGTGCGGTAGTCAAAGCATTACATTCATCACTTCCGTGCCCATACATTTCATCACAGGCCAACCGCAGGTTTCTATACAAATCATCAAACTGCGCGTTTGTTGGTAAATAATCTGTAAGTGTGGAATAAAATATTTTTGCAACTTTATCTAATCCAATTGCAGGAATAGTGCAACCGTTGAAATCCCCACCTTTTGAAAGTAAATATGCCGCGTAACTTATAACTGTGCTATTACGATGAACACCACCATCATCCCAAACAGGATCACAAGAGAAACGAGTATCATATAATTTTGTTGGATTATTTGTTGACCAAGGATCCATTATACTTCTAAATGGAGTTTTTCCAGCAATACCGAGAGACCATGATGGTTCCCAATTTAAAGCATTTTTTTGTATAGCCATCGCAAAAATATCTGAATATGCTTCGTTTATCGTCCCCGGATAATGGTCGTTTGACAATCGCGGACTTGGTCCTTGGTATTGAGTGACCGCGTGCATGAATTCATGACCAATAATTGGAAGGTTGGCAGTGGATGAACAAAATACAAATTCAATACCGTCCCAATATGCATTTGGGCATGGATAAAAATGTTCTCCAGCTGGTATTACATAACGCGCAAATGCTTTCAATGTATCTGTTGCAACTTCTACTCCATCGCCAGCGCCCCCACGACCATTTGGTCCCAAAATATTAAAAACATCTTTGAAATAATTGTATGAATCACCTAAACTATTGTATAAAATATTTACATCAGCAGCGTCTGCAACCGCGCCTGCTTCTTTGCGACCGTTGGAAATTCCGGCTGGAGGATTTTCAAGATAACACAATCCACCCAACACATCATTGCAATCTTTTACCACACGATAAATGGAAGAAACATTATTCATCGAATCCACTACTGTGCCTTTTGCGGCATCGATAAATATTGTGTGGAGAAAACCATGATCCACGTCGTCTACTTCCATAACCCAGACTAAATAACTTTTGTCTTTGGCAGATGGATCGTGACTTGAAGGGTTGTATACAAATAACACTGGCTTGGTGACAGTCGGCGTATTTATGGATAATTTTTCTTTGGCGTATTTTGTCGCGGTAGAAATTGCACTTTTTGCTGTTATTTTTGGTTTGGTCGAAAGTGAAAGGTTTTGAGCTACTTTTCCTTGCGCGGCGCTGATGGTGTTGTCTCCTTTTATATGGAGAATCATTTCTCCACCATAGACAGGGACATTGTTGTATTGTTGAACGTATTTTAAATGGGTGATCCCACTGTCGTCCGTGGTTTTTTTAGTCAGTTTAGCTGATTGTATATTTTTTATACCAAAATAATTTCCGTATTCTTTGATAAATTGTGTTCCGATCTTTATTTTATCAGTAAACTTTTTTTTCAAAATAATTTGTTTTGTGCCTGGAACAAGAAATTGGATTGTCTGGTTTTTGGTGTCAGTTGAAAATTCCAAACCAACTTTGGCGAGTGGTTTAAATTTGGCCGGTATTTTTTTTAGTTCCACGGCGCGGGTTGTGGTTGGGAGAAGTAAAAAGATGCTAAATACTGCCAACCCCAATAAAATTATTTTTTTCATAATGATATAACTTATAATTAGCGGCTGAATGTTCAGTCACCTAACAAGTATATCATTTTTATGGAAAATTGTAAAAAAGTAATTTTTGACCTAGGCCATTCATTTTCCCAACCAATGGATCTTTTTGGATTCAAAAAAGATATAAAAATGATTAACTAGATACCCAATCATACCGGTTAAAATAATCACCGAGTACATTTTGCCGGTTTCATAAGTCAAATGAAAATCCACTATTCTTTTGCCCAACCCGTATTGCGTTCCCATAAACATTTCAGCAACTACCACCATAATCAGAGAATAAGAAATTGCGTGTCTTATACCCACTGACACATAAGGCAACGATTCCGGTAAAATTATTTTGTAAAATGTCTGCCACTTAGTAAATTTCAAAGTTTGTGCCACCATCAAACGTGTTTTATTGATATTTTTTATTCCGCAAGTAGTATTAACAATCACAATCAAAACCGTTGCAAAAATTACCAAAGAGATTTTTGCCAACTCCCCCAAACCAAACAAAAGCATAAAAGCGGGAAATAACGCAGCCCCAGGAATGGAACGCAAAAAATCCACCCAAAAAGTTATTTGTTTATCTAACGAAGAAAATCCGATAATCACACCAAGCACAATACCTATTATTACGCCCACCGTTAACCCGCCGATCATTCTAATGACTGTCAAATAGATATCATAAATAATTTTGTCCTCTGCAAAAATTTTATATAAACTTTTAATAATTTCTTGTGGTGGTGGAAAAAGTAGTGCAGGAAAAATATTGGAACTAGAAAGCAAAAACCAACCCCAGCTAAGCGTCAAAATTATCAGCAATTGTTTTGTAAAATTACTCATGATAAAAAACTATTAATATTCGAAAATAAAACTTCTTTTATTTCCTGTGCCTGCGCATTACCAAGCATTTCTATTTTTCTAGGTTTTTCTAGATTATTTTCTAATATTTGAATTACTTTAGTCGGTGGTGTAGAAAGTATTATTATTTTATCGGCCAAAAAAATAGCTTCATCAAATGAATGAGTTACTATGCAAGCCGGTTTTTGTAACAAACTCATCAAATCGATAAATTGCTGTTGTAATTTTAAACCAGCATGATAATCCATGGCAGAAAACGGTTCATCAAAAAGAAAGATGTCTGGATCCTGCGCGATTGCTCGACCAAAAGCGACCAACTGTGACATGCCACCCGATAATTGATATGGAAATTTATTTTGATGTTTTGCGAGATTCAGTTTAGATAAAATTTGGTCAACCTTTTCTTTTTTGTCTTGGTTGCTCATCTTGGTTATCGCGAATTCAATATTACCCCTAATGGTTTTCCATGGAAATAAAGAAGCGCGGTGATCTTGAAAAATGAGACTGGTTTTTATTTCCTCATCCCCTGCCTTGCTAGTTTTGATTTCACCATTATCCAATTTTTCCAATCCGGCAATTATTTTTAATAAGGTACTTTTTCCACAGCCATTTGGTCCGACAATCGCGACAATTTCATTATCCGCAATTTCAAAATTAATCCCATCAAGAATTTTTGTTTGTCCAAAACTTTTGGTTGCATTAATTATCTTTAACATATTTATCAGGCAGTATCATCGTTTCTGCATTTACAGGATTTTTAATTTCACCTAGTTCTAAAAGTAAGTTGGATAATTCTTGTAATTTTGTTTTGTTAATCTCATTATATTTCTTAAATGGCGCGATCATCAGCTGTGGCGCGATTTCTTGATTTGTTGTGGTGTAAACAGGAAGAATTTTGCGTAATTCATCCGGATTATTTTGAATAATATCGACACATTCATCAGATGCTTTCACCAATTGTTTTACTGCTTCGGGGTGTTCGTTGGTAAAAGTTTGCGATACTACGCTGGCTGAAAAAGGAATATCTTTAACATAGTATTTATCAAATAATCCAAGCTCCAACGGCTGACTAATTTTTTTAAAACTACCAACAGTAACCTGGGGTTCCAATAGAAACGCCGCAGAAACTTGACCAGCTTGCAATGCCGGCAATTCTAAATTTGGATCCATTTGCATCAACGTCGTATTTTGTAAATTATTTACTTTAACAAAACGATCATACATCATTTTAATGCCTGAGCCGAGATAGGCGGCAATTTTTTTATTGTTCAAATCACTAATTTTTAGTGTGGAACTATTGGCAACAACAATCGCTGTAGATGGATGTAAAGCATCTTCGGTGGAGAGAGAAAATATTTTAAAATACCCTGGGGTTTTTTCCTCAATCGTAAACAGGAGAAAAGTATTTATTCCGCCCAACCCAGCATCAATTCTACCGGCGATCAAAGCATCAGTAAGTTGATTTGTAGATTCAAATTTAATTGACTCAACCTCCAAACCATATTTTTTAAAAATTTGTTTTTCTAAACCAACAAATAAAGGGGCGTAAGTACTGTGTGCCCGATAGCCAATTTTGATGTGTGTTAACGTTGACTTTGGTGTACTGTTATCTGTTGACTTGTTTATTGAGAAAACAACTAACGATACGACTACTAAAATAGTAGCCAGACCTATGATATATGTTTTTTTCATATATGTATGGTAAATTAAAAATTAAATTATTTTAATTATCTAAGATTCTCCTACCACAGTCAATACTCCCGACTGTTTTCTGTATTACTCTTGACAAAACGGCTAATATACGCTAAATTATCCAATAACAAACGACGTCGGTTTAACCGACACATTTTAATATTATCTAATATGAACATAGAAAAAACACTCGAGGAATACGGTTTAAGCCAAAAAGAAAGCCTGATTTATCTAGCCTTGTTGCAAATTGGTCCAAGTTCAGTGCAAAAAATAGCTCAAAAATCCGATTTACCCAGATCAACTGTTTATGAAGTATTAGATGATTTAACCAACAAAGGCTTTATTAATCGCTATTTAAAAAGGAAGATCAAATATTTTAGCGCACAGGAACCGCGCCATATAATTGCATTAGCTGAAAATAAAGTTAATGCAATTAAAAACATTCTTCCTGAGTTGGAAGCAATATCTTGTGTATCTTTACACCGTCCATCAGTTAGATTTTATCAGGGGAAAAAACAAATGCAGATGGTTTTGGACGAAATACTTGACGAAGCAAAAGAAGCTTTATGTTTTGGTATAGCCGAAGACTTGTTGTGTGTTATGGGAGAATATCATGATGAATTTTTGAAAAAAAGAATAAAAAATAAAATACCTTTGCGTGTAATTTTACGTGATTCCCCCACCGCGAGAGATCGCCAGCGTCTTGGATCGCAACATCTGCGAGATGTTAAATTGATGTCAAATAAATATGAATTTCACGGTTTGACTTATGTCTGGAAAAATAAAGTAGCCATGTTTTCTTTGGCCAATGATTTTGTGGCGGTAGTCACAGAAAGCAAAGAATTGGCTGATATTGAAAAAGCCAAATTTAATAATCTTTGGGATTTATTATAATTTCATTTATCTCGCCTCTACTGTAAATCCGGCACTGTTTTCCGCCAGTAATTCTTTGCTTGTCCAGTCATACGCTTGAATGCGGATAGTGTAGTTTCCTGTTGCCAAATTTTCTCCAAGCCATTGAGTAAAGGTGGTTTGATCTTTTTCTCCAACTTTCATTACCCATTTGCTGGTTTTGGTTGCTTTGACATCGTCGTTTTCGTCAATCAGTTCGCGTACTATTTTGACGATATGTTTCGCATCGGTATTATTAGTATATGAAAATCGCAATTTTAAATTAACCGGCAAACGCACATTTGTTTTTACCTGCGACCAAATTTTTGCATCCCAAGCAATATCAGTGTCATCGGAAATTTCGTTGAGTATGAAATATTTTTTCTTTAATTCAATCGGAAAACTATTTTCGTCCACAATTTTATTTTTCGCATCATAAACTTTTACTTTCACAGCGTAAATTCCTGCCGGTAACGATGCGGTGAACGTTTGTTTAACATTGTTGGAAACAGCATCACCTGCTTTTAATGTCTTGAAAGCCTGTGCGGACGTAACTGCTTTGCCTTTGGAATTAACTAACTGACGGACGATTTTAATTTTAATCGGATTCTCCGTGGTGTTTTGGTATTTATAATAAAATTTCATCGTCTCACCGGATAAATAACTATTTGTCGCCACACCACCAAAAAATACATTGGATTCGGGATGGGCTATGTTGAGCTCGACTGGAGAAATGGTGGGAGTGGGAGGATTTTGAGTGGTTTCTATTGGAGTTTGAGGTGAAGATTGAATTGTACTTGAAGGTGAAATAATATTTGAAATTATTTCTGTGAACGGTACAAGTGGTATGGTTGAACTAACTGTGGGAATTATTGGAGCGCAATTTTGTGCTATTTCCGGTCTGCTGGAATTCGTGCCACAGGTATTCAGATCCAAACAAGTTCGTGTTTGTCGATCATTGGAGCAAGCCGACCACGTTCCACATGACCATGATTCGGTACAACTGCAACTTTGAGAAACTACCGGTTTGCCAATCATGGTTTGACAGTTACTGAGATCCGTACAAGTACGCGCTTGTTGTCCGTTGAAACAGGACGACCAAATACCACAAGACCAATTTTCAGCACAACAACTTTGGCTTGTAACCGGTTTATTTGTGGTTGTTCCGCAATTATTTGCATCAGTACATGTTTTTGTTTTTAAACTATTGATGCACGATGACCACCCGCCACACGACCAGCTTTCAGTACAAGAACAATTTTGGGTTGTGGGTGGTTTGGTAACGGTAGTACCGCAACTATTGGCATCCGTGCAAGTTCGTGATTGTGATCTGTTGAAACAAGAAGACCACGCACCGCATGACCAATTTTCTGAACAACTACTAAGCTCACTTTCCCACAAAGAATTATAATACGCATATTTGAGTTGAACCATATCCGAAGTGGCGCCGGCAAAAATACTATCTATATAAACACCAAAAAGATTGAAGTCCGGATAGCTGGAATAATTAGTCGAATACAAATAATATTGACCCTGTACAGCTATTTTGTCATTGATTTTTACACCGTTTTTATATAAAACCAACCAGACCTGTCTGGGATTTATTTTGGCGTCAATCGATGCCGCCTTTAGCACCAGACCACCTCTGACATTCCACGTCTCTCCAATAGTTAGTGTTTTTTTATCGGTCGCGCCATCGCCTTGCAATATCGTTCTTTTTGGCCAATCAACCATACAATCTATGTCCAACGAGTTGGTATTTGGACAACATCGTCCTATATTACCACTAACCCTACAATGACTAAACGATGCATTGCACACAGTTTGCGTCGCCGGTCCACTTCCACTGTTGTAAATAAGCGCTTCCAACCCAGGCCCAACTATAGAGCAAGACAAACCGGTACATGGCTGTGTTGTGACAGGTTTACCGGTTGTTACCCCGCAATTATTGATATCAGAACAAGTTCTGGTTTGTTGATTATTTGAACAAGCTGACCACGCGCCACAAGACCAATTTGGAGTACAACTGCACGCCTGGGCAACCGCCGGTTTATTATATGTAGTTCCGCAATTATTATTTTCAGCGCAAGTTCTCACCTGTTGACCATTAACACAATTTGACCAAGCTCCACATATCCAAGATTCTGTACAACAACTACGACTTGTAATTTTATTAAGTGAGGTGCCACAATTGTTTGCATCGGTATTACAATTTCTGAGTTGTAGACCACCTGAACAAGCTGACCATAGTCCACATGACCAGTTTTCTGTACAATATCCAGAATTGGAACATTTTACTTTCGTTAATGAAGCACCCATACCGGTACTATTTCCTTTTACCATTGGGATAGCTCCATTCCATGAAAAACGCTCTAAATTTGTAGATTTGTAGCACACATTTTCTGTAGGCCAAATTTTCGCATATCCTTTTGATTTGCAAAACGCGCTCAGCTGATCTCTGTTTCCATTCTGATCTTCACATTTATACCAACCGGCATACCAAATACCCCAAGCGTCAATTGGAAAATCAGTATTAACATCAAAAGATGTGGCTGGTCCGGCTTTTACGCAATTGCTGTATGGCCAAGCATTTTCACAACATTCAGCAATGCCTTGTATAGCTTTATCGTTGTTGCAGTAGTTTCTAATTTCACCACATACATGAGAAAAACCATCTACTACCACTTGTTGTGGCCAACTAAAAAGACAACTCACGGAGGCGGCCTGTGTTTTGGAAACAATAAAAAACGTGCTGACCACAAATATTGACACTACAAACAAAAGTTTTATTTTATTTTTAAAAATCATACTAAAAAATTATAAAAATGTAATTATGTTTTTATATTATACCACATATATTTATACAACTCAAAAAATAATACACAAAAAAACTCTCGCATTGCGAAAGATTTCTCATTTAAAAATTTATTTGTAGGGGCTTTTTATCGCGCAGAAGCCCCGGAAACTGTTTCCTCCTCATCAGTTCACCACCCTCCCCCTATTGAACACCTGCTGTGTTGGGGTATTTCGGTTGAGCACGACAACCTCGTGCCTGCACAATTGGCAGACATGAACCCGTCCGATCACCGCTCCATCTTTGGAGAGAGCGAATCGGTCTTCTGAGTTGAACACCCGAGTTGCCTTGCAGTTGGCGCACCAAGTCGAAATTGATCCGGACTCTCCTGACATCTTTCCACCTCCGTTACGGATGTGTAGTTTTTGCACCGTGAACATTTGTAGATGCGCACGACGCGGATTTCGGTAATTTCGGTCTTGATGAGGTTGTGTGTTTTCCAACCCCCGCAAAACGTGCAATTCAAGTCTCGCACCCCTCTCATGTTTGTTCCCCCTTTTTGACGAACCGTGGTTATATTTTATATTAGTTTGCACAAAAGTCAACATTATTTTTTTAAAACAAAAAAGAAGAAAAAATCTTCTTTTTTGTATTCTCGCCCATGTTCCTACTTTAATCAAAAAAGTTTTTGAACAAAGTAGGTGGGGCGAGGATTGTTTTCGCGTACCACCAGAGCGGTCTTTGCCATGTTCACCTCGTCGTGCGGTCACGCGGTCTTTGCCAATCTGCGAGTGTATCTCCATCCACATTTTGTGCATTGAAAACGAATCTCGTTTTCGGTAGCCCCGCGTACTGACGCTTTGGGCTCACTGCATTTCGGGCAAATGCCCGTCAAATGCTCTCCTTTCTGTTGGTGACGCATTGTTGCTCCTCTTCGACCGCGGTGGTCGAGTGAGAGACAGGGAAATTATAGCATTTTAAAAAGAAAAAAACAAATTTAACATTAAAACAAAAGATCGCTCGTCGTTTGAAACTATAATCAAATTATAATCTCAAACGAGTGTGACATGACCCCTGTATAATAGACACAGCGTTGACCAGCGCTGTGTTTTAAGTTTTAATATATAGAAACATATAAATATATGCCAAACCCAATCACACCAGAACTCCGTGCAAAAATATTGT
>Ga0172379_10001335_pt1 | contig 50014 bp, 39 predicted proteins | sample GrowelOW334metaG_FD_119756 | JGI IMG/M metagenome (GOLD analysis project Ga0172379, IMG submission 119756) | Groundwater microbial communities from an aquifer near a municipal landfill in Southern Ontario, Canada - Groundwater well OW334 metaG | ecosystem: Environmental > Aquatic > Deep... | reverse complement strand
TGCCGGCTTTCTATCATCAGCCGAAAACGCTCGACGACATCATCAATCAGTCGGTCAACAAGGCGCTCGATCAATTCGATCTGGGCGTGGAACTCGACCTGTTCAAGCGCTGGACCGGCAATGAAGAACGCGAACGCGCCAAAAAGACATCGTAATGTCGCGACGGGGACCGCGTGAACTTCGGGATCAGGCCTGAATGACGACGCGGCACTGCAGCCAGTGCGGGTCACGCATGGTAGTTGCCAGCATCGCTGAACGTCCGCGCGAACAATGCCCGGCCTGCGGCTTCATCGCCTATCGGAATCCGGCACCGGTGGCAATGGCCGTGATCGAGCACGAGCAGCAGCTGGTGCTGATACGCCGCCGCGATCCGCCTCTCGCGAACTATTGGGCGCCACCCGCCGGATACGTCGAAACCGGCGAGTCGGTACCCGAGGCAGTGATACGCGAGGCGCGCGAGGAGTGCGGCCTGGAAATCGTGCTGGATGAATTGGCCGGCGTGTATTCCCAGGCCGATGTCGATGTGCTGATTGTCGCCTATCGTGCCCATTCGAGCGGCGGACGCCCGGTCGCCGGTGACGACGCCAGCGAGGTCGGACTGTTTTCTCCCGGCCAATTGCCGCCGCAGAAGGCGCCGGTGGCAGGAACCGCAACCGACCGCTGGCTGCATCAGGTCATCCTCGACGTCACCGCGCCGTGGCGGGCGGGGACAGGCGGCTGACTGCAACATGGCGGGCAGCGGATCGACTGGCGGCAGTCCCGTCCTTGCGCAAAGGCTGATCGACTACCTGCGCCCCGGCGCACCGGCCTTGATGCTTACCACGGGCGCCGACGGTTATGCGGGTTCCGCCTATACCTGGGTCGTGGCGATGGATGCCATGCGCCTGCGCTTCGGCGTCGACCTCGGCAGTTCGTCCATGGAAAACCTGCAGCACAGCGGCCAGGTGACTATCCAGGTCATTGGCCCGGGCGACATCAGTTTCCTGGTCAAGGGCAAGGCACGCCAGATCAAGGAACGCATCCAAGCCGCGGCACCTGTCACGATCATGCTCTGGGAAATGGATGCCATGGGTGCCAAGGACCAGTCGTGGCCCGGCGTCACGACCACGGCATTGGCGTATGAATGGCCGGCCGAGCAACGCGAGGCCATGCTGAAAATGGAACAGGCGATCTACGCCGAGATGCGCGACTTCAAGTGAATTTCGGCGAATGACCATCCAGACACCGCCGGATACGGTCATCTACGCCATCGGTGACATTCACGGTCGCCCTGATCTGCTTGCCGCGATGCATGACCGCATCGCGACCGACTCGCGCCGGCGGGCAGCGTGACGCAAACAGGGGGTTCATCTCGGCGATTGGGTCAGCCGTGGTGAGGATTCGCGCCGGGTGGTGGTGACCTGCCCCCGTACTCGACGGCACGCACAGGAGCTTTCTCCAGATCTGAGGAGTGAACTTCCAATCATTTGATTTCCATCTATAATCGCCCTGTAGCGCTAATGGGATTAACCCCGCACTCAAACTGTGAAGCGGCTTATTTGAGGCCCACCTGATCAACCCAGATGACTCCTGCCAAAACACCAGAAAAATCCAAGAATGCACGGCTCGACCTCGGGGTCTTGCCTGGCTTGATTGGTTACCAGCTCCGCATGGCACAAATCGCCCTGTTCCGCGATTTTGCCCAAGGCCTGGGAGAACATGATGTCACGCCGGGCCTGTTTGGCGCTCTCGTCATCATTGAGGCCAATCCCGACCTCAAGCAAAGCGATCTTGCCCGAGCCACCCATCTGGATCGTTCAACGGTGGTAACGGTCATCGACAATCTCGAGCGGCGCGGCCTGGTCGAACGACGGGCAGCCTTGCACGACCGCCGCGCCAATGCCATCCGCTTGACGGCCGAGGGCAGCGCACTGCTACGCAAACTCAAGCGTCAGGTCACTCAACACGAAAGCCGGCTGGTCAGGAATTTCAGCGATACCGAACGCGAAATGTTTCTCGCGCTTCTGCAGAAAGTATTTCCCGAACACCGCTGAAGCCGCCCGGCATCAACCCATCACGACGGGTGAATGAAACCACCGGAGCATCGGGGACAGGCGCCTATCCGTTTACCGCTGTTGTGGCTGATTGGGCTATGATGGATTTGCTGATCGCAGAAATCGGCCTAACCCATATTTCATCGGAGGTGACCATGGCAAAGAAGTCAAAGGATGAGAATCAGGTTTATAAAATCGTCGAGGTTGTAGGTTCCAGCCCCACTTCCTGGGAAGATGCCGCCCGTGCGGCTGTCGAATCAGCCGCCAAGAGCCTGCGCGACCTGCGTGTCGCGGAAATCACCAAGCTGGACATGAAACTGGATAACGGCAAGGTCGTGGCTTATCGGGCACGTGTTTCCATGTCGTTCAAGTACGAAGACTGAGCACGTACGATCAGGGTCGTGCAAGCGGGGACTGCGGTCCCCGTTCTTGCGTCTGGACTCGGCAATCCACCGAAGAATCTGCGGGATCGAGCATGGTCCGCCGACTGTCAACGCTCAAAGTGTGCGCACTACGTGGACCGTCTCACGGTCGTCCGGATCGCGATGCAGACTGAATCCCAGTTGGCGCGCAAACTTCAGCATCTTGTGATTGACCGCGAGGACAAAACCCTCCATCTCGGTCACGCCTCGATCCCGCGCGATATCCATAAGGTCTGCCATCAGGCTGCCGGCCAGACCGGAACCCTGCCACGCATCATCCACGGCGATCGCAAACTCGCATCGGGTGGTGGCCGGCGCAATCACGTAGCGCGCAACTCCCACCTCGACTTCCTTGCCGTCGCGAGTCTCCGTGGCCACCAGCGCCATGTGGTGCTCGTAATCCACTTCGGTCAGGTATTTCAACTTGGCCGGAGGAAGTTCATTCATGCTGACCATGAAGCGCTCGTAGCGCGAGTCTCTCGACAAATGTCGAACGAAGTCAGCCTCCATTTGCGCATCCTCTGCATGAATCGGGCGCACGCAGACCTGCCTGCCGTCCAACAGCTTATGGGTACGGATAAATTTCGCGAGATCGGTGCCCACCATATGACCTGCCCGGGCACCGGGCGCGGAGAGAGTCGAGGCGACACAGGCGACGATTGCATCCAGCGTGGAAAGTCTGCCGTAGTCGCTTTCTGCAATGTCGACATGCAGTTTTTCGTGGAGTCCGGCAATGACGTTGAGCCAGTCCATCGAATCCAGGTCGACCTGATGACGCAAGGGCTGATCCGGCTTGAGGCAGCCGACATCCAGTTCGGGTGCTATCGATTTCAGCGTTTCCAGCACGGCCACCCTGATTTCGGTTGAATCCATTTTGATCTTCTTTGTTGGTCCCGGGGACCTGCAAGCTAGGCAGCGTGATCCAGCAACAGTCGCATCCTGCCGCCTGCCAGGTCCAGGTCCTCGACAATGCAACTCAAGTTCATGTCGGCGGCAAGGACCATGAGTACTCCTGCTACGGCACCCAGTTGAAACGAATCGCCTCCAGGCCGAACGCTGTACAGAACTTGCAGACCGGATGCCTGAGAATCGGGCTCAGTGTCCAATACCTGGATCGATAGAACGGCAGCCGGATCGAAAGGCAAGCGGATATTCAGTTCGAGCCGGAGATCCTGAAAGGCGTCCGCCAGGGAAGAATCCGCTGGTTTCCTGACGTAGCTGGCCTGACGTGCCGATGGCCCTGACGTTTGAACACGAGCAAGAATCACGTCGGCAAGCGCCGCGATTCCTTCGCCGGTCAGCGCGCTGACTTGGTGAATTGACGGCGCGTTGCGCCAGAGCGGCGCCACGTTCTGCAAAGCCTGACAGGCGAGCTTCGCTCCTGCCGTGTCGCTCTTGGTAACCACCAGCAAGTCCGCCAGTTCCAGGATGCCGGCCTTGATCGCCTGCAACTCGTCGCCAAGACCTGGCGGGAATACCACCAGCACCGAGTCCGCCAAACTGGCGACATCAATCTCGGACTGGCCCGTGCCGACCGTTTCAACCATCACCAGGTCGAATCCCGCTGCATCCATCAGTTCAACCATTTGGCGCGCGGAGTTTGTCAGACCACCCAGACTGCCGCGAGTGGCGGTCGACCGGACGAACGAACGATCGTCGGCGGCGGACTCCCCTATCCGAAATCGATCCCCGAGCAAGGCCCCGCCCGTAACCGGACTGGACGGATCGACAGCCAGCACCGCCACACGCTGCCCCATCTCGAGGAACTGCCGCAACATGACTCCAGCGAGGGTGGACTTGCCCGCCCCCGGTGGCCCGGTAATGCCGATCACGTGAGCCCTGCCCAGCCTGTCCGCAAGGCGCGAGAGAAGCCCAGTGGCAGAGGCCGAGTCCCGCTCGGCAAGTGAAAGCGCCCGCGCCAAGGCCGGCCTCTCTCCGGCGGCGACCCGCTCTGCCAAATCGTCAAGCAAAAGGCTCATCTGTTGTCACCAGTTTCTATTGACACTCTTCATGTACTGCGTATACAGTATCCAGTATTCCATGACGCGAGTGCAATAGTGCATTTCATTCTGCCATGAACACATCATTCAAGCCCCTTGAAAGACCCGCAGGTCTGGCCGATCGCGTCTATCACCAGTTGCGCGACAACATCGGCAGCCATCAGATACGTCCCGGAGAGCGCTTGCAGGAGGTCAGCCTGGCAGCGCAGCTCGGCGTATCCCGCACCCCCGTGCGCGAGGCTTTGGCGCGCCTCGAAAGCGAAGGCATGATCGCAGTGGAGGGGCGCGGCTTCGTCGTTCCCGAACTGACCGACGCCGACATTGAGGAAATCTACCAACTGCGCTTTCTGCTGGAGCCCGCGGCGGCCCGCACCGCCGTCGCCGAAATCAGCAGCCCCGCCGACCTGGCCAGCATGGCCGCGGCGATCGACGAAGCAGTAACCGCCGACAAGAACGGTGACTTCCGCGCCTTCCTCGAAGCCAACAGCCGCTTCCACAACGCCTGGCGCGCCTTGATCCCGAATCGGCGGATGTCGAAACTCCTCGACCAGTACGTCGGCCATGTACGCTTTTTGCGCGTACTGACACTGGGCGATGCGAACGCAAGAAAGACCGCGCTGACTGGCATGAAGAACATTCATGCCGCATTCAAGAAGCGGGATGCAGACGCCGCTGCCGCCGCAATGCACAAGCACCTCGAAGCGGCCAAGCATTTTCTTATCACGGCCATTGAAGAAATCGACCAGGAAAAAGCGGCGGAACAGAGCGCCTCCGGAGGCTAGAACAGCCGCTTACCGCCGATTACCGGCGCGGCGGCAAGACATCTGTCGCAATCCCTGACCTCACGCATAACCGGAACAGCGATATGACCTACAAAGCAGAAATCCCCTACGGCGCCTACTGGAGCACCCCCTTTGCCCGCTGGCAGGGCAGCTTTGCCAACCTGCACAGCATCGAGTTCGCTGCGCATGTGGCGCGACTTGAATTGGCCAAACGCAAGATCGACCCCACGACCTTCGACTACGGAGTTCTGGGTTTCTCGGTGCCACAGAAGCATTCCTTCTACGGCCTGCCCTGGCTCACCGGAATGATCGGCGCCACGCGTGCCGGCGGCCCGACGATGATGCAGGCCTGCGCCACCGGCGTGCGCACGCTGCTTGCCGCAACGCAGGAAATAGAGGCTGGCATGGCAAGTACCGCACTAGCCATCAATTGCGACCGCACCTCGAATGGGCCGCACCTCTACTACCCCAACCCGCGCGGCCCCGGTGGCACCGGCGCGGCAGAGGACTGGGTGATGGATAACTTCGGCTGCGATCCCCTGGGCGGCCATACCATGTTGCAGACGGCGGAAAACGTCGCCGCCAAGCATGGCATTGGCACGGCAGAGCAGCACGAACTGGTGCTGCGGCGCGAAGAACAGTACCGGCAGTCGCTGGAGAACGACTCGGCCTTCCTCAAGCGCTTCATGAGCCTGCCCTTCGAGGTACCGGCACCGAACTTCAAGAAGACCGTGAGCACCATGGTCGGCGACGAAGGGGTATCGAACTCAACACCGGAAGGTCTGGCGAAACTGAAACCGGTCCAGGCAGGCGGCGTCGTTACCTTTGGTGCGCAAACCCATCCCGCCGACGGCAACGCGGCAATCGTTGTCACCACGCGCGAAAAGGCGCGGGAACTGTCCACCAATCCGAAGATCGCCGTGCGCCTGCATGGCTTTGGACTGGCCCGAGTCGCCCTGGCCTATATGCCTGAGGCCATGCTCCCGGCGGCGCAGTGCGCGCTGAAGCAGGCTGGCCGCAGCGTCGCCCAGATGACCGCGATCAAGACGCATAATCCGTTCGCGGCTAACGATATTTTCTTTGCCAAGCAGACCGGCGCCGACCTCAAGTCGATGAACAACTATGGCTGCTCGCTGGTGTGGGGGCATCCCCAGGCGCCGATGGGCACCCGTGCCATCATCGAACTGATTGAGGAACTGGCCCTGCGCGGTGGCGGCTTTGGACTCTTCACCGGTTGCGCCGCGGGCGACACCGCGATGTCGGTGGTGCTGGAAGTATGCGACGCAAAATGATTGCGAGCGTAGTCGCCGTATGAACCTGTCCGCATGGATTGATCACCGCGCCGGCCTGACTCCCGAAAAAGCGGCCATTCGCTTCTGCGGGCGCGACGTCTCGTATGCGCAGTTCGCAGAACTGATTGATCGGCTGGCGGCGGCGCTTGCCGCATCCGGAGTGAAGCGCGGCAGCTGCGTGGCCTATCTCGGCTTCAACAGCCCGGAAATGCTGGCGTTGCTGTTCGCCTCTGCCCGGCTCGGAGCCCTGTTTATGCCGCTCAACTGGCGGCTGGCTGGTCCCGAACACCTGCAGATGCTGGAGGATTGTCCGCCTGCACTGCTGTTTGTGGAAGCACAGTATGTTGCCCAGACCGACGCCCTGAAAGAAGTCCCCTTGGGGGATGCCTTGCGCGACGCGCTGGGTGCCATGACGCTGGTCAGCTTCGGCCCTGCCACTGACGGCTGGATTTCCTGGGCAGATTTTTGTCGCCGGGCAAGCAGCTCGGCACCGCTTGATCCATTGGTCGATGAGAACACTCCGCTACTGATCTGCTACACCTCCGGCTCTACCGGCAAGCCCAAAGGCGTGCTGCTGACACAGCGCGCGCTGATCTGTAACGCCGCCAACAGCACCGACATGCACGACCTGACGGCGGACGACATCATTCTCACCACCCTGCCCCTGTTCCACGTCGGCGGGCTGAACAACCAGACGACTCCGGCCCTGCAAGCCGGCTGCACCGTGGTGCTGCATCCCAAGTTCGAAGTAGATGCGACTTTCGACGCCATCGAACGCGACGGCATCACGCTGACCGTGCTGGTGCCGGCGCAGTTGGACATGATGATGGCGCATCGGCGTTGGGCCAGCGCCGACTTTTCGAGCCTGCGCATGATCAGCACCGGATCGACCATTGTTCCCATGCACGTCATCAATGCAGTGCATGCCAAGGGAGTTCCGATGGTGCAGGTCTATGGCTCCACCGAGACCTGCCCGATTGCGGTGTACCTCAAGGCAGCCGACGCGCAGCGCAAGGCTGGCTCGACCGGCAAGGCGGCGATCCACTGCCGGCTGCGGATCGTCGATAGCCAGGGGGCCGACGTGAAGCCCGGCACCACCGGCGAGATTCTGGTGCAGGGCGACAATGTCATGATCGGCTACTGGAACGCACCCGAGACCACCAAAGCGGTGCTGATTGACGGGTGGTTCCACAGCGGAGACATGGGTCATCAGGATGAGGAAGGTTACCTCTACGTCGACGGCCGCAGCAAGGAAATGATCATCTCCGGCGGCGAGAACATCTACCCGGCCGAGATCGAAAACCTGCTGATCGAATGTTCCGACATCGCTGAAGCCTCGGTGATCGGGCGGCCCGACATCCGCTGGGGCGAAATCGTCGTCGCCGTGGTGGTGCCGAGAGCCGACAGCCAGCTCACCGGCGAACAAGTAATGAAACTGCTGGAAGGACGCATCGCCCGCTTCAAGCTTCCCAAGGAAGTGGTGTTGGTCAACCAGTTGCCGAGAACCGCACTGGGCAAGATTCGCAAGGAAGACGTGCGGCAGATGGTCGCGCGCGGAAGCTACCCCCAATAAATCATGGTCCGGCAATGATGGAGCAAGCCTTATGTCGCTAAGAACGGAGCAAAGCGGAGTTTCAGTGGAGGCTAACGCCCGCGTGAGCGGGGGTTACGCCAAAACTAAAATCGGAATCGACGTCGGTGGAACCTTCACCGACTTCGTCGTCACCCGCGACGACGCCGATCCGGCGATATTCAAGACGCTGTCGACCCCGTCCGATCCGTCGATCGCCGTCGTCAATGGCCTGACCGACATCGCCGCCAGCATGAGCCCGCCGCTGACGCTGGAAGCCTTTGCGCCGACCATCGATACCATCGTGCATGGCACCACGGTCACCACCAACGCGACGCTGACCGGCACCGGCGCCAGGTGCGGACTGCTGACCACGGAGGGCGTGCGCGATGCGCTGGAAATGCGCCGCGGCATCCGCGAGGAGCAATACAACAACCGCTACACCAACGTCAAACCTCTGGTGCCGCGCTATCTGCGCGCCGGCATCAGCGGGCGCCTCGATCGCAACGGGACCGAGACCGTGCCGCTCGATCTGGCGCAGATCAGGCGGGCGATCGAACTGTTCAAGCAGGAAGGCGTGCAGGCGGTCTCGATCTGCTTCATGAATTCCTTTGCCAATCCTGCCCACGAAAAAGCGGCGGCAGAACTGGTGAAGAAGGAAATGCCGGGCGCCTATCTCTCGGTATCCACCGACCTGCTGCCGTCGATCCGATTCTATGAGCGAGTCAGCACCACGGCGCTGAACTCCTATGTCGGGCCCAAGCTCAACCATTATCTCGACCAGTTGGTCGGTCGCCTCAAGGGCATCGGCTTCAAGGGTCTGCTGCTCATCATGCAATCCAACGGCGGCGTCATCTCGCCGCAACTGGCGCGCGAGAAGGCCGCCCTGACGCTGCTCTCCGGCCCCGCCGGCGGCCCCGGCGCCGGGCTGTTCTACGTCCGCCTGCACGGCCAGAACAAGTGCATCACCACCGACATGGGAGGCACCAGCTTCGAAGCCTCGGTGGCGGTGGATAGCCCGATGATCAAGAACGACGGCGAAATCGCCCGTCACAAGATCGCCCTGCCCATGCTCGACATCCACACCATCGGCGCCGGTGGCGGGTCGATCGGCTGGCTTGACCAGGGCGGCATGCTGCGCATGGGCCCGCAGAGCGCCGGCGCCGATCCCGGCCCGGCCTGTTACAGCAAGGGCGGCAGACTGCCGGCCACCACCGATGCCAATGTGGTGCTGGGCTACCTGGACCCCGGCTTCTTCGCCGGCGGCAAGATGAAGCTCGACGCGACCGCGGCGCGCGCCGCGATCGAAGAACACATCGCCAGGCCGATGGGCCTTTCCGTCGAGGAAGCCGCGGCCGGCATGTACCGCGTCGCCTGCAACAACATGGCCCAGGGAGTGCGCGAGGTCACCATCAAGCGTGGCTTCGATCCGCGCGAATTCCCCTTCATTCCCGCCGGCGGCGCCGGCCCGATCCACTCCTGCCTGATCTGCAGCGAACTGGAAATTCCGCTGCAGATCGTGCCGCGCGAATCCTCCGTGCTGTGCGCCTTCGGCATGCTGATGAGCGAACTCAAGCACGACTTCGTGCGCACCTTCGTCTCCCGCCTGGAAGCCATCGACTGGCCCCGCCTCACGGCCATGATCGACGAGATGTCGGCCGACGGCACACGGCAACTGGTGGAGGAGCGCATCACCGAGGAGCGCCGCCGCTACGACGTCAAGTTCGACTGCCGCTACATCAAGCAGTACCACGAAGTCTCTTTCACCGTGCCGCGCGAACTGATCGACAGCCGCGACACGGTCGCCATCGCCCGTGCCTTCAACGCCGAGCATAACCGGCTTTACGGCTATTCACTGGAAGCGGAAAAGACGCCGATCGAAATCATCAACGTCCGCATCCAGGCCATCGGCATCACCGACAAGCCGACCTATCGCCAGGAAGACTGGGGCGGCGCCGATGCATCCGGCGCGCTGAAAGGCAGGCGCAGCATGTACATCCCGGAAACCAAGACCTTCCGCGAGACTCCCGTCTATGACGGCCACCGCATGCGCTTCGGCAACCGCGTCGACGGCCCGGCGATGATCGAACAGGAAACCACCGCGATCTTCGTCAGCTCCTCCTACGACTGCGCTGTGGATGCATTGGGTTCCTTTGTCATCTACCAGAAGGGCCGCGAGGATCTCGCCCAATCATGCTTCAGGGAAAACAAGGAGGCTCTGGTATGAGCTCAGCCAAAATCGATCCGATCCTGCTGTCGGTCTATGCCCGAACCTTCAAGTCGATCACCGACGAGATGAGCATTTCGATGGAGCAAACCACCCGCTCGCCGATCCTCTGCGAAGCCAAGGACTACGTCACCGGCCTCTACGACGGCGACGGCAACATGCTGGAGCAGACCGAGAACCTGCCGATCCTGGCCTTCTCGCTGGCGCCGGTATGCAAGTACATCAAGGAATTTTTTGGCGACGAGATCTATCCGGGCGACGTGATCTTCCACAACGACGTCTTCAGCCTGGGCAACCAGAACAACGACGTCGCCGCCTTCAAGCCGGTGTTCTTCGAAGACAAGCTGGTGGCATGGACGGCGGTCAAGGGCCACCAGGCAGACATCGGCGGCAACGTCGCCGGCGGCTACAACCCGAATGCGGTCGAGGTCTGGCAGGAAGCCCTGCGCATCCCGCCGGTCAAGGTCGTCGAGCGCGGCAAGCTGCGCAAGGACGTGTGGAACCTGATTTTCGCCAACGTGCGGCTGGACATCGTGCAGCACGACATGAAGGCCGAGATGGGCGCCTGCACAGTCGGCGAGCGCCGCCTGCTGGAACTGCTGAAGAAATACGGCGTGGAAAGCTACCAGGCGCACAAGCAGGCGCTGTTCGAGGCCACGCGCAAGATGATGGAAGCCGAGATTGCCAAGATTCCCAACGGCAACTACTCGGGCGAAGGCTACGTCTATTACGACGGCCGCTTCGTCGGCTCGAAGTACACCATCCGCGTCGATATCGAGGTCAAGGACAGGCACATCAAGTTCGACTACTCGCGAACCGACCCGCAGACCAACGGCTTCGTGAACGGCACCTTCACCTCCAGCGCCTCGGCCACGATCCTGACCCTGCTGCAGATGGTGAACCCGGACATTCCGCACAACGAGGGCATGGTGCAGCCGATCGAGATCGTCATCCCGACCGGCACCATTCTCAATGCCGCCTACCCGAAGGCCACCACTTTCGGCAACCACCTCTGTCCGCCCAACGCCGACGCCATCCAGCGCGCGCTGGCGCCCGTAATGCCCGATCGCGTCACGGCCGGCTGGAACAATCTGCTGGCATCGCTGACCACCGGCATCGATCCGAAAAACAACGAGAAGTACGTCGACATCGGCTTCATGGGTCTCAAGGGCGGCTCCGGCGCCATGCTCGGCACCGACGGCTACGACCATATCGGCATGATCGACGCCTCGGGCGGCGTACTCGACCAGGACTACGAGATGTTCGAGCAGCAGACGCCGCACACGCTGATCAAGCACGAACTGCTGACCGATTCGGCCGGCGCTGGCCAATGGCGCGGCGGGCTCGGGGTCGAAACGATTTTCACCATCGGCTCCGACGACACGCAACTGGTGACCTTCGGCGACGGCGATTTCGAACCGGCCTTCGGCCTGTTCGGCGGCGGCCAAGGCGGACTCAACTTCATCCGCCTGCAGTATCCGGACGGCCAGACCGTGGTGCCGAAAAACAAGGACCTGATTACCGGCGTCCCCATGGGCACCACCTACCACCAGGTCGCCAGCGGCGGCGGCGGCTATGGCGATCCGAAGAAACGCGACCGCAAGCTGCTGGCCGAAGAGATCCGCAATGGCGTGATCACCCTCGAAGCGGCGCAGCGCGACTACGGCTACGAGATGGCCTAGACCAATGAACTTCAAAACCGGACATCTAGCCACAGAGGACACAGAGCACACAGAGAAAAACAGAAAGGCGCTTTTGCCTCTCTCTGTGAACTCTGTGTCCTCTGTGGCCAAATAGGTTTTTCATAATGAACTTCGAACTGACTAGCGAACAGCAGTCCATCCGCGACACCTTCGCCCGCTTCTGCGACGAGCGCATCGCGCCGCAGGCGGCGGCGCTGGACGAAGCCAAGGTGTATCCGCGCGCACTGTTCCAGGAACTGGCCGACCTCGGCTTCTTCGGCATGCGCTATCCCGAAGCAGTCGGCGGTAGCGGTACGGCGTTGACCGAGTTCTGCCTGGCCCTGCAGGAAGTCGCGCGTGGCTCGATGTCGCTGGCCGGCGCGGTGGCCATGCAGTCGCTGATGGGCACCAAGTTCCTGCATCTCTTGGGCAACGAGGACATCATCGAGCGCCTGTTCAAGCCGGCCCTGCGCGGCGAGAAAATCGCCGCGATCTGCATGACCGAGCCGAATGCCGGCTCCGACCTCGATTCGATCGCCACGACGGCGAAGAAGGTCGATGGCGGTTACGTCATCAACGGCCAGAAGACCTGGATTACATCGGCACCGGTGGCCGACTTCTTCACCGTGTTCGCCAAGGCCGGCGAGGAGAAGAAGCTCACCATATTCCTCGTCGAGAAGCACTTCAAGGGCATCACCGTCGGCCGCGAGATTCACAAGATGGGCGTCTGGGCGCTGCCGACCTCGGAAGTGGCCTTCGATGAGTGCTTCGTTCCCGACAGCCATCGCCTGTCGAAGGAGGAAGGCGACGGCGAAGGGCATCTGCGCAAAACCCTGGGCGAGATCCGCATCATCACCGGCGCCATGGGCCTTGGCGTGGCGCGCGCCGCGCTCGGCGAGGCGGTGCGCTATGCCGGCGAGCGCAAGCAGTTCGGCAAGGCGATCAACCGCTACCAGGCGATCCAGATGAAGCTGGCCGAGATGGCCACCGACCTCGAGGCGGCGACCCACCTCGTTTACTACGCTGCGTCGCTGCACGATTCCGGCAAGCCGTATCACAAGGCAGCGGCGATGGCCAAGCTGTTCGCCACCGAAACGGCGGCTACCGTCTGCGACAAGGCGGCACGGGTCTTCGCCTCCTACGGCTACGCCATGGAATACCCGGTCCAACGCTATCTGCGCGATGTCCGCTTCACCCTGATCGGCGGCGGCACCAGCGAGATACTGAAACTCATCATTGCCAAGGAAGTATCGTCATGACTGCATCACAACGCCGAATCAAGGTCCTGCTCGGCAAACCCGGGCTTGACGGCCACGATCAAGGCGCCAAGGTCGTTGCCCGCGCCATGATGGACGCCGGCTTCGAAGTCATCTACACCGGGCTGCGGCAAACGCCGGAGCAGATCGCACGCATCGCCCTCGAAGAAGACGTCGACGTAATCTCGCTGTCCTCCATGGCCGGCTCGCACATCCCCTTCTGCCGCAAGCTGAAGCCCCTGCTCGAAGCCAATGGTCTCGACGACAAGCTCTGGGTCATCGGCGGCAACCTGCCGGCACAGGATCACGAAGCGCTGCGCGAACTCGGATTCAAGGGCATCTTCCCCTCGGGTTCGAAGCTGGATGCGATCACCGAATTCATCCGCAAGGAAGTGAAATGAACTTTCAAACCCAAAGCTTAGCCACAGAGGACACAGAGTTCACAGAGGAAAACCTTGGTGGCGTGCTTTCTCTGTGTCCTCTGTGTCCTCTGTGGCCAAAAAGGTTTTCGCAATGAAGAAAGTCATCAACGAGTCGGGCATCGAGGTCAAGCCGCTCTACACGGCGGCGGACGTCGCGGCCAGCGGCGGCATGGAGATGGTCGGCGAGCCCGGCCAATATCCCTTCACCCGCGGCATTCACCGCGAGATGTACCGCAAGCAGCCGTGGACCATGCGCCAGTACGCGGGCTTCGGCAATCCGGCCGACACCAACCAGCGCTTCAAGTATCTGATCGCCAACGGCCAAACCGGCCTCAATGTCGCCTTCGATCTGCCGACGCAAATCGGCCTCGATTCAGACGATCCGCTGGCCGAGGGCGAAATCGGCCGCGTCGGCATGTCGATCGACACCCTGCGCGACTTCGAGATCGCCTTCGACGGCATCGACCTGAAGAAGATCACCGTCTCGCTGACCATCAACGGCGCCGCGGCGATCCTGATCGCGATGTACCTGGCCATGGCCGAAAAGCGCGGCTACGACATCAAGGAATTGCGCGGCACGGCGCAGAACGACATCCTCAAGGAATTCATCGGCCGCGGCACCTGGATTTTCCCGGTCGAGCCGTCGATCCGTCTGGTCGGCGACACCATCGAATACTGTGCCACGCACGCGCCGAAATACACCCCGGTGTCGGTCTGCGGCTATCACATCCGCGAATCCGGAGCGACCCCGGCGCAGGAAATGGCCTATGCATTTTCCATCGCCAAGGCCTACGCCGACGACGCCATCAAGCGCGGCTTGCCGATCGACGAGTTTGCCGGACGGCTCTCGTACAACTTCAACATTTTCGGCAACATCTTCGAACAGGTGTGCAAGTTCCGCGCCGGCCGCGGGCTGTGGGCCAAGATCATGAAGGAAGAGTACGGCGCGGAAAAGCCGGGCTCGATGTGGCTGCGCATGATCGCCGCCGGCGGCGGTGGCGGCCTGACCTTCGAGCAGCCCGAAGTCAACATCGTGCGCGGTGCCTACTACGCGCTGATCTCTGCGCTGTCCGGCACGCAAACCATGGCCTTGTGTTCCTACGACGAGGCCTACACCATTCCCACCGAGTACTCGGCGCGAATTTCCCTGCGCACCATGCAACTCCTGATCGAGGAAATGGGTCTCACCGAAACCGTCGATCCGCTGGCGGGTTCCTTCTACGTCGAGACCATGACCAACGAGATGCGCAAGAAGATGGAGGAAATCATGGCCGAAACCGATGCCCAGGGTGGCATCGTCAAGATGGTGTCCGAGGGTACCATCCAGGCCAAGGTCTCGGCGCAGGCCTACCAGATGCAACGCAAGATCGAATCGGGCGAGTTCCCCAAGGTTGGCGTCAACTGTTATCGCAACGAGCAGGAAGAAGACCATCCAGTCGAGTTTCACCCCTATAACGAAGACGACGCGCGGGTGCAGATCGAAAGCCTGAGGCGCATCCGCGCCGAACGCGACAACGCCAAGGTGAATGAGGCGCTGACCCGCCTGCGAGGAGATGCGGCAGCCGGCCGCAACGTCATGCCGGCACTGGTCGATGCAGTGAAGGCCTATGCCAGCGTCGGCGAAATGACGAAAGAGCTGGTCAATGTATTCGGACGCTATCAGGAACCGATCCGCTTCTGAGGATGGAAACAATGAATGAACTGAAACACTACCTCGCACCCACCAGCCTCGACCAGGCGGTCGAGTGTCTCAAGGACGGCGACGTGACGATACTCGCCGGCGGCACCGATCTCACGCCGCAAAGTCAGGCCGGCCGGGTCAAGATCAAGCACACGCTGATGAACATCCGCCACATTCCCCAACTCTCCGGCATCACGCTGGAAGGCAAGGAAATCCGCATCGGAACGCTGGCCACGATTACCGAGATCATGGCGCACCCACTGGTACGGCAGCATCTGCCGGTGCTGGTCGATGCCTGTAATCATTTTGCCAGCGACCAGATCCGCAATGCCGCGACGCTGGGGGGCAACATCTGCAATGCCTCCCCGGCCGGCGACACCCTGATCCCCCTGCTGGTGCTGGATGCCTCGGTCGAACTGGCGTCGATGCCGGAAGCCAAGCTCTACCGGCACAGCATGCCGCTATCGACCTTCTTCGTCGGACCCGGAAAGACGCGCCGCTCCCTGTGCGAACTGGTGACCTGCGTGCGCATCCCGCTGCCGGCAGAGGGCCACGTGGCGCGGTTCCACAAGCTCGGTACGCGACCGGCGCTGGACATATCGACGATTTCCATCGGCATCGCCGGAACGCTCAAGGAAGGCATACTGTCCAATGTCAGGGTGGCGTTCGGCGCGGTCGCCCCGACACCGGTGCGGGCCTCGCAGACCGAGAAAGCACTGGAAGGACAGCGCCTCGATGAGGCCACCATCGAGAAAGCGGCCGCGGTCGCGCGCGACGAAGTCAAGCCGATCGACGACGTCCGCGCCAGCGCCTGGTATCGCAAGGAAATGATCCATAACATCACCAAAAGGATACTCAGCCATGTCGCTCAAGCATGACATCGAATTCACCCTGAACGGCATCAAGCGGCGCGTTACCGTGGACGTCACGATGAATGCTCTCGCCATGTTGCGTGACGTCATCGGACTCACCGGCACCAAGTACGGCTGCGGCGAAGGCGAGTGCGGTGCCTGCACCATCCAGGTCGATGGCGTGTCGCTGAACTCGTGCCTGATGTTCGCCGTCGATTGCGACGGCCGCAACGTCACCACCATCGAGGGGTTGGCCAACGACAGCGAGGCCGATGCCCTGCGCGACGCCTTCGTCGAGCACGGCGCCGTGCAGTGCGGCTTCTGCACCCCCGGCATGATCATGCAGGCCGATCATCTGGTGCGCAGCGGGTGCTGTGGCGACACCGACAGCATCAAGCGTGGCATAGAGGGCAATCTTTGCCGCTGCACGGGTTACAAGAAAATAGTCGACGCCATCGCCTCGGTGAGCGGCGCACAAAACTAAGGATATCCCCATGAGCGTTGCAGAAAAGAAGGCCAGAGTTATTCAGCCGGACTCGCTGATCGGCAAGCGCATCCCGAAAATGGATGCTCCGGAGAAGGCCAGCGGCAAGACACGTTACATCCACGACATCAACCTGTCGGGCCAGTTGCACGGCAAGATCCTGCGTTCCGAACGCATTCATGCCTTGATCAAGTCGATCGACACCTCGGCCGCCAAGGCGCTGCCCGGCGTGCACGTGGTCATCACCGCCGCCGATGTTCCCGATCAGCGGCCGATCGGCGTCGCTCGCGACCACTTTCCCCTGAAGGTCGGCCGCGTCCGCAGCGAACGCGACGAGATCGCCGCAGTCGCAGCCGAAACCGAGGAGATTGCCGAAGCCGCGCTCAAGCTGATCAAGGTCGTATACGAGGACCTGCCGGTCATCTCCAACCCGGAAGACGCGATCAAGCCGGGCGCGGCCCTGATCCACCCCGAACCGCATGGCGCCGACGGCAGTCACGAACATCTGAAGCAGGGCACAACCATCGCGCACAAGGGCAAGCCGGACAACGTCGCCATGACCTTCGACTATGCTCACGGCGACGTGGTGCGGGGCGAAGCCGAATCCGATGTGGTGCTCGAAGACACCTTCAAGCTGCACTACGTCACCCACTGCTGCATGGGCGTCTCGGGCATGATCGCCGAGTTCGATGCTTCGGGGAACCTGCTCATGTACTCGAACACCCAGGTGCCCTTCCTGCACAAGCGGGAGTTTGCCGAATACCTGAACATGGACCCGGCGCGCATCCGCATCATCCAGCCACCAATCGGCGGCGGCTTCGGCTCCAAGCTGGACATCTATCCCTTCGAAGTGATTTGCCTGTATCTCGCCCGCGCCGCCAAGCGGCCGGTGAAAATGCTGTTCACCCGCGAAGAGGAGTTCCTGGCGTCGCCGACGCGGCAGCCGGTGCTGCTGACCCTGCGCTCGGGCTGCAAGAAAGACGGCACGCTGACCTTCCGCCAGGTGCATACCCTGCACGACAACGGCGCCTACACGTCCTGGGGCGCGACCACGCCTTTCGTGATGATGCAGACCTTCTCCTCCCTCTACCGCGTGCCGCATTGCGACTATCACACCGCAGCCGTTTACACCAACAACCCCTACGCCGGGTCGTTCCGCGGCTACGGCAATTTGCAGGCGACCTTCGCCATCGAACAGCACATGGACATGCTGGCCGAAAAGATCGGCATGGATCCCCTCGCCTTCCGCCTCAAGAACGCCCAGGATGCGGGAGAAACCACCGGCCAGGGCATGAGCTTCAAGAGCTGCGGCTTCAAGGACTGCCTGACCACGGCGGCGACCCGCAGCGATTATTCGCGCAAGGTTCAGGAGAACGTGGCCAACCGCGACAAGCCCGGCAACATCAAGCGCGGTGTCGGCATGGCCTCCATGCTGCACGTCGGCGGCGGCGCCAAGATCTACCCGTCCGACGGCTGCGGCACCATCCTCAAGATGGACGACTTTGCCAATGTGACATTGATCACCGGTGCCTCGGAAATCGGCCAAGGCTCGGAGACCGTGCTGTCGCAACTGGTCTGCGAGGAACTCGGCTTGCCCATGTCGGCCATCACCGTGGTCAATAACGATACCGCCATCACGCCGTGGGATGTCGGCGTGCATGCCAGCCGTACCACTTTCATCGCCGGCAACTCGGCGATCGGCGCGGCGAAAAAGGCCAAAACAAAAATACTCGCCGTGGCAGCCAAGAAGTACGACTGCGCCGAGAGCGATCTCGACCTGCGCGGCGGCTTTGTCATCAAGGCCGGCAGTGGCGAAGTCGTGGTCGAGTTGTCGAAGCTGTTGCGCAACCTGCACTTCCAGGACAAGGCCGAACTGGTGATGACCACGTTCTACTACGAGCCGCCCAGCGTGCATCAGGACAAGGGCTTCAAGGGCGACGTCTCGGCCGCCTACGCCTGGGGCACCCAGGTGGTGGAAGTCGAAGTCGATACCGACACGGGGACGGTCAGGATGACCAAGGTCACCGGCGCGCACGATGTCGGCCGGGTACTGAACCGGCTCGGCATCGAAGGCCAGATCGAAGGCGGCGTGGTCATGGGTCAGGGCTACGCGCTGACGGAAGACCTGATGATCGAAAACGGCGTCATGAAGAACCCCAACTTCCGCGACTACAAGCTGGTGACGGCGCCCGAAATTCCGGAAATGGACATCTCCTTCATCGAATCGATGGATGGCGAAGGACCGCAGGGAGCCAAGGGCGTCGGCGAGGCGCCGTCGATCTGCATCGCAGCGGCCACGGCCAACGCCATAGCCAACGCCACCGGGGTGCGCATGTTCGAGCTGCCCTTCACCCCGGAGCGCGTTTACCGCACCCTCCATGGCCAGACCCCCAAGCTGTACTGGAAGCCGTGGAAGGCCGAATAGCATGAAAACCCAAATTCCAGCCACGGAGGACACAGAGAACACAGAGGAGGCAATGCCTCTTCTTCAGGCACGGCCAAGTCTGCCGGGCCGCTGGAATCAAACCGACCCGTTTCTGCTTTTCTCTGTGTTCTCTGTGCCCTCTGTGGCTAAAAGGTTTTGTTCGTGAAGCGCCGTACCGTCCTCTCGATGGAACAGGCCCTGTCGCTGCCGTATGCAACGCTGCGTTTCGCCCAACTGGGCTGGCGCGTGATCCGCATCGAGTCGACGCCAAGCGGCACAGGCCTGCCCGGCGATCCGAACCGCTACATCGGCGGCAAGGTCGTCGATGACGACCGTCGCAGCTACTTCATCGCCCCGAACGTCGGCAAGGAAGCCATCGCGATCAACCTCAAGGACCCGCAGGGTCAGGAACTGCTGAAAAGGCTGATTCTTGAACTCGAGGTCGATGTGTTCTGCTGCAATACCGTGCCCAAGCGCTACAAGCAGCTGGGCATCGACTACGAAAGTCTCTCCGCCGTGAAGCCGGACCTGATCTGGGCCGGCATCTCGGCCATGGGGCCGGAATACCCCGATGCGCCAGGCTACGATCCGGTGATCCAGGCGATGGCCGGCTACATGGAACTGACCGGCTCCGCAGACGGTCCGCCGACGCTGTCCGGCGTACCGCTGATCGACCTCAAGGCCGGCGACGAGGTTTACGCCAGCGTGATGATGGCGCTGCTGGAGCGTGCCGAAACCGGCAAGGGCAGCCGCATCGATGTGTCGATGCTGCAGGCCGCGGCCTCCTGGCTGATCACCACCCTGCCACTGCTCGACTTCGACTGCGATCCGTCGGAAATTACCCGCTGCGGCAACGAGCATCGCAAATTCATCCCGACCAATGTCTACCCCACCGCGGACGGTTTCATTTACCTGGCCATCGGCAGCGATGTGCAGTGGCGGCGCCTCACGGAGATCTCCTTCTTCACGCCGGTAGCCAGCGCGATACGCATAACCAACGAAGGCCGCCACCAGGAACGCGAGTCGATCCACCGCGACATGGCGGCGGTGACGCGACAGCACACCACGGCCGCGATTGCCGCGGAGTCCCGCAAGGCGACCATCCCGCATGCGCCGATCCACGACATACCGGCGGTCCGCGAGATGCCGGCCGTCAGCAGCCGACTGACGACGACCCGGGCGCCCGACGGCAAGACGATACGCATGCAGCCCATGGCGGTGGACGTTCCGGGCGTAGTGACGGAACTGCGGTTTCCCGCCAAGTACGGACAGGACACCCTGTCGATACTGAGTGAAGCAGGCTTCACCGCGGCAGATTGCGCGCGCCTGAAGAATCAGGGCATCATTGCAGGTTGAAGGGCAAAATCCATCTCATGCAGTTCGCAGCAGGCGACTTTTGTACAACATCAATCAAGGAGGAGACACCATGATCAAAAGAAAACTTCTACTGGCCCTGTCCGGGCTGGCGCTGGCCGCATCGATGACGGTGCAGGCGCAGGTCAAGATCGGCGTAATGGCATCATCGACCGGGCCGATAGCATTCGTCGGTATTCCGCAGAAGAACGCGGTCGCCCTGCTGCCGAAGAAGATCGGCGAATACACCATCGAGTACCTGGTCTTTGATGACGCCAGCGATCCGACACAAAGCGTGCAACTCACCAAGAAACTGCTTGGCGAAAACAAGATCGACGCCCTGATCGGCCCGTCCGGTTCCGGCAACGCCATGGGCGTGCTGGCGTTCATGGCCGAAGGACAGACGCCGATGCTGGCGCCGGTCGGCACCTCCGCCGTCGTGCTGCCGATGGACGACAAGAAACGCTGGGTGTTCAAGACCCACCCCAATGACGACGTGATCAGTGAGGGCGTGGTCGCGGCGATGACCAAGCGCGGCGTCAAGACCGTCGGCTTCATCGGTCGCAACGATCCCTACGGCGAAAACTGGTACAAGACCTTCGCCCCGATGGCAGAGAAGGCCGGCATCAAGATCGTCGCCAACGAACGCTACAACCAGCAGGACACCAGTGTTGTCGCACAAGCGCTCAAGCTGATAGCCGCCAAGCCCGATGCGATCTTTGTCGCCGGCGTTGCCGCCGACGCCGCCCTGCCGCATGCGCAACTGACCGACTCCGGCTACAAGGGTCCGATTTTCCAGACCCATGGCGCGGCTTCAAGTGCCTTCATCAAGATCGGCGGCAAGAAGGTCGAGGGAGCACTGATAGTCGGCCCCCTGCTGGCTGTACCCAACGAAATTCCCGACAGCTTTCCGACCAAGAAGATTACCCTCGACATGGTCAACAGCTACGAGAAGCAGTTCGGCTCCCCCCCGCCGATCTTCGCTGCCGGCACCTATGACGCCGGCCTGCTGCTGATCCGGGCCATCCCGGAAGCCGGCAAGAAGGGCAAACCGGGCACGCAGGAGTTCCGTACGGCGCTGCGCGACGCCCTGGAAGGCACCAAGGAAATGCTGGCCTCGCAGGGCGTCATCACCATGACGGCAAAGGATCATTCCGGCTTCGACCACCGCGGTCGGGTGCTGATGACCGTCAAGGATGGCAAGTTCGCGATGGTTCACGACTGACCGCGCGGCCGCGCAGGTCGACGCTCGATCTCATCCTCGAGTCCGGCCAGCGCGGCCATCACCAAGATCATCGCGGCCCCAATGACGGCCCGTTCATGACTCCCTCCTTCAGCATCTCGACGCTGCACAGAACCTGGTGGTGCACCACCACGCACGGTTCCCGACCATCCCTCCACCGCCCGGGCTGTTGAGCGCTGCGACCCCGCACGGGTCGCACATGTGACGGACGGCGCGCAATGTTGCACAAACGCGCGCGAACCAGCACAGAGGGGAAGGCAGATGGATCTGACAAACGTTTCACTCGAAGACAAATACCGGCTGGAGCACGGTCGCGTCTTCCTGACGGGCATGCAGGCCCTGGCGCGCCTGCCCATGCTGCAGGCTGCCATGGACCGCCGCGCCGGACTGCACACCGCCGGATACATCTCCGGCTATCGCGGTTCGCCGCTGGGCGGGCTCGACACTGCGCTGCATGCGGCCGAGACCTTTCTCAAGGCGCAGGACATCAAGTTCCAGCCGGGCGTCAACGAGGACATTGCGGCTACCGCCATCTGGGGCACGCAGCAACTCCAGCTTTTCCCACAGCCAAAGTTCGACGGCATCTTCTCGATGTGGTACGGCAAGGGGCCTGGCGTCGACCGCTGCGGTGACGTGTTCAAGCATGCCAATCATGCCGGCACGGCCAAGCATGGCGGCGTGCTGCTGATCGCCGGCGACGACCCGTCGGCACGTTCATCGGCCGTCGCGCACCAGAGCGAACACATGTTTTCCGCCTGTGGCATCCCGGTGCTGGCCCCCGCCGACCTGCAGGAGTATCTCGACTTCGGCCTCCACGGCTGGGCCATGTCGCGCTATTCGGGCTGCTGGGTGGCGATGAAGGTCACCTCCGATACCGCCGAGAGCTCGTCCACGGTGGAGCTCGACGCCGGGCGCCTGAAAATCATCATCCCCGACGACTTTCGCCTGCCTGCGGACGGCGTGCATATCCGCTGGCCCGATCCGCCGCTGGCGCAGGAACACCGCTTGCAGGAGTTCAAGGTCTACGCCGCGATTGCCTATGCCCGCGCCAACCGGCTGAACCGGATCATTTTCGACAGTCCGCGACCGCGCCTGGGAATCATCGCCTGCGGTCGCGCCTATCTCGACGTGCGGCAGGCGCTCGACGATCTCGGCATCGATGAGACGTACGCCGCCGACATAGGCCTGCGCCTGTTCAAGGTGGGCATGCCCTGGCCGCTGGAAGCCGATTCGGTGCGTCAATTCGCCGAAGGCCTGGAAGAAATCCTGGTGGTCGAGGAGAAGCGCCAGATCATCGAATACCAGTTGAAGGAAATGCTCTACAACTGGCGCGAAGACGTGCGCCCGCGCGTCGTCGGCAAGTACGACGAATCCGGCGAATGGCCGGCTCCGGCCAATCGCTGGCTGTTGCCGCCCACCGCCGAGCTGACGCCGGCCATCGTGGCCCGCGCCATCGCCGCGCGTATCGCTCGATTCCATACCTCGGAGCGCATCGCGGCCCACCTTGCCTTCCTCGACAGCCAGACCAAGGCCCTGTCCAGGCCGCGAGTGGCACTGGTGCGCACGCCCTACTACTGTCCCGGCTGCCCGCATAATCAATCGACCAAGGTACCCGAAGGCAGTTGCGCATTGGGTGGCGTCGGCTGTCACCTGATGGCCGTCACGATGGACCGCAGCACCGTCACCATTTCCCAGATGGGGGGCGAAGGTGCAGCGTGGCTCGGCGTGTCCGGGCACAGCGGCACGCAGCACGTATTCGCCAACCTGGGCGATGGCACCTACTTCCATTCCGGGTTGCTGGCGATTCGCGCCGCGGTCGCCGGAAAGATCAACATCACCTACAAGCTCCTCTACAACGACGCCGTCGCCATGACCGGCGGCCAGCCGCTGGACGGCACGCTGACGGTACCGCAGCTGACCCGCCAGTTGGCCGCTGAAGACGTCAAACACATCATCGTGATGTCAGACGAACCGGAGAAGTACGAGAAGGTCGCCGACTTCGCGCCGGGTGTTCAAATTCGCCACCGCGACGCGCTCGAAGCCACACAACGCGAACTGCGCGAAACCCTCGGCGTCACCGCCCTGATCTACGACCAGACCTGCGCCGCGGAAAAACGTCGCCGGCGCAAGCGCGGCCTTTTTCCGGATCCTGCCGTACGCGTCTTCATCAATGAAATGGTCTGTGAGGGCTGCGGCGATTGCAGCGTCAAGTCCAACTGCCTCGCCGTGATTCCGGTCGAGACGGAATTCGGCCGCAAGCGCGCCATCGACCAGCATTCGTGCAACAAGGACTACTCCTGCGTTGCCGGCTTCTGCCCGAGCATCGTCACCGTGCACGGCGGCGCCGTGCGCCGCGGACGGGCGCTCGAGTCCGACCCCGCCGGATTCGCCGATCTGCCGGAGCCCGCGCCCGTCGATCTGGCGGAACCCTATGCCATCCTGGTGGCCGGCATCGGCGGCACGGGCGTGGTGACCATTGGCGCCCTGCTCGGCATGGCCGCGCATCTCGAGGGAAAAGGCGTCACCGTGCTCGACATGACCGGCCTGGCGCAGAAAGGTGGCGCCGTGATGTCGCATGTGCGGATTGCCGACCGGCAGAGCCGGCTGCATTCGACACGGATTGCCACGGGCGAAGCCAGACTCCTGCTCGGTTGCGATATTGTCGTCTCGGTCAGCGACGACGCTCTCTCCAAGACCGCTGCCGGCAGGACGCGGGCGATCGTGAATACGGCGCAGACGATCACCGGCGAGTTCGTGCGCAATCCGGATCGCGGCTTCCCGGTTGGCGCCATGGAGCAATCGGTCATCTCTGCCATCGGTGCCGATGCCGCAACCTTCATCGATGCCAGCCGGCTTGCCGAGCGGCTGATGGGAAATTCGCTTGCGACCAACATCTTCATGCTCGGCTATGCCTTCCAGCGCGGCCTGATACCGCTGTCGTCGGCGGCCCTGCTGCGCGCGATAGAACTGAACGGCGCCACGGTAGAGGAGAATCGCCGCGGCTTCTCCTGGGGACGACGCACTGCCGTCGATGCCGCCGGCGTCGAGGCGCTGGCGGCCGCCGGAACTGCCGATGCAGCGACGCACAAGCTGTCCGCCAGTCTCGACGAAATGGTCCAACGCCGCCGCGACTACCTGACCGCCTACCAGGATGCTGCCTACGCCGGGCGATATGCCGATCTCGTGGAACGAGTTCGGAAGCGGGAAGCAGAAGTCGGCGCTGGTGGTACGGCGCTGGCCGAGGCCGTCGCTCGTTACTACTTCAAGCTGCTGGCCTGCAAGGACGAATACGAAGTGGCGCGGTTGTTCGCCGATCCGGAATTCCAGAACGCGCTGGCGGCCGGCTTCGAAGGCGACTACCGGCTGAACTTCCACGTCACCTTGCCCTGGAGCCGCGGCGCCAAACCCGGTGACGAGCCGAAAAAGATCCGCATCGGGCCCTGGCTGCTGCCGGCCATGAAACTGCTCGCCGGATTCAAGTTCCTGCGCGGCACCGCATTCGATCCCTTTGGCCGCAGCGCCGAACGCAGGCAGGAGAGGCAGCTTGTCGCCGACTACGAAGCCACCGTGGCGCTGATCCTGGAGAAGCTGGACCGCAGCCGGATCGCGACCGCGGTCGCGCTTGCCAGCGTGCCGGAAGACATTCGCGGCTATGGCCCGATCAAGGAACGGTCCATAGCCCAAGCCACAAGAAAACACGCAGAGCTGATGGCGACCTTCAGCAGCGAAGCAATTACCGAGATGGCATAAGCCGCCGCAATCGACACTCGGGCCAAGCTGCCCGAATCAGGAGGAGACAAGACATGGACATGAAAACAACAGATCATCGCGTTCTACTCGGCAACGAAGCCATCTCCAGGGGGCTGGTGGAAGCCGGCTGCCAGTTCATGACCGCGTATCCGGGGACGCCGAGTTCGGAAATACTGCCGGCCGTGATCGAGTTCAAGAAGGAGCTCGGACTCAATCTCTATGCCGAATGGTCGACCAACGAAAAGGTCGCCCTGGAGACCGCCCTCGCCGCCGCCTATGCCGGCAAGCGCACCGCCGTGGCGATGAAACAGGTGGGCCTCAACGTAGCGGCTGATCCGGCGCTGTCCGCGGCCTATATCGGCGTGGTCGGCGGCCTGGTGCTGATCGTGGCCGATGACCCCGGGTTGCACTCGTCGCAGACCGAGCAGGACTCGCGCCTCTTCGCGCTGTTCTCGAAGATCCCGGCGCTCGACCCGTCCAGCCCGCAGGAAGCCAAGGACATGGTGGCGCAGGCCTTCGCGCTCTCCGAGCGCCATCAGCTCCCGGTCATGCTGCGACCCACGGTACGCGTCTGCCATTCGGAGCAATCGATCGAATGCAAGCCGGTGGATGCGCCGTTTCGCGAGGCCGACTTCGAAAAGAATCCCCGCCGCTGGGCGGCGACGCCGCGCGCCAGAATGGCCTTGCACCAGCAACTGAACCAGAAGCTGGCGGCGATCGAAAAGGAGTTCGAAACCTGGCCGGGCAATCATGCCTTCTTCCCGACCGGATCGACCACGCAGCGTGCACCGCTGGGCATTGTTGCGGCGGGCGTCAGCTACGCCTATCTGAACGATATGCTGCACTCCCTCGGACTGGCGGATCAGTTGCCGGTGCTCAAGATCGCCACCGTCTACCCGCTGCCGCGCGCCCTGGTTGAGAATTTTGCCAGCCGCTGCGAGCGCCTCATCGTGTTCGAAGAAACCGACGCCGCGGTCGAACTGCAGATCAGGCTGTCGATACCCGTGTGGGGGCGACTCACGGGACATATCCCGTCGCATGGCGAACTGACCCCCGGCGTCATCGAAAAATTGCTGGTGGCGGCCACCCGCGAGGCCGGCCTGGTGCCCACCGAGCGCGCCGCAAATCGCATGCAGGACGCGGTAGCCGGCCTGGAACTGCCGATCCGTCGCCCGACCTTCTGCCCCGGCTGCGGACACCGGTCGGTCTTCTACTCGCTGCGCCGGGCGTTTCCCGAGGCGATCTTTCCCGGCGATATCGGCTGCTACACCCTGGGGCTGAACCAGGGTTCGGTCGATACCGTGCACGACATGGGAGCCTCCATCTCCATGGCATCAGGCTTCTATCATGCTTACGCTCAGGACGGCAAAACGCCGCCGATTTTTGCCACCATCGGCGACGGCACCTTCTTCCATTCGGGTGCGGCGGGACTCGAAAACGCCATCTACAACGGCGCCCGCTTCGTCCTGCTGGTCCTGGACAACGGCACCACCGGCATGACCGGCATGCAGCCGACTCCCGAATTCGGCAAGACTGCCGACGGCCATGCCGGAGGCATAGTCAATCTGGAGACCCTGATTAGGGGCTGCGGCATCAGCTATCTGGAGCACGCCGATCCCCACGATCTGGCCACCTTCCAGCGCGTACTGCTGGATGCGCTGGATCACACCCGCGCCGAGGATGGCGGTGTCGCAGTGGTGCTTGCGCGCTATGCCTGCGTCACTCAAATGAAAGGTCTCGGTCCGAACCGGACCGCCGTGCCGGTCGAGGTGCACCACGGCACGCGGCCGCGCGCGCCGGACGCCGTCTCTGCGCTCGATGCACCATGGATGCCGCGCCACCAGGATCGCTTGTCGCCCTGCGCCGAGGCCTGCCCTGCGGGCAATGACGTCGAACGGCTGATGACGCTGGCGGCCGCCGATAACTGGACGGAAGCCGCCCGAACCCTGTACGCGGAGCATCCCTTTCCGTCCACCCTGGGCCGCGTCTGTCCGCATCCGTGCGAGAGCAAGTGCAACCGGAATGCCTATGACGGCGCCCTGTCGATCAATGCCATCGAACGCATGGCCGGTGACCGCGGCCACTCCGCTGCCACGTTCGCCACTCGGGGACAGACGCTGGGCAAGACCGTCGCCGTGGTCGGCGGCGGCCCCTCGGGGCTGGCGGCCGCCTATCACCTGGCCCGCATCGGCTATGGCGTCGAGATCTACGAAGCGCTGCCGGAAATCGGCGGCATGCTGCGCTGGGCCATCACCGAATACCGCCTGCCGGCCGATGTGCTGGAAAGAGAACTCGAGGTATTCGAGTCGCTCGGCATCACGCTGCACACCGGGATTCGCCTCGGCAAGGACATGGCCTGGTCCGAACTGGACCGCTTCGACGCCGTGTATCTGGCTACCGGTGCATGGAAGCAGAGGCAGTTGAAGATTGCCGGCGAGGACCGCGCCGGCGTGCTCAGCGGTCTCGACTACCTGTACCAGGTGCGCGCCGGCCAGGCTCCCGAACTCGGCGCCCACGTCGCGATAGTCGGCGGTGGCAACACGGCGATCGACGCCGCCCGCACCGCCCGACGCAAGGGCGCCGCGGTCGACGTCTACTACGACGTGCTGCTGGCGATCCCGGAAGAAGTGACCGCGGCACGCGACGAAGGCATCGTCCTGCACCATGCGGTAGTGCCGGTCCGTTTCGCCGCCGGCGAAACCAGCAGGCTCAAGCTGTACCTGCGCGACTTGGCAGTGCCGCAAGCCGGGGCCGGCAGGGATGCCCCGGTCTTCTCGACCGAAACCAGCGAGGCCGACAGCGTCCTCATCTGCATCGGCGGCGACGCCGACCTGACTTACCTCAGCGAATCCGATCTGGCCGTCAATGGCAGGCTGGCGGTCGATGCCTGGGGCCGCACCGGGCAGCCGCGCATCTTCGCCGGCGGCGACGCCTCGAGCGCGGGCGCAGGCACCGTGGTCGGCGCCATCAATGCCGGCAAGCGAGCCGCGCTGGCGATCCACGAGCGGCTTGGGGGCAAGGCCTTCGACGCGGCAGCCCTGCAACTTGGCGCCGGCCCCGGCATCGCCACCAGCATCGCTTCCAGCGCCGCAGGCAGCATGATGGCAAATTCGTCGCCGCGCGCGCGCCAGCAGCAATCGGCGCCGGATGCGACGGCGATCAAGCTGCAGTTCTTCCGCAAGAAGCCGCGCGCGGAATCCCGGCATCGCGCGCCGAACGATTCCATCTGGAATTTCGACGAGGTCAATTTCGGCCTCGGTTCGGCCGAAGCGACCGCGGAGGCTGGCGAGCGCTGCTTCCATTGCGGCGTCTGCACCCACTGCGACATCTGCGTCAATGTCTGCCCCACCGAAGCCATCACGCAAGTCGACGGCGCCTACCGGATCGACCAGAGCAAATGCACGGCTTGCCGCATTTGCGCGGCGGAATGCCCGCGCAGCGCGATCACCATGCCGCAGACCGGTGTCTGCATTGCCTGCGGCTATTGCACCACATGGTTCGAGTGTCCCTCGCTGAAGAAAGGCGCGGACGGCCTGGTGGACATCGACCGGCGCACCTGCATCGATTGCGGCATGTGCATTCAGGTATGCGCACAAGGAGCCATACGGCCGCGGCAAGCCCAGCAAATGGAGGTACGCACATGAAATGCCAGACCATCATCGCCGGCGTCGGCGGACAAGGCGTACTTTTCGCGGCCAAGGTATTTACCGAAATGGCGAAGCGCAAGAAGCTGCGGATACTCGGCTCGCAGACATTCGGCATGGCCCAGCGTGGCGGCTCCGTCATGACCCATCTGAAGATAGGCGAGTTCGACAGCCCGTTGATCTGCGAAGGCGACGCCGATCTGCTGCTCGGACTCGATTGCATGGAGGCTCATCGCACCCTGCCCTATCTCCACACCAGGCGCAACGGCACGGGCGCCGTGTGCGTGGTCAACGCTCCTGATGCACAAGCCTTTCCCGACCGCCGGGTGGCCGAATTGCTGGATGAAATGGGCGTGGTCGTGCATAGCTGCAATGCCGATGCCGTCGCGCTGCGGATGAAGACGCCGATGGTCGCCAATCTCGTGCTGCTCGGTTTCGGCTCGAGCCGGGAACACTTCCCCTTTACCTACGAGGAGGTCTGCGAAGCCACCGCGGCCTTGAGCGGGCCGAGCCAGCGTGCCGTCAATCTCGCTGCCCTCGAATACGGTCGCGCGCTATGAGGCAAGCCCGGGAGGTCTGCCGTCGGTGATAGCATCGCGGCTACCGCCCACGACCCAAAACTGAATCCGGTTGATGCCACTACTCAGCGCCCCTCTTTGGTCCAGCGCCTTCAGGCCCTTCTATTTCCTCGGCGCGCTGTATGCGCCGCTGCTGGTCGCCGCATGGCTGGGGGCATTCCTCGGCCTATGGGACCTGCCCTCCGGCGAGGTACCGCTGCAGTTCCGGCACGGCCACGAGTTCATTTTCGGCTTCTCGGCGGCGATCATCACCGGCATCGTATTGACGGCGCTGCCAAGCTGGGCGGGGACCGAGGAAATCCGCGGATCGCGGCTGGTTCTGTTGGTCGCCCTGTGGCTGGCCGGGCGTGTAGCGTTCTGGACCGCGCCGTGGTTGCCGCCGCTGCTGCCGGGGGTGGTCGACTGCCTGCTGTTCCCTGCCGTCTTCATCATGGTCACGCCGCAACTGCTGCGCGCCGGCAACCGGCTCTACCTCCTGCTGTTGCCGATCCTGCTGGCGCTGTTCGCCGCCAACCTGATCTATCACCACGGCGTAGTCACCACGAACTACACGGAAGTGTGGCAAGCGATGCGTCTCGCCCTGTATGCGGTAGTCGTTCTGTATGTCTTGAAGGGCGGTGTACTGGCGCCGATTTTCACCGGCAACGCGCTGCGCGAGAAAGGCCGCGGCGATCAGGCGCCATTCAGCATGAACCTGGAAATTGCCGCCGCTGGCGCAGTGATCCTGCTCGCGGTGCTGGAACTTGCCGCCGCTCCGGCGGCATGGGTCGGCGCCAGCGCGCTGGCCTGCGCATTGCTGCTCGGCTGGCGCACCGTCCGCTGGAAGGGCTGGCGCGTGGCCGACGTGCCGCTGGTGCTGGTCATGCACCTCGGCTTCGGCTGGCTGGTGCTTGCCTTCGTGCTCAAGGCCGTCGCCGAGTTGACCGGAATCATCCCCGAAATCGCCTGGGTGCACGCCTTCACCGTAGGCAGCCTGGGGCTCATGATGCTGGGCCTGATGACCCGCGTCAGCCTGCGCCACACCGGCCGCCCTCTGGTGGTGCCGCGCGCCATGCTCGTCGCCTACGTCCTGATGTTCGTCGCGGCCCTGGTCCGCCTGGCGGCCACCGTCCATGGCTTGGCCCACGGCGCAGTCGCGCTCGCCGCCGGGCTCTGGGCGGCAGCGTTCGCGCTCTATTTCATGGTGTTCTGGAAAGCCCTGATAACGCCGAGTGCACCACGCAAGTCATAGGCTTTTGGACCGGGCAAGCAGCAAGCCTTGCCACCCGTCGTGCGGATCGCTCGGAAGCCTGGGTCGGGCCAGGCAAGGGGCTCAGTGCAACGTATGTTTGATCATTGTCAATAACAGTTGACGTCCAGCCCCTTACCATCGCTCAAGAAAATGTTGCCAAGAGCGACTTGGCGCACGTTTGGAGTGTCGAGGGAGAAAATATAGTGTTTGATCTGTTGGTTAAAGAGGTTATGAAGAGCAAGGAGGCTCTTTCCCTGTCGCCTGAGACCACCGTCAGCAAAGCTGCGGAATTGATGGCGAAGAAGAAGACCGGGGCGGCAATGGTCGTCGACCAAGAGCGGCTGGTCGGAATTTTTACCGAACGCGATGCATTGTTTCGGGTCATCGCGCGCGGACTGGATGCGCGAACCACCCGAGTGGCCGAGGTCATGACGGCCGAGCCGAGGACTGTCGGTCCCAATATGTCTTACGGATACGCGCTGGTGATGATGCAGGAAAATGGCTTCCGCCACACGCCAGTCGTCGAGAACGGCAAACCGATCGGAATTGTCTCCTCGCGCAATGCCATGGACCCCGAGTTGGAAGAATTCGTATCGGAAGCGAATCGACGGGAGCACATCCGCATCGGTCATTAGCAATCCAGGCGCAGCGATGCAGAGCGCCGCGGCATGTTGTGCGACATGAATCGCAAGAATTGTATGGCCGCTTTTTTTGAACGGGATTCGGCGCACTGCCAGCGCCAGCGCGGTGCGTTCCTTCGGAAACTTTCAACTGCGTCCGTGGCCATTCCCGCAAGCCCAAGACCTATTCGCCAATAGCAGCGCCCCTTCACCAGGACGGTAGCAACGTCTCATGGCGATTGTGCGATCGCAGATAATGTTGGATAATTTCGATTGTATACCGCATACACAAACAGGATCCCGCCATGACCACACCCTTCGCCAATCCGCTGCTTGCCACTCCAACCCGGGCCATGCCGCGCGCCGTCGCGGTGATCGGCGCCGGCACCATCGGACCCGACATCGGCTACTACCTCAAGAGCGCGCTGCCGGGTCTGAAGCTGTATCTGGTAGATGTCTCGCAAAAGGCAGTGGACAGCGCCTTGCTGCGCTTTCAGGACTACTCGAAGAAGGCTGTGGCCAAGGGCAAGATGAGCGAAGCCGATGCGGCGGCAGTAACCTCGAACCTGGTCGGCACGCTCGACTATGCCGACATTGCAGAGTGCGACTGGGTGCTTGAAGCGGCCACGGAAAACCTGGCGCTCAAGCGCAAGATCTTTGCCCAGATCGAGGCGGTGGTCCGCCCCGATGCCCTCATCACCTCCAACACCAGTTCCCTGCCGGCGGCGCAGATCTTTTCCGCCCTGCAACGCCCGCAGCGGGCCACGGTCACGCATTTCTTCGCCCCGGCCTGGCGCAATCCGGCGGTTGAAGTCATCCGCTGGAACAAAACCGATCCGGCGGTGATCGAGTATCTGCGCTGGGTGTTCTGCATGACCGGCAAGGTGCCGCTGGTGACCGCCGATGTGGCCTGCTTCATGCTCGACCGCATCTTCGACAACTGGTGCAACGAGTCGGCGATGCTGCTCGACCGCGCCACCGCCGCCGAAGTCGATAGCGTCGCCGCCGAGTTCGTGCACGCCGGCCCCTTCTTCGTGCTGAACCTGGCGCGCGGCAATCCGATCATCACCGAAACCAACACGCTGCAGGCCGAGATGGAAGGCGAACACTATCGCCCGGCATCCGTGTTCCGCTCGGTGGACACCTGGGTCACGGTGCCGCCCGGCAAGCGTGTCCCGGTGGCTGAGGCCGCCGCCCAAGCAGTACGCGAACGCCTGCTCGGCATCCTGTTCTCGCAGAGTGTGGACATCGTCGACCGCAAGATCGGCGATTCGGCCGACCTCGACCTGGGTTGCCGGCTCGCGCTCGGATTCAAGAATGGCCCGCTCGACCTGATGCGCGACCTGGGCGAGCCGACCAGCGGCCGCGCGCTGATGCGTCTGCGCGACGAGCGTCCCGGCATGCCCATGCCTAAGCGCGCCTTCGATGCCTACCAAGGTTTTCTGCGGCACATCCTGGTCGATGACATCGACAGCGTGAAGGTCATCACCCTGCGCCGGCCTGAAGCCCTCAATGCATTGCATGACGAAATGACCGATGAAATTCTGTCGGTCATTCGCCGTCATGAAAAGGACCCGAAAGTGACAGGTTTCGTCCTCGTCGGCTACGGCACGCGCGCCTTCTGCGCCGGCGCCGACATCGGCCGCTTCGTCGATCTGCTGGGCGATGCGCCGGCCTCCGCAAAGTACGCGCGCGACTGCTCCCGCCTGCTGGTGCATCTGGACCAGATGCAAAAGCCTGTGGTTGCCGCGCTGAACGGCATGGCGCTGGGGGGTGGCCTCGAACTGGCGATGCGCTGCCACGGCATCGTGGCGCTGAAGCGCGCTTGGTTGCAGCTTCCCGAGGTGACCTTGGGCATCGTGCCCGGCATCGGCGCGATGGTGGTGCCCTATCGTCGCTGGCCGCATGCTGCCACGACCTTCAACGCCATGCTGCGTCAGGCCGAACGCCTGAAAGCATCCCGCGCCCACGAACTCGGCGTGGTCGACGGGCTGGCCGAGGATTATTCATCGCTGATACGCATGGCCGTGGCGCGGGTAGGCAAGTTGTCAGGAAAGGTCACCCCGATCGGAGACGAACCGGTCGCGGTTGCCATCGATGTGATCGAAGCCAAGGCTGCAAACGGGCAGGTGCTCAGCCGCGAATGCATTGACATCATTGAGCAGGCCATCCGCGAAGCTGCTGCCGCACTGACCTTTGCCGCCGCGCTGGAAACAGGCTACACGGCCTTTGGTCAGTCGGCTTGCACCGAAGGCGCCCGCGAAGGCATTACCGCATTCAAGGAAAAGCGCCCGCCGGATTTCAGCCGGACGAAGTAGCGGGCCGGTCACACCCGCTGTTCGGTTACTCGCTAGTTCGGATCGTAAAACCGAACCGAATTGCGTCCGGCCTCTTTGGCCCGGTACATTGCCCTGTCAGCCCGCTTGAGGATATCGTCCTGATTTGCTTCATGATGGATAAACAACGTCACGCCGATGCTCGCCGTGCAACGATGCTCGACTGTGATATCTGCCCGCCCCTCTTGCCTCGTGGCCATCACGTATGGCGCAGACAAGGTGCCGTGAATTTTTTCGGCAACGATTGCAGCATGTGCGGCCGATTCCGCTTGGTCCGCACTCAAATCAATCAGCATGACAACAAACTCATCACCACCGAAGCGCGCCACGGTGTCCATCTCGCGCACACAACTCTTCAGTCTCTCGGCCGCCTCGATCAATAGCAGATCGCCCAGTTCATGTCCGTAGCCGTCATTCAGCAGCTTGAAATTATCCAGATCAAGAAACATCAGTGCGCCATAGCAGCCACTGCGCTTGTGGGCAGCCATGGCCTGGGTCAGGCGATCGTTGAGCAGGCGTCGGTTTGGCAGCTTGGTGAGCGGGTCATAAAAGGCCAGTTGATACACCTGCTGTTCTGTCTGCCTGCGCTCGGTGACATCGCGACAGAGCGATATGATCCGCACTGAATCGCCATCCCCAACGCTGGTCGCATTGATCTCAATCGATGTGATCCGGCCGTTCCCGTCCGCATAGTCAATGACCAGGTTCCTGACGAAGCCATCCTTGGCGCATTGAGCGATGGCCCTCAGATTCCTGTCTTTCTCATAATCCGCAGTCCACTCCGTGACAGGCTTGCCGAGGATGTCCCGAAGTTCGCGGCGGCCGGTTTGCCGGACATATTCCGGATTCGCATCGATGACCCTGCCCTCCCTGTCCACGATCAGGTAGCCGGTATTCGTTGTCTCGACCAGGGCGCGGTATTTTTCTTCGCTGGCCTTCAGGATATCCTTGGCCTGCTTGCGTTCGGTGATATCGCGCAAAAACGAGACGAACATGCCGCCCTCGACATCGAGGTAAGAGGCGCTGATCTCGACGTCCCAGATCGAGCCGTCCTTGCGGCGGTGCCTGGATTCAAACAGGTCGCTGCCGTTCTCGATGATCCATTGGAGATGTTTTTCCATCTGGGCGGCGCTTTCCGCCACATCAATGCTGGAGACATGGCGGCCAATCAGTTCGTTACGCGTATAGCCGGACTGTCGGCAGTAGGCCACGTTGATGTCGAGCAAATTGCCGTTGGCGTCAAGACGCCAGAAGCCGTCGAGCGTGGTTTCCAGAATGCTGCGTAGGGTTTCGTGGCTGGCGCGGAGTGCTTCTTCGGTCTGCCTGCGGACGGTGACGTCCTCGAAAATGACGAGGACCTTGTCTCCGATCCAGACGCCAAAGATGGCTACCGTCTTGACGCTGCCATTCTTGCAGGTGACACGGTATTCCCGGGGTTCGATCTCGCGGTTGTGGGCAAGCGCCCCCTCGACCAGCCCCATCCACAGCGCAAGAGTTTGGGCGCGATAGGCTTCATCGGGATACGCCTGGACCCACCAGCGATCCATGTTTGGTATGTCCTGCGGCAGATAACCGAATACTTCGATTGCCTTGCGATTGATGTACTCGATCGTTCCATCCGTGCCAACCAGGGCCATCGCCAGCGGGCTCTCTTCGACCACTTTTCGGAAGTGCTCCTTGCTATCCTGCAGTGCCAGCTCTGCCTGCTTGCGTTCGCTGATGTCCTCGACCATCGCCGTCACATAGTCGACATCGCCTGCTTCCTTGCGCACGCAGCGCACCACCAGATTGGTGGAAATAACTTTTCCGGTGCGACTGATAAAGCGCTTTTCCAGGCTGTAGCCATTGATTTCATTGGTAAGCAATTTGTTGAACTGCTCGACATCGGCGGCCAGATCCTCCGGATGCGTGAGTTCCGCCCATGTCGTCCCGCGCAATTCCTGTTCTGAAGATTCAAGCATTTGGCATAGACATTGATTGACACGCACCCAGCCTTTTGCGGGTGAAGTGATCGCCAAACCGACGAGGTCCAACTCGTAAAATGCCCGCAACTGTTCTTCGCTGGCGCGTCTTTCCCGTTCGCTCCGGCTGTAGGCTCGCCGGCGTTTCTGATAGGAATACAGGCTCAAGACCGAAATCAGGGCCAGCACTCCAAACAAGCCACCTTGCACGTAGGAGTCCCGCCGCCAGGCGGCGAAGATGCTCCGCAGATTGCGGCTGACTCCGACCACCAGAGGCTTGTCCATGGGAGGCTTGTTGAGTTGGATGGTGCGCTGGGCCACCATGCGTTCGTCGCCCGTTGAATAGACGGTCCCCACGAACAAGCTGGCGGCTTGCCCGCTCTCTCGATGACGCGTAAAGAAAGTACCGCGATTAGCCAGATCCTTGTTCTCGAATCGGTCCCCTTGAGGCGAGACCAGGAAGACTTTCCCATCGCCATGGACGATGGAAGTTCGCATGTCCGACGCGTAGCGAACTGAATCGAGGAGGGTTGAAAAATACTCGGGGACCGCGCTGACGATGATGATGCCGGCGAATTCGCCATTCGGCCCACGCATCGTGCGAAACAGGCTGATCACAAAGGTGCCGAGGACTGTCTCAAACGGGGCGCTGACGTGAAGAATTCCTGGATCGGGGTTCTTCAGGGCCGTCTGAAAATATTCGCGCTTGAGGAAGTTCCGGCCGACGAGCGTGTCGTTGCTGGACGCAATGACAGTACCATCGGCATTGATGACCAGAATGGGCCGGATTCCGATCAAGGTATCGTTGATAACCTGCAACTCACGGTTGGCGCGTTTGAATCCGTCCTTTTCTGCCCGCCAAGACGGCAGACTATTGAGGATTCCGTCAATAACACGGTTGGCCAACAGCAACTGCGGCTCCACGTTCCTGTGTACGATCTCGGCCTGAATTGCCAGTCTTTCACGCTCGCGGGCATCGATCAAATTGTGCTCGGAGTAGAGATTCCAGCCGATCGCGCTGCCAAGGATGAGCAAGCCAGCGCCCAGCAACAGCCATTGACCGAAAGCAGAATTCGCATTTGGTCGCTGGCCAATGCTTGCGTCTGCCGATTCCGGGCCGGGGTTCGGCTTAGATCTGGCCTTTCCCATCATCTTCGGTCGCCATCCAAGTCCATTCGAATAGAAGGGATATCTCTATGCCGGGATGGTACTCCGAACCAAAGTCCCGGACCTTCCTATTTAATGACGGATTATGGTCTCGAGCCGGTCGTTCAGAAGATGGTTGGAATTTTCATTTCACTGCCTGAACTTGGCCGCAGGGGAAAGCCCCGCATTCCTGGGCGGGCTTTGATCAGGTCTGTTTCTTCGGCGGTATCAGTTCGGGGTATTCGTGAAGCATGGTATCGCCATCCTGACGCCAGGCATGGCACTGATTGACGAAAGCCGGTGTGCGGTTTCCAGGCCAGTTCCGCGGATCCGGATCGATGGCGATCTGCCGGGAGATCCGGTCCGGCCATGAGGCCTGCATATAGGTATTGGCGGCCTGCGTGACGAGTTCCGTGACATGGGTACAGCCCTGCACTCCGCCGAGGATCTCCCTCACCTTCTGGGAAAAACCGGCGCCGATGCGCAGCCCGATCAGCCCACGGTAGGCCTCGTCGGTGCCGCCGCACATGGGCCAAGGCGCCTTCAGGGTCCGGGCCTTGACATCCCGTATGACGTAATCGTCGTCAATCGTAAGGGTCAGGGACATGCGGTGCATGAACTCCCCGACCAACACCGGCGGGCGGGAACGGAATGGAACTTCCTGGCCTTTTTCGTCCGTCACCGTGGTTTCGATTTCGAGAAATCCATTCTTCAGGCGGAAGGCGCGACAGGTGATTTGCCGCGTATGGACCAGTTTGCGATCGTTATCTGTAGGCACGTTCTATCTCGCTAGGGGAAAGTCGCATGGGGAATCACAAGACTGGAATATCGCCGTGTTGCGAGCGCCGACTTTCCTGCAGCGCGGCGAGCAAGGCACGAAACGGCAGGAGGACGCAGCGGTGCCGGCTTGGATAGGCGCGTGCCGGCTCGAACATCGACAGTTCGGGCCAGGCCGCAGGCACCGGACTGCCATGCTTCAGCATGCTTTCCAGACCAGTGGTGATGGCCTCGATGCCAAGCTCATCCTGCCCGACGGCGCGCAAGCCGATCACCGCAGCGGCGGCCCGGCACAGCAGGCAACCCTTGGTGTCATGGGCGATCGCGGCGATGTGATCGGATGCCACGGCCACCTGCACCCGGACGCGATCGCCGCACAGCGGATTGTCGAGCTTCGCCGCTCCCGTGGCCGCTGCCAGTTGCCCATGGCCGTGGCCGGCCTGGGCAAACTGCTTGATCGCGTCCTCATAAAGCGAGTCGCTCTGGTTCATGTCAGCTCCTGCAGCGCAAAGCGCAGCCCATCGAGCAGGGCCTCGATGTCCGCCTCATCGCTGTAGAGCGCAATGCTTGCTCGCGTGCAAACCTCAGCGCCGAGTGCCGCCAGCAGCGGCTGGGCGCAATGGTGGCCGCCGCGCAGCGCCAGATTGTGCGCATCGAGCACCTGGCAGATGTCATGTGGATGCAAACCAGGTATCTCGAAGGAGACGATCGGCGCGCGCTCCGCCGACGCCTCCGGTCCGAGCAAGCGAAGGCCCGGGATGCGCTGCAGGCCCTCGATCAGCAGTTCGCACAAACGATTTTCCCGAGCATGAATCTGAAGCCAGTCCAGGCTCATCATCCATTCCAGCGCGGCGGCGAGCCCCACGGCCTGCGCGATGGGCGGCGTTCCCGCTTCGAAACGCTGCGGCGGCGGCGCCCACGTAGTCTCTGCCGGTGTGACCTCGGCGATCATTCCGCCGCCGGTAAGAAACGGCGGCATCGCCGCCAATAGTTCGCCCCTGCCCCACAGCACGCCGACGCCGCCCGGGCCAAAACACTTGTGGCCGGAAAACGCGTAGAAATCGATGCCCAATGCGCGCACATCCTGCGGGCCGTGCTGCGCGCCTTGCGCGCCGTCGAGCAGTACCTTCGCCCCCACCTTGCGCGCCGCCGCGACCAGCGTCGCCACGTCGGTCCACGCGCCGGTGACGTTGGAGCATTGCGTGACGGCTACCAGGCGGCAGTTGCTGTCGATCAGTTCGGACAGGTGGGCAAGGTCGAGTTGCCCCGAGGCCAGCACCGGAATCAGTGCCAGTTCGATCCCCGTCCGCTCGCGCAGCATTTGCCAGGGCACGAAATTGCTGTGGTGCTCAGCGACCGAAATCAACACGCGGTCGCCGGCCTTGAGCGTGCCGCCAAACGAATGCGCGACGAGATTCAGCGCAGCCGTTGCGCCGGAAGTGAAGATCACTTCGTCGGCCGAGGATGCGTTGAGGAAGCGCGCCGCGGTTTGTCGCGCCTGTTCATAGGCTAGGTCGGCCGCCTCGGCGAGGCGGTAGGTGCCGCGCGACACATTGGCGCGGCAGGTAGTCTCATGGCATACCACGGCATCCAGCGCCAACCGGTGAATCTGCGCGGTGGCGGCGCTGTCCAGGTAATGCAGTTGCGGCGCTGCCGCCAGCAGCGGAAACTCGTCGCGCAGGGATGCAGGCGCCACGCTCATCGGCCCGCCAGTTCGTCCAAGGCCGCAGGCGTATCGAAATCGGCAAAAATCGCATCATCGTCGAACGCCACGGCTTCGATCTGCGCCGCATGGCGCAGCAGCAATTCACGGGCGCCGACATCGCCTTCCATGGCCTGCATTTCGGCGAAAAATGCGCGCGGCCAGAGGACCGGATTGCCACGCCGCCCGGCCTTCATCGGCACCACTATCTTCCGCAGATCCGGATCGAAGGCGGCAATCAGGCGATCGATGTGCCCGCCATCAATGCGCGGCATGTCCGCCAGCAGAACCACCGCGGCATCGATATCGGCCGGCAGCGCAGCCAGGCCGCAGCGCAACGAGGAGGCCATGCCTGTCAGGTGCTCTGCGTTGTGTGCGAACTTCACCTCCAGACCGCTCAGACAGGCTTGCACGTCCTCCGCCGCAAAACCGGTGACGACGTGCACCGAAGTGCAACGCGAAGCCAGTGCCGCATTCGCCACGCGCCGCACCATGGGCACGCCGCCAAAGGGTTGCAGCAATTTATTGGCGCCGCCCATGCGTCGACTGCTGCCGGCCGCCAAGACCAATGCCGCAACCCGGCGGCCGACGGGCGCCCGGACCGGTTCGGGCTGGGCCGCCTGGTCATCTTCATCGGCTTCCAGCGGGCTGCGAATCAGGCCGCCGACGCCCATGGCCATGATCTGCTCGGCCGCCATCGGCAAGCCCGCCAGCATCCGCTGCAAGACCCAGTCGAGCCCGTTGGTGCGCCGCGAGCGGGCGCAGCCGGGAAGGATGATGACGGGCACCGCGTCCAGACGCGCCAGCAGCAACATGTTGCCGGGTTCCGCCGGCATGCCGAAATGCGTTATTTCCCCACCCGCCGCAACGATGCCGGCGGGGACGGTATCTGCCCTGTCCTTGGGCACCGTGGCGCCGGCAATCAGTATCAGCGAGCAGCCGGCGGCAAGCGCCTCCTGCAGCGCAGCGGTGACGGCGGCAGTGCGATGCGCGCAGCGCTGCACCAGGCCGAGATGACTGCCGAGTTCTTCCAATCGGCGGCGACTGCTGGTCACTGCGGCGATATAGTTGCGCGGTGGATCATTGGCCTGTTCGGTGACAATGAGTGCCGCGCGCCGGGGCTGGAAGGGCAGCAAGCGCAAGGCGGCGCCCTGCCCCGCCTGCGCAATGCAGGCATCGATCAGCGCACGGCTGACGGCCAACGGAATGATCTTGACCGTGGCGATGACGGCCCCGCCTCTGACCGCGGACAGCGGTGGCAGGGTGGCCACGGTGACCGACTCATCGATCCGGTTGATGCGGTGGATGATATCGGCATCAACCGTCACCAGGCCGCGCTCCGCAGCGTAAAGGTTGCAGCGACCGGCATGCGGCGCACGCGTCGCGATCCCGGCTCCGTTCAAGGCCGCCGCGACGGCGCCGGCGGCGGCATTCTCATCGAGGTCGTCGGGGTCCAGCCGTGCACCGTGCACTTTCGCGATCCCTGCCGCGGCCAGAACCTGACAGTCGGCGCTGGTGAGACGGCGACCCTTCTTCATGGTGCAATCCGGCAGGCGCAAGCTGTGCGCCAGCAGCAGGCCTTCGCATTCCGCCAGCGGAAATTCGCCGAAAATCACCTGTACTCGCCCTGGTAGCGGACCTGAATCACCTCGGCGAGGATGGCCACCGCGATTTCAGCCGGCGAGCGGCCTCCCAGATCCAGTCCAATGGGGGAATGAATGCGGCCGAGCAGCGCTTCGAGTCCGGCTGCGCGCAGGCGCTCCAGCCGCTTTTCATGCGTGCGCCGGCTGCCCAGCGCGCCGATGTAGAACACCTTGCTGGGCAAGGCCAATTCGAGAGCCGGATCATCGAGCTTCGGATCATGCGACAGGGCCACCAGCGCCGTCGCCCCGTCCAGGCCCAGACGCGCCAGTGCTTCGTCGGGCCACTCGTCGGTCAACTGAATACCGGGAAAGCGTTCAGCCGAGGCGAAAGCGCCGCGCGGATCGATCACCACGACCTCGAAACCCGCCGCCTCTGCCATCCGGGAAAGTGCCTGGGCGATATGCACGGCACCGACAATCAAGAGGCGCGGCGATGGCACATAGGCTCGTGCAAACAAACCGTCTGCGCCGGCTAGCGGCATGCTGCGCCCGGAACTCAGGAGGCTTCTCGCCTCCGTCAACTGTGCCGGCGACAGCAACAGTTCGCCGTCAACCGTTTCGGCGTCCAGTAGGCACTGCACGCCATCTTCGAGACGCGTCACTGCCACCAGCGGAAACCGCCGGCGCTGCGCCTCGGCTATCCGCGCCAACGCCGCACGCTTCATTCGACAGGCTCCACGAACACCTGTACGCGGCCACCGCAGGCAAGCCCGACCTGCCAGGCCTGTTCGTCGCTGACACCGAACTCCAGCAATTGCGGGCGGCCAGAGGCCATGACCTCGGCCGCGGCATCGATCACGGCGCCTTCGATGCAGCCGCCTGAGACGGATCCAACAAAGTGTCCGGCTTCATCGACCGCAAGGTGGCTGCCTTCGGGGCGCGGCGAGGAACCCCAGGTGCTCACCACAGTGGCCAGCGCCGCCGACTTGCCCGCAGCCCGCCACTGCTGGAGCGTTTCAAACAGGGAATCGGTGTCTGAATGCACGTTTGCTTGCCGCCTCTCTTTGGGGTGGTCCCTGTCTCTGACATGCGCCGTCAGCTCAGCTGAGTCGTGGATTGTGCCGCAATTGCATCAAACAAAATGACATTACCCAAAAACGGCAGCGCCACTGCTTTAAACATCGAGAATTTTCACATACGGCAGGTCGCAAAAAACCATCTCAAAGAGATTGACATCACGCCATTAGTTTGCATACAGTGTACCGTATCCGGTATTAGACATGCCGACCGACGGCGAAAACAGGCATCCATCCGCCTTCGACCCATCCTGATCCAGGATTGAAAACGAAGTTTCAGTGTAGGCTAACGCCAGCTTCATCGGCGCTAAGCGCAGTGGCCGCAACTACAAGTAGTAGCAAGCAAAGCTATTCAAACAGTCGACAATAATCACCGAGGAGACAAGACATGAGCCAGACCCGCATCGTGCTTGACGAAAGTGAAATCCCGACACACTGGTACAACATCGCGGCCGACCTGAAGAATCCGCCTTTCCCGCCCCTGGGACCCGACGGCAACCCCGTCGGTCCGGAGCAGATGCTGGCTATCTTCCCTGGCCCGATACTCGAGCAGGAGATGTCTGCGGAGCGCTGGATCAAGATTCCTGACGAAGTGCGCAAGGTCTATGCCCTGTGGCGGCCGAGCCCGCTCTGTCGCGCTGAGCGACTGGAAAAAATACTCGGCACTCCGGCCAAAATCTTCTACAAGTACGAAGGCGTTTCCCCGGCGGGTTCGCACAAACCCAACTCGGCGGTGCCGCAGGCCTATCTCAACAAGATGGCCGGAACCAAGCGCCTGATCACCGAAACCGGCGCCGGGCAGTGGGGTTCGTCGCTCGCATTTGCCGGACAGATATATGGTTTGCCGGTGCGCATCTATATGGTGAAAGTCAGCTACGGCCAGAAGCCCGGCCGTCGCCTGATGATGGAAACCTGGGGTGGCGAGGTATTTGCCAGCCCGTCGAAGATGACCAAGACCGGACGCGATATCCTGGCAAAAGACCCGGATAGCCCCGGCAGCCTCGGCATGGCGATTTCGGAGGCGGTGGAAGATGTGGTGTCGACGCCGGGCAGCAAGTACGCGCTGGGCTCCGTGCTCAATCACGTGCTGCTGCACCAGACCGTCATCGGTCTGGAAGCCAAGAAGCAGTTCGAGAAATTTGGCGAGTATCCGGACATGATCTTCGCCCCCTGCGGCGGCGGCTGCAACTTCGCCGGCGTCGCCTTCCCCTTCCTCGGCGATGCCGCGGCCGGAGACAAGCGCGCGCAGAAAATCCGCATGGTGGCGGTAGAGCCCGCTTCCTGCCCGACGCTGACCAAGGGTGTCTACGCCTACGATTACGGCGATTCCTCGGGTTTTACGCCGCTGATGAAGATGTACACCCTCGGTCACGACTTCATGCCGCCTGGAATTCACGCCGGCGGACTGCGCTACCACGGCGACTCGCCGCTGATTTCGCAGCTCTATCACGAGAAGTTGATCGAAGCGATAGCCGTACCGCAGAAGGCCACTTTCGAGGCCGGAGTGATGTTCGCCCGCGCCGAGGGCATCATCCCCGCTCCGGAATCGGCCCACGCCATTCGTGCCGTAATAGACGAGGCGCTGCGTTGCAAGGCCAGCGGCGAGCCGAAGACGCTGTTCTTCAATCTCTCCGGTCACGGGCATTTCGACATGTCGGCTTACGAAAGCTATCTCTCCGGCAAGCTGGAGGATTTCGAGTATCCGGCCGAGGCAATCCAAGCCTCACTGGCATCACTGCCTAAGGTAGATTGGCCGCCCAAGGCTGCCTAAGGCCGCATAGAAACTGAAAGTCGGTCAAAAAGGAAGAGGGCGCAAGCCCTCTTCCTTTTTTTCATTCACGACGGCAAGAACGGCGAACATGGCAGTGGCCGCGCCCCCTTTTGAGGGTGACAAAGAACAGTCCGTCGGCCTGGCCAGAGCCGTAGCTTTTACGCTACGGAGCATCGCCGCGTCACGTGGCGTTGATGACAGATGGTTTCAAGCGGGAATTCCGGAAACGGCGCGATGAGCCCTGACCGGTCTGATTGCCGGCCAGGGCTGCGAATATTACTGACCCGAGTCCTGAACCTGGTATTTCGCGATCTTCTCGCGCAGGACATCGGGAATCGGTACGCCGCGCAATCCGTCGATAGCGGCGACGACCCTGACCATCACCGCTCTGATGCGAACATCGCCGTCGACGCTGCCTTCGATCATGAGCGTAAACGACTTGTTTCCAATGCGCTTGACGACGAGACTCAGGCGAAGCGAATCACCGATCTTGCTTGGCGCGATAAAGTCGACCTCGATCCGGACGGCCGGAATGCCGATCCGCTGCTCGGCATGCAACTGCGCGAAGTTGATGTGCATCCCCTCGTTGAACCAGTCCTCGATCAGCTCATCGAAGATCACCAAGTATTCCGGATAGAACACGATGCAGGCGGGATCGCAATGGTGAAAGCGAATCAGGTGATGTTTCTCGAATGCGAGGGGTAAGGACATTTGATGATCGATCTTTGGCAGCGGAGTCGGAAAATACGCGAATGGACCATAGCCGGATGTGACGATGGTCGCAGGCGACGAAAGCGAGACAGATTGTACCGCTGAACTTCGGTTGTCCCCGCCGCTGCGCGTTCCGCAAGAATCCGGTTTCGAGCATCCACATGGACCAGACGAGGCTGAAAGCCACTCAGCTCGTCTTCGTACAAATCAGGCAACCTGACGGCGCAGCCCGAGCTGCTCCATGAAGGCATCGACCCGTGCCTGAACCCGCGCCTCGTCGAATTCCCGCTCGTCACCCATGTTGCCTTCGAAGGTCATAATCGGCACGCCGGCCTTGGCCATGTCCTGGCGGTTCTCCATGATCCCGACCGAGAGACCCTCGCAGCCGCGGTTCAAGTGCATCATGCAGCCATCGACCTTCCAGTCGCGTGCGATGTTGAGCATCATCTCCGACTTCACCTTCGGATCGAAAAACTGCTGCCACAGCGGCTTCGACAGGTTCCAGTCGGCATACAGGCGCAGCGCCGTATCGCGGTCGTTCATTTCGATGCCTTTTTCCCACGGCACGGTTCTGGCGCCCCAGCTGCCGTCGGGTTTGTACTCCCATGTACCTTCCAGGCCGAAGGTATAGAGCGAGCCGATCGACACCGCGCCAAAGGTCTCGAGGTAGCGGAAGATCTTGAGGAACGGCCAGGGCGGCTGCGTATCCGACATCAGCCGGCAACGTTCGTTGGGCACCGCCGCGATGCCGCGGGCGACGCGGTCCTTTACCTCCTCATAGAGTTCGTCGTAGAAGTCGGCGCACCACTGAGAGGACTTGTGCAGGATGGCGAGGACGTACAGCGAATACATGGTCTTTTCGTCGAGTGGCGCCGGCACCGCCTTTTGCAGTTCGCAGATTTGTGCCCAGCGGGAGGTCGCGCGCATTTCATTCTTGATCGCCCGGATCAGCCGCTCGTCGTCGCATTTGCGCCCTGTCGCCTTCTCGACGAACTCGATCGAGTCATGCAGCTGTGCCGTCACGTAATCCAGACGTTCCGGAGTGAGGTCGCGATAGGCGCCGACCGAAACGTCGACGTAGAAATCGGGAATCTTTTTTGTCATGGCCACATGCTGGTACCACTTGGCATGCGAGCAGCAAATCTGCGTCTGGTAAATGAAGTCCGACTTCGGCCATTCGCCGCCGTAGTAGTACTCGTTAAGGTGCATGCTGCCCCAGTAGATCCGCATGTAGGAGCACATGTCGCGGGCAAAGCCCTGAGCCTCGGCGGCGTCCAAGCAGCGTTGGGTAAATTTGCGGTCGAGCGAGACGCCGGCGGCGTATGGCTCGCCGGTGAGCGGATAGACGTCATCACCCAGCGAGGTCGGAATCGCGTCGAAGGACCAGCCGGCCGCTGACCAGCGAATGCCGCCATTTTCCTTGGCACGCGCGAAGTTCTGGTAGTACTGCTCGCGCAATTGCTTGGCCTTGGTCCACAGCTTCAGGGGTTCGGTCGGGTAATGGTTGTTTGCGTTTGGGTTCATTTTTGATCTCCTGTTAGCTCAGAACAACTCTTCGTCGCTCAGCGTCTCGAGCATGGCTTCGATGCGAATGCGGAAGGGGCCGATCGGGTTGGTGATGTCGAATTCGAGGAACAGCGTCGGAATGCCGTTGGACTCGAGGTGATGCTTGAGATCCGGGTAATCTCCCTCGTGCGGATCGCAGAACTTCTGCTGCAGGAAGATCGCGGCCTTGACGTTGTAATCCTTGGCCAGATTCAGCACGTGGTCGAAGCGCGTATGAACCGGATAATCCTTGGTCGGACAGGCCGGGCGGTCGCAATAGCGGTCGGCGATTGCCTTGATCACATCCGCCTCGGGCTTCGACTCGTTCCAGAAGTAACGGGTACCGGAACACTGGTCGTCGATGACGATCGTCGATCCGACCGACTCGACCATGGCCATGAACGAGACGTCGTCGTTTTCCGAGCCGATGGTCATGAAGCGCACGCCTTCCGGGCGATTCAGATTGCGCTTGGGCAAGGCCGCCAGCACCTTCTTCAGCTGCTCGTTGTGCTCGCGCTTGTCCACGAACTGGGCAGTAATCGAGGCATACAGCGCCTCGACACCCGTGATCTGCGGATTGGTTTCCTTGCGGTAGTCGAACAACTGGCGCAGCAGGCGCCGGTTCTCGTCGATCACGGCGAGTGCTTCCCTCAGCATGTCGTCGGTCAGGGGCTTGCCGGTCAGGGCCTCGAGGAAGACACGAAAGCGCTGAATTTCGGCGCGGTGCATCTTCCTTGCGTGCGGGGACTGCACGTCGTTCGGCATTGCCACGTAGAAATCCCATTTCACCGTCGGTACGTTGTGGCGCCACGAGCTGAAAGTCTGGCGATACTGGATGCAGGACTGGGTCAGGGTCACGCCTTCGGCATAGTCGTAGCGGCCGAGCAGGCCCTGAGCCAGGGAATCGCGACAGAACGGACAGAACATGCCGAAGATATGCGGCTCAGTGACGTTCTGCGGCTCATGGGCGCCAAGCACGCGTACCGGAAGCATGCCGGCGGCGATCAGCAATTCCTCCGGGGAATAGGTGCACATGGTCGCGACCACCTGACCACCGGTGCGCGCCTTCCAGGCCCGAGCGTAGTCGTGCCGTTTTTCGTACCACTCCTGGAACTGGTCAAACAGCCCGTCGTTCATACGCTCAGCTCCTTAAGTAGGTTCCGCCACCGGCCTAACTCGGACACCCGGCAAATCGCATAATTGATTGATATCAAATTACTGAATGAACGTTCACTCGCCGCTAGTGTAAAGTGCCGCCGAGGAAAACGCAAGCCCTCCGGACGTGGTTTTGAGGCGAATGATTGGCCCGGCTTGTGCACCCAGCCGCCGCATTTCTTGGGGCGGCAGCTGGAGGTAAACGGGCGACGTGGCTGAGCGGGTCCGCGAGGCGAAGCGCTCGCTGGGAGATCAAGCTTCGATGCGGCGGTGACGGTACCTGTGGAAGGGTGCGTTGCGGAACGTCAGCTCCAGTTCCAGCTCGGCGCCGAGGGCTTTCGCCAGCGCGATCGACCGATCGTTTTCCGCATCGATCAGGCTGATCGGCTGCATGTCCGGCAGGTAGCGCGGCAGCATGGCCAGGACCGCTCTCGCCGCCTCGCTGGCGTAGCCCTTGCCCCAATGCTCGCGGATGATGGCCCACTTGATCTCGGTTTCAGGCCATTCCGAGGGAAACCAGAGTCCCACCAGCCCGACCACCGACGTGGATTGCTTTTCTCTCACGACGTAGGGGCCATAGCCCTTGCGTTCCCAGTGTCGTACCAGCGATCCGACAACGCGTTGCGTTTCGCTTTCCGGCAATGGCTGCTGGAATGTGTATCTGGCGCACTCGACGTCGGAGTAGTAGGCGTGCAGCGCGAGCCAGTCCCCGGGCTGCGGCATCGCAAGGATGAGGCGCTGCGATTCGAGTGATTCCGGAATCAGGCGGGTCATGCGCGGTGAAACGGCGTGGCGCTAGCGCCGACTTTTGAGAAACCCGGCGACGCGCTGTTGCGTCTCGGGCAGGGCGAGCAGCGCCGCGCTTCCCGCCAGTTCGGTCTCGAAGCCGTTGGCACTGCCGTCGAGGGCGACGTTGATGCAGTGCTTGCATTCGGCCAGCGCCCTGGCCGGAATGGCGGCAATGCGCTGAACGATCGTGCGCGTCGCGGCTTCCAGGCTGGCGGCAGGCGCCGTCCACTGGGCGAGGCCTAGCGCGATAGCGTCTCCCCCGGAGACAACTTCGGCGCCGAGTATCAGGCGCCGGGCGATGGCCTCGCCGCAGATCCGTGTCAGGCGTTGCGTGCCGCCGGCCGCCGGCAGCAGCCCGAGACTCGCCTCGGGCAGACCGACCTTGGCCGAGTCTCCTGTCACGCGCAGATCGCAGGACAGCGCCAGTTCGAAGCCACCGCCCAGTGCCGCGCCGCCGATTTCCGCCAGCGTCACCTTGGGCAACGCCTCCAATCGAGCGAAAACTTGCTGCATGCGGCGCGTCAGGTCGATCATCTGCTCGCGCCCTGCGGCGCTGTCCAGAATGCTGTGCATCAATGCCAGATCCGCTCCGGCGCAAAACGCCCGCTCCGAACTGCGAATCCAGAGCACGCTGACGGAACTCGCCTGCTCCACCTCGTCGAGGACCTGCCCGAAGCGCTCTACCCACTCGTCGTTGATTGCATTCACGGGCGGCCGGCACAGCGTTGCGGTCGCGACCGCGCCTTCAATATTCAGGGAAATCATTTGCTCCATCCGGTTGCGCGCGCCATCACTTTCCGCCGGCACGCTGTCGTGACAATCAGGCTGCCGCAGCGCGCGGCCGCTTCCGGCGCCGGACCGGTGATTCGGGTGGCGCCTGGGACTTCGTGCTGGCCACCAGGGATTCACTGCTGAATGCCTTCGTGCGCTGGGCGACGCCGGTCAGGCCGCGGCGTCCCTTTGCCGTCAGGAAGGGCTCTATCAGCAGCTTGATTCCCTCGGCAACGTAGGTTTCCAGGCTGTAGTGCTCGCTCAGGACCCAGTGCTTCAACGCCCATGAATGCGCGAACATCACCAGTTGGTAGGAAAGCAGATACTCATTCAGCTCGCGCATGTAGCCGCCTTCGACGCAAGCATGGATGCACTTCTCGATCAGCCGGTTGGTTCGGACCTCGGCTTCCTTGATGAGAATTCGCCTATCCGCACGTAGCGGCTTGGTCGAGCGATAGGCCAGAACGGTCGCCGCACGCAGTTCGTCGACAATATGGCAGTAGGCCCAGGCCGCCACGCACAGGCGTTCCACAGGGTGCTCGATGCCATTGAGTTGCGGCGGAATTTCATTTTCGTAGCTGTCCAGCACCAGCTTCAGGCTGAGGAAGAGAATGTCGTCCTTGTCGCGGAAGTACTGGTAGATCAATCCGGTGCTGACGCCGGCCTCCCTGGCGATCTGCTGGATGGTCGTCGTGTAATAGCCTTCATCGGAAAAGAGCTTGACTGCGGCCCGCACGATCTGTCCACGTCGTTCCTCGACCAGTATCGGGTCGGTAACCAGTGCCTGAACATCCGCTGCAGAACTCATATTTTCCCCTTTTCAGCCCCGTTCGGCTTTGGCGCGCAGTCTGCCACGATGCCAGCCTGGCCGGGTGGAGCAGGACCGCAGGTTCGTCCATGGGTGGTGGATGCAATCCGCCACCCATGGCACGGTATGGCTTCAGTTACCTACGAACTTGGGCGTTTCCTTGGCGACGAAGGCGTGATAGGCGATCTTGAAGTCCTCGGTCTGCATGCAAATCGCCTGGGCCTCGGCCTCGGTCTCCAGCGCCTGCTCGATGGTCTGGTTCCACTCCTGGTGCAGGCACTTCTTGGTAACGGAGTGGGCAAACGCCGGGCCGTCGGCGAGAGACTGCGCCATGTCG
>Ga0172379_10001334_pt1 | contig 50017 bp, 49 predicted proteins | sample GrowelOW334metaG_FD_119756 | JGI IMG/M metagenome (GOLD analysis project Ga0172379, IMG submission 119756) | Groundwater microbial communities from an aquifer near a municipal landfill in Southern Ontario, Canada - Groundwater well OW334 metaG | ecosystem: Environmental > Aquatic > Deep... | reverse complement strand
GAAATTCTTTGAAAGAAAGGAGGTGAAAGACGTGCTTTCGTTTCTTCGTTGTTCGCTCAATCCGGAAAATGCCGTCGACATGAAACGAATAATAAATGTCCCTGCGCGAGGAATAGGGGAAACAACGCTCAAAAAAATTCTTGCAGGAGGAAAAGAGTCGTTACCCGCCGCAATGAAAAAGAAAGTATTTGAATTTGATGCGCTTTTATGGAGAATTAAAGAAGCGGCAACAACAAAAAAACCGAGCGAAACGGTAAAATTTATCCTGAAAGAAACAGGAATGGAGAACGGTTTGTCGCTCGGAGGGGAAGAAGAGCAGGAGAGAATTGAAAACCTCTACGAACTCGTATCACTCGCTTCAAAATATGATACATTTTCCGCGGAAGAGGGGATACAAAAACTCCTCGAAGACGCGGCACTCGCGAGTGATCAAGATTCACTCATGCACAACAAAACCGATGCGCCCCGCGTCCGCCTCATGACGGTTCATGCGGCAAAAGGGCTAGAATTTGGCACAGTTTTCATCACAGGACTCGAAGACGGGCTCTTTCCACACAAAAGCTTCGGTGAATCCTCTGTATCAGTGGAACACAAAGAAGAGGAGCGACGACTTTTTTATGTCGCCATAACCCGTGCAAAACAACGCTTATTCCTGACATACGCGTCGGTACGCACGATATTCGGCTCAAGAAATATGACCATTCCATCAGACTTTTTAAATGATATTCCGGAGGATTTGATGGAGGTTGAACAAATGAGAGAGAAAGGAGGCGGAAGAGTCGTATACATATAGTAAAAAGTTAAAAGAAAAAAATAAAAAGACCTTTTGTTATGTTTCCCAAAAAATCATTAGGGCAAAACTTTCTTACGAATGTCGGCATTGTGTCGTCAATCGTTGACGCCGCCGCTTTAATTCCGGGCGAAAGAGTACTTGAAATCGGACCGGGGAAGGGAATTTTAACGAAGGAACTACTCAAACGAGGAATAAATGTTACGGCTATCGAAAAAGATAAGGAATTAATACCCCTGCTTCAAGAAAAGTTTGCGAAAGAAATTTTTGAAAAACGACTCGCTTTGATCAACGAAGATATTTTAAATACCGAATTTCAGGAAGAAAAATATAAACTCGTCGCCAATATTCCGTATTATATAACGGGTCAGATCATTCGAAAATTCCTCACATCAGAAAAACAACCTGAAAAAATAGTGCTTTTAGTACAAAAAGAGGTTGCAGAAAGAATTGTCGCGCAAAATAAAAAAGAAAGTTTACTTTCAATAAGTGTAAAAATATATGGAACACCGAAATACATAAAAACCGTCAAGGCGGGGAGTTTTACGCCGGCACCATCTGTCGATTCGGCAATTTTACTCATCGACGATATTTCTCGTGATTTTTTCAAAGGGATCAGTGAAAACCGCTTTTTTGAGATACTTCATGCGGGATTCGCGCACAAAAGAAAACAGCTCTATGGAAATTTAAGAGCGGTTTTCGATGAAAATATTTTGCGTGAAAAAATGAGAGAAGCGGGGATTTCTGAAACAATCAGGGCGGAAGATGTTTCAATTTCAGAATGGAAAAACCTTGCGTTTTAAATTTACTGACCGCCGCCACCGCCTGTACCTGTGTCAAAACCTCCACCACCCGTCATTCCGCCCCCACCACCTCCGCCACCTCCACCTGTGCCGGTATCAAATCCTCCTCCGCCTGTCATACCTCCTCCTCCGCCACCACCGCCGCCAGTATCACCACCTCCGCCGGCGCCACCCCCTCCAGTAGAACCTCCACCACCACCGGAATCTTCACATGAACCCTCCATTGGTCCATCGGCGGTTGTTCCAATATTTCGTATTGTGCCATCAACGGTTTCTTCACAGGTACAGGGTGGCCAACAGGCTATTTTAAGACAAATACCAACCGGATAGGCATCTCCAAGAACACATTGCCCCTTCGAAAGATTCCACCACATATACAAATGTGAAAGTCCCGGCATAAACATAAAAGTACCGTCGCGGGGCTGTCCGATCTTTAGTTTAAGGCCATTACAGCAAACTTTTACTTCTTTTATAAGTCCGCCAAAACAATACATTCCGTTCTCTCCGACACAATATCCATTAGCTTGATTCACTCGATATATAAATGCTCCCGACACCAACGCCAAGCTCACAAACACAGAAAAGATGACGAGTGATGCTTTAGAGAGAAATATTTTTTTTATTCTGGAAATCATAAATTTCTTTTAATATTTTAAAAATCAACCGTAAAAAATGCGCAATTGCTCATACCGCTATCATTGAGTATGCAAATTGGGTATTTCAAAACAGGAAAATTTTTCATCTTATACTCACCGAATCGTTCCCTCAAATACGTCGTTGAAGCTTCTGAAAATCCCACGATCGGCTCAAAAAAGTCGGGCATTTCCAACATAAAAGTGAGTGTTTTTCCGTCAGACGACGTCGCATTGTATATTTTTTGTCCGCCGGCAATGATTTTGTTCGCCATTTTTGTGATGCCGGAACCGTGGATCGTTACTCTTGTATTTCCCTTTCCATGTGTAGGTTCAATGGAATCAATTTTTACTTTTTCTCCTAAACCGGAAACTGGTCCTTTCGGAATAGTGGAGGTAACGGAACCGCCAAGAGACTGAATGCTGTTTTTTGCCTTATTTTTCTGCATATTGTTCATCATCGCCCTTGTTGAAGGACCAAAGATTCCTGTCCCTACAGAGAGCCCGTTCGGAGCGAGCACTTCGCCGTAATGCTTGTTTTGAAGTTTAATTACCGCCATTTTTGTCTTTTTTCCAAAATAAGAGGTTTCTTTTCCCGGGGAACCGTCGCCTGTTTCTGCAATAATAGTGTCGATATCCTCATTCAGTGCTTTCTGGAGAAGTAAAACTTGAGGATCAGTATCTCCTATTTTCAGATTTTTTGTAAAAACCACTGAATTTATATCGGTATTTGTTGTTGTTTTGACAGGAAGCGCGCCGGTCAGGCTATAAAGCGTCTGATTGGATATGGTCCCCTGAAGGGCCTGTTGTATTAGTAAGAGTTTCGAATCTTTTTGTGCTTGTATGGAGGCATCGTCGTAAAAAGTCGGCAAAAATTCTGTCGTTGTCGATGACAAAGTGGCAGCGAATGATCCTTGCCAAAAAATAAGTCCGGCAAACATTATCAACCAAAAAGAAAAGGTATGAATGCTCTCGAAAAATTTATTACTTTTTGTTCTTTTCATAATAGTAAGTACTGTTTCAAGCAATCTTCTTTTTCCAAGCAATAAACAAGAAAATAGTTTGATCGAGTCTTTACTTAATACTATCACGGAACGACGACAAAAAATATCGTTTATCCACATTTTTAATTTTTATATATAATAATTACTGATATACTTTACAATAGGTGAGGAGTCTCTTCACTTTGTTTATGCAGTATCTCCCCAGCAGAAAATTTTTCATTGTTGTTTTGTCAATCACTCTTATAATCAGCAGTGTTTTCGGATATCAAACCTGGAGAAAAAAAGTAATAGCAGACCAAGAAAAAGCGGCGCTCGAAAAAGAAAAAATAATCCCGATATCAAAAGCAAACAAAGATTCGGATGGAGACGGATTACTGGATTGGGAAGAAGCGAATCTTGGTACGAACCCCTACAAAACCGACACTGACAAAGACGGAACACCTGATGGTATTGAAATCGCAGACAGAAGAGATCCGCTGACCAAAGGACCGAATGACTACATAAACGCCATAGGTACTTCCACAATCCCGAAACTTTCCTCAGAAAAAGATCTTACGGAAACGGAAAAAATAATGCGGACAATGCTCACCATAGCCTCCAGAGACAACGCAACAAACAAGGAACTTCCGGAAACGATCTCCAAAAACATAATTACCGCAATCAACGAAAAAAGCAACGATATTCCTGTCAATTATACAGCAAGTGACATTAAAACGATTCCGGAAACAGAAGCGACCCTAAAACAATACGGAAACACACTCGGTGCTATTTTACAAAAATATGATTCCCAGAAAGTCGAACAGCAGAAAATATCTTATATCATTGTAATGTCGTTAAAAACAAAAGATAATTCCGTATTCCAAATATTCCCAGCACTTATCGAAGCGAGAAAAGAACAAATTGCGGCAATTTTAAAAATAAAAGTTCCGAGCGAGTTAGTCAATATTCATCTTAACTTACTGAATTCTCTGTCCGGAATAATTATTTCAATCGACAATACGAAATATATGATCAATGATCCGGCGAAAGGTCTTATTGGAATGAAACAATACCAGAGTATGTCCGCCAAGTATAACAATACAATAATTGCGATCACAACACATTTCGATAACTCAGGCATCAGTTTCAGTCCGGATGAAAGCGCGGCGTTTCTCTATAAAACATCAATGCTTGAATAAAAATTATAATTTATATGCACAAAAAATTTATTGCTTCGTTCATTGCTTTTAATTTTATTGCTTCGATATTTTTCTTTGGATCAATATCGGTCTTTGCGGGGGGTGGAATGACTGGAGGTGGAGGATTTGATACCGGCAGCGGTGGAAGCGGTGGAGGAAGTGGCAAGACGTCTTTTCAAGTACTCGTTCCGACCGCTGAAATGAGAACACCTCTCGTAGAAGAAAAAGACCTTGATTCATGCCTGCAAGGAATGCTCAGTGCCGCCGGCGGAATTCTCGGAGGACTTATGGGTGGGGGAGGAGAATCAGGAGGGGGAAATACTCTCGGCGGACTGGGAAGCGATAGTGGTGGCGGAATGGGGTGCAGCTGGGACTCGATCGCGTGGATGGCGGCAAAAGCGTTGATCGAGGTAGAATTCCAAGGAATGCTCAACATGGCGCAAACGGGATATTTTGGAGAACAGTCCTGGCTCGATAATCCGGATAAATACTATTCGTCAATAAATACCGAAGTAACGAGTTATTTCTTCGGAACTGACTATCAAAATTCGACAATTATTGATTCTCTTAAAAACCCGATCCGCGATTCAATTTTAAGACGAGAAAATACGCCTTTCACGCAAAGGGTTTCGGAAGGTATTGCATTCCCTGGAGGAGATGAGGGCTATCAGACATATATCCATGGTGGCGGTTGTCCAACAGGAGATAACAGAGACTGTTGGATGGCAGCACAATCACCGAATAGTGATGCTTTTATGATCCTAACAAACACAGAGAAGGAGATGAAGAAAAGACAGAGTGAAGCACTCACACATACAACAAATGAAATACTTGCAGGAAGCGGATTCCGTGACAAAAAAGACGGATGTATTGATGTTCTTGAAGTACCTGGACACTATCTCGGATGCACCTCTAAAACACCGGGATCAACTATTGAGAGCCAGATCAACGACTACCTTAATTCCTCTGTGGACTCGCTCAAATCGTCAGACGAACTCGACGAAACGCTTAGTGCCGCCGTTCAAAGTCTCTATAAAGTCATCTACTCATGGCTCAATCAAGGATTCCTTAGTGATTTGTAAAAATGATCTCATTAACCCTCAAGCGCAACATAGCGAAGATATTTCTTATTTTGGTTGTCACACCAATGTTGTTTAGTGCGACAACCGTATACGGAGGGGGGTTGGGAGCTCCTGTACCAGGAGGACCAGTGGATCCACTTACAGGACAGGGTGTCATGGATAACCTCTTCGGTACTCAAGGGGCCAACGGTCTGGGTGGGGGTGGTGCAACAGGGGGAACATCAATAACACCGCCAACTCCAAAAGCAACAACGGTTGATTCCTTGAATATTAATATGTTAACCTGCGCGGTTGACCTCGGTGCTTGTATTATTGTCTATGCAGCTTACGCTCTTTTCGTAAAGCTCCCTAATTGGATATCTTACATTGTGGGTGTTGTTGCTAACGCTTTATTCGCCTATGGATTAAGCAGTGACACATTTAATCAGCCGGCTTTTGTCAATCCGGGGTGGGTCATTTGCCGTGATATTGCAAATACTTTTTTTATTTTCGTCCTGCTGTATATCGCCATTTTGACGATTCTTGGAACCCTCTCCGGTGGTATAAAAAAAATGCTCATGTCACTCATTATCGTGGCGCTTTTCATGAATTTCAGTATGTATATCACGCGATTCGTGGTTGATGTCGGTAATGTCTTCGCGATTGAGTTCTATAATCAATTTGATAATGATATCGGTTTTCATATAGATTTCCCGGGGATACAGGAAAAAGATGTTGCTTCCGGGTTTGCAGATAGTATAACTAGTGGCACACTTGACGTAGTCAATGCTGCCGTTAGTAATGGTCTTGAAGATTGGACGTGGATCGTTCTGGTATTTTTTATTACCGGTGCCCTTAAAATCGTTTTTATTTTTGTATTTCTTGCGGCTTCTTTCTTAATGATTGGGCGTGTTGCTATGATTTGGATACTAATGATAGTATCGCCGCTTGCCTTCTTTTCGTACGCCGTTCCGGGATATCAAGGGTACTTTAAACAATGGACGACCGCTCTCGTAAATCAGGCTGTATTCCCCGTCATATTTTTCTTTTTTGTGTATATAGCGATGATGCTCTCAAACGCGACGCTACATAATGTCTTCGACAAATTAGAAAAACAAGGTCAAGGGGGTACCTTCTTTGCCGTACTTCTCCCTCTCATGATCCAGTTTGCTATTGTTGCCGCTTTCTTGCTGTATGGTCTTACGCAGGCAAAAAAATTGGCGGGAGACGCGGGATCAAAAGCTTCCGGATATCTTTCTACCGCCGCGGGGGCAGGTATGGGTGTGGCAGCATGGAGTGGAAGAAAAGCAATTGGGGGATCTTCTTCTTATTTCAGAAATAGACTGAGCGAGGATAAAGTTAAGGAACTGCAGTCATCAAAAACAGGAAGGATATTGCTTGCCGGGCTTGATAAGGCAGGGGCTGCCAGTTATGACGTAAGAAACTCAAAGATGGTAGGAAAGGCGACCGGCGTTGCGGGAATCAATTTTGGACAGGGCGGAGGACAGGGTGGATATGCCAAAGGATTAGCTGAACAAGATAAGCAAAATCTTGATACTTACAAGAATCTGAAGGATGACGGACAAAAGGCGAAATACATCGAGAGCCTCGCCGGATTCGGTCTTATGGGCAAGGGTCCGAGTAATGCGCTTGACCAAGACGCTCAGGCGCGCCGCCTTTTGCAGTCTCTTCCTTTCAATGAAAGGATGAAGCTTATTGAAAACGCGCCGGACGAGAAGACAAGGAACTTCTTACGAAGGGTCAATAAAGGAATCGGACAAGAACAGAGCGTCGAACAACATAAGGAAGCACACAAGAATTTGGCAGAAAAACCAAAAGAACAGCTCAAGAATCTCTTGTCGATGAGGGAAACAAAAGACAGTAGTGGTAAAGTCATAAAGAAAGGTTTGTCCGAAACCGAAATGAAGAAGGTATACAAAGGACTTTCCGAATCCGACAGATTGGAAATGGAATCTCTTGCTGAAAACGACACAGATAGGAACTTCTTAAAGGATCTTCGAGGAAAAGTCCACGCGGATATGAGCGAAAGGCAAAGAGCGGGCGCAAAATCAGAAGGAAAGAAATTCGAGAGAGAGCAGATATTCCATACACAGCGGACAACAATCGAAAATCACGTTAATGCCTATGAAAGTGCGGCGGCAGACAAAAAAGAGGAAATGAAGAGAGAGGTAAAACAGATAATGGGAGATATAGACGAGAGTATGTTTAGTGAACTCGATGGTGAACTCTTTACTAATGAATTAGTGGCCTCAAACCTTTCCGTAAAACAGTTTAATAAAATAGAAACCGGAAAGAACTTCCATTTCTCAGAAAACCAGCGTAATAAAATTCGTAGCAACCTTAGCCCGGAAACCCGTAACGCTTTAAATTTGGATCCAATGGAACAAGCAAGAAGAGTGAATCTTAGACCGGGAGAAACAGTGACAAACGCAGGAGTGATCCTTCCCGCAGGATCACAAAATCCTTCAAACCCAACATAAATAAAGAATCAATTATATGTCATATACCAGAGATGAATTGAATAAAATGTTTGAAGAACTTCCCGATGACGTAAAGGAAGCTATGACTTCTGTGGAAACCATCGACGTGCTTCGAGCTATCAAAGAAAAATACAAGCTTCATATCGACAAAGCGGGTGACCTTTCGGCGGCAATTGCGATGGTTATGCTTGGTGCCGTTCCTCCACAGAGTTTCATTGCAAACATTCAAAAAGCTCTTGAGGTAGACAAAGAAACCGCAAAAACGATAGCAACGGAAATAAACGACAAAATATTCAAACAGGTTCGCGATTCTCTTATGCAGATACATCAAATGGACGAAGAGAAGAAATATCAGGAAGAAAAAAAGGTGGAAGTAATACTGGGAACAGGAATACCGGCGCCCGCACCCGTTTCCGAAAACGAAGAAACAAAAAAACCCGTTGTTGACCCATATAAAGAAGCGGTATAGGAAAGAAAAAAGTTAAAAGTAAAAAGAAAAAAGTGACGACGGAATATCCTGTCTTTTTACTTTTTTCTTTTTACTTTTTTCTTAACTATTTTTCTTTTCCGTGGTATATTTATAATACAATATCATTTATGCAATATCACGTTCCGCAATTTCTTGAAGTAGAGGACAAAGTTTTTGGTTTTATAACCATGAAGCAGTTTCTTTATATTCTTGGGGGGCTCGCTATCTCATATCTCGCTTACACTTATCTCAAAATTTATTTAGCCGTACCGATCATTATCGTTTTTGTAACATTCGGACTTGCACTCGCTTTCTATAAACCATACAACAAGCCGTTCATGTTCATGGTGGAAGCTTTTCTGACCTACGCTTCTTCTCCGAGGTTATACATTTGGAAAAAAATACCGAAGATCAACAAAGGGGGTGCTGCTAAAGACAAAAAAGAAGATCAGGGTGTATATATCCCGCCACTAACCGAAAGCAATTTAAAAGAACTCGCTTGGAGTCTCGATATTAAAGAACACGATGTAAAGAAAACTCAAATAGTGAGAGGTGTACCGCTTTTAAAAGATCTTTAGTTAATCGCTTACCCGAATATTTACGATGCAAAAATCAAGACCGGCACAAGAATTCATTCCTTTCAAGGAAGTACGCGATGGAATTGTCATTATGAAAGACAATTCCTTTCGTGCTGTTCTTATGACTTCTTCCCTCAACATCGCGCTTAAATCGCAAGAGGAACAGGAAGCGATCATCGGTCAGTTTCAAAACTTTCTGAATTCGCTTGAATTTTCGATCCAGTTCTATATTCAATCACGCAGACTCGATATCCGACCATACATAGCCTTTTTGGAAGAAAAAGAGCGGGATCAGGTCAATGAACTCATGAAGATCCAAACGCGCGAATACATCGACTTCATAAAAAACTTCACAGAGTCCACGAATATAATGTCAAAGAGCTTTTTTGTCGTCGTTCCTTATGCGACGAATATCAGCTCTTCCGTTCAAGGAAAATGGGGGTTCTCCGCAGGGTCTTCGAGTTCAAAAGAGAAAACAAAAGAATGGCTTGATAATTTCGAAGAGAGCAAGACTCAGCTCGAACAGCGCGTTGCGATCGTCGAGCAGGGATTGTCTCGCTTCAGTATTCGCGTCGCCCAACTCGGAACAGAGGAAGTTGTCGAACTTTTTTATAAGATATTTAATCCGGGAGAATTGGATAAGCCGATTCCTTTGGAAAATGTAAAATAACACTATGGGTTTGTTTGGAGATAGGTCAAAAAAACGGGAAATCGTACCGATCCTTCCGCAGGAAATATACGAATCCGGAGTTCTTGAACTTCGTGATGTTCTTGCACCGGCGGCACTGAAAATAACCCCAAAACAACTTAATCTTGGGGAGAAGATCGCGAGAACCTTCTTTGTCATCTCCTACCCCAGGTATCTTTCCGATAACTGGTTTTCGCCGATAATCAATCTGGACCGCGTTTTTGATATTTCAATCTTTGTTCACCCTATTGATACGGGAACAGTACTAAAACAATTCCAGAAAAAAGTCACTGAAGTTCAAAGCCAAATCAATGAAAGGGAAGAGAAGGGATTTGTCCGCGATCCGGTACTTGAAACAGCTTTTCGCGACCTCGAAGAATTACGCGATAAACTTCAACAGGCAACAGAAAAACTCTATGATGTCGGTTTATATCTCACTATTTATGGTTCTGACGAAGCGGAACTCGACAAATTTGAGTCCCAAATCAAATCGATCCTGGAGTCAAAATTAATTTACGTAAAACCGGCGCTATTCCAGCAGGAAATCGGTTTTCATAGTGTTATTCCAACAGGAACAGATAACCTTTTAATCCATTCCAAACTGAACTCGTCGCCATTGTCCAGTATGTTTCCTTTTGTTTCATTCGACCTTACCTCAGACAAAGGAATTCTTTACGGGGTAAATCGTCATAATTCAAGCCTTGTTCTTTTTGACCGATTTTCTCTGGAAAACTACAATTCCATTATTTTCGCCAAATCAGGATCAGGAAAATCATATACGACAAAGCTTGAAATTCTTCGTACGCTCATGTTCGATACCGAAGTCATCGTTATCGACCCGGAACGGGAATATGAATACATGGCGGAGGCAACCGGCGGAAGATACTTCAATATTTCACTCACCTCGGGGCACCATATCAATCCTTTTGATCTCCCTATCCCGAGAGACGACGAATCCGCTTCTGACGTTCTCCGTTCACATATTATCAACCTCGTCGGATTGTTTCGCATTATGTTTAGTGGACTTTCTCCGGAAGAAGATGCTATTATCGACCGCGCAATCACAGAAACGTATGCACTCAAAGACATTACCGCCGAATCCAATTTTGCGGAAGTGGAGCCACCGATCCTCGGAGACTTTGAACTCGTTCTCGCGGGAATGGATGGTGCCGAGTCGCTCGTCCAGCGCCTGACAAAATATACGAAAGGTACGTGGTCCAACTTCATTAATAAGCCTTCGAATATAGATATAAATAAGAAATTTGTCGTATTTTCCGTTCGCGACATGGAAGACGAACTGAAACCGGTTGCGATGTACATTATTACCCACTATATCTGGGGCGCAATCCGTAAAGAACTGCGTAAACGACTCATGGTTATCGATGAGGCTTGGTGGATGATGAAATCCGAAGATACTGCTTCATTCCTCTTTAGTTTGGCGAAACGAGGCAGAAAATACTTCCTCGGAATAGCGACCATCACGCAGGACGTGGAAGACTTCTTGCGCAGCCCTTACGGACTCCCAATCATCACCAACTCCTCGCTTCAGCTTCTCATGAAGCAATCGCCATCCTCAATCGATATTGTCCAAAAAACCTTTAATTTAACAGATGAGGAGAAATATCTTCTACTTGAATCGGGGGTAGGAGAGGGAATATTCTTCGCCGGTTCAAAACATGTCGCCATTAAAGTGATCTCTTCATATACAGAAGACCAAATTATCACCTCAGACCCATCGCAGGTATTGGCAATCAAAAAAGCCAAAGACGAATACACTGAATTTGGAGGGGGGAGCTAGTTACAGTTCGTCAAGTAAAAAGTTCATAAAGTTTATAAAGTCCGGCGACTGCCGGGCTTTATTGTAAAAAATGTTCGTAACTTTATAAACTTGACGAACCTTACAAACTTTATAACTTAATCGGTGGATAACTTTCTTTTTCGGGTATGATTTTTACTATATAATGATACTATGAAGAAATTATATTTTCCGCTCCTTTTTGCTATTTTTTTTAGTGTGTTCGGTTATGTCGAGAGTCAAATGCCCCCTCAAATCGGTGGTGCGACGATTAATTCAAACAACACCATTGCTGTTTCTTTGTCTCCCAAATACCCCGGAGCAAAAACAAGTACGACGGTTACCACCACGGCGTTTCAAATCAATTTAGATAAAACACCAATAACGTGGTATGTTGATGGAGAGATAAAACTTACCGGAGTAGGAAAAAAAACTTTTACATTTATGACCGGACCGGTCGGAATACCGATGAGTATTAAAATAGTGGCGGATTCTTCAAGTTTTGGAACGGTCACAAAAGAGTTTACTGTAACACCGACAGACCTTGATATTCTCTGGGAAGCTGATACATATACGCCGCCTTTTTATAAAGGAAAAGCATTACCGACATCAAAAAGCATTATTCGGGTTGTTCCTTTTCCTTCGTTTATCGGAAAAGAGGGATATTATAATTCCGAAGATTTGGTATACAAATGGAAAAGCGGGTATTTTGCAAACGCCAATGATTCAGGTTACGGAAAAAACACCTTTATCTACCGCGCCGGATATACATATAATACAGACGAAATAGAAACGACCGTGTCCACGATCGATAACGGGATGAGTATCACTAAGAAAGAATATATATATGTCGATAATCCAAAGATTGTTTTTTATGAAAATAAACCAATGGGCGGAATTCAATATGGAAATGCGATCGGAGATTCCCGCGAATTCGAAAATGTAGAGCTTACGGTTCACGCTGTCCCTTATTTTTTCTCTCTGCAGGGAATCAACGACAACACCGCTTCTTTTAGTTGGAGGTTGGACGGAAAGAAACTTGACATAGATCCGGACAACAAAACCGAGTTTACCTTTCGAAAACCGGAAAAAGGATCGGGGAGGTTTCAGCTGAAACTTGATATCGACAATACTCAGTTTGATCTTCAATCATCATCAAAAAACCTTTCTCTTTCATACTCTAATTAAAAAGGAATTATGACAAAAAAACAGCTCTACATAATAATTGGAATCTTTGCAATAATAACGCTCGGTTTTCTCTTTGCCGCTTTTGTGATCTCTCAAGGAGAAAAAACAGGGACGGAAAGCAAAAACCCCATATCGAATTTCTTTCCTTTCGGAAAATCAAGCGACACAGAGAACACGCCGGGGGGCGATGGCGCTAACAATACCGACACAACGGGAGCATCTGGAGGATCAACTGATTTTACAAAAAAGAACATTCCAAAAAAGAATTTACAGCTTCTTCGAATGGTCTCAAAGGGGCCGATCTCGGGAATGTACGCAACGGGGAAGACGGGAAAAACCTATATAGATTACATCGAAAGAGAAACGGGGAATGTGTTCGAAACAAAACTTGAAGATATGCTTTCCAACAGACTTTCAAACTCTCTTATGCCAAAAATCTCTGAAGCGTTTTTTGCGAACAAAGGAAAGTCTGTTGTTGTTCGATACTTAAAAAGCAGAGGGGATACCATTTCCACTTTTATTCTTGATATTTCAAAAGCGGTTCCGGAAGAGGAGGGTTCTGCTTCCAGCACAGAAAATTCACTCCCGAACGGAAAATTTCTTACACAAGGAATTTCTGACATAAAAATATCTTCCGATGAAAAAACGGCTTTTTATCTGACAAGAAGCGGGAACTTCAACGACCGAAACTCTTTCGGTTCTGTGTATGATTTTGAAAAAAACACGACATCCGAAGTATTTCAGTCACCATTCACTGAATGGCTCCCTGTTTCAGTTTCCGCGGACGATGTTATATTGCAGTCAAAAGCCTCCCAAAAAGTTCCCGGTTACCTGTATTCTTTTAACTTCAAAACCGGGGTACTTCAAAAAATTATCGGCGGACCAAGCGGGCTTACCGCGTTACCGAGCCCCGATCGTTCAAATATTTTGTATTCAGCCAGTACAAAAGGCGGAATAGGGCTTTATGTCTACAATACAAAAACCGGTACCTCTATAAAAGTTTCTGTTTCAACGTTGCCAGAAAAATGTGTCTGGAAAAACGACGGTCTTTCTCTCTATTGCGCGATACCAAAAAGCATCCCTTCGAGCGAATATCCGGATGTTTGGTATCAGGGAGTGGTTTCTTTTACGGACGACCTTTGGCAAATTGACGCAAGAACAGGGAAATCTTCAACGGTTTTTGTGCCGTCAAGCTTTACCTCACAGGCGATGGATATGACCACCTTGACCCTTTCTCAAACCGGAGACTTTCTCTTTTATATTAATAAAAAAGACTCTTCTTTGTGGGCATTCGACTTAGCCGGGTCCGGTTTGGAATAATCAAGTGATAGTATAAAAAAATGAAGAAAATCAAAGACAAGCAAAGAATTTTCAGTATCTTTTTTTCTGTTGTTTTCGGGGCAACGCTTTTCCTCTTTTTCCTTGCTCCGCACATAGAAATAGCCTCTGCGGAAAAAGGATACAAACTTCTCGCAAGTTTTCCAACCCTTCCCGAAGACCAACAAACAGACACGCCTTTCCCGACATATCTTCGGGCGATAATAACACTCATTATCGGCTCTGCAATCGTTCTCTCTGTCATAATGATCGTTATTGGAGGGATACAATATGTTCTCGCTGCTGTTCCTTCCGCAGCCTCCGACGGAAAGAAAAAAATAACCGATGCGGTACTCGGTCTTCTTTTGGCTTTATTTGCCTACGTCCTGCTTGTCACGATCAATCCGGAACTTTTAATGGTTGGTCTTGACCTGAAACCTGTTTCTGTTGTAAGTAGTGGAAATACTAGCGGAGGGTATACTAATGGAGGAAATGGTAATACCGGAACCGGAAACGGAACCTGTACCCCCATCACAAATCCGGGACCGTGTAATGTTGAGAGTCTTACATCAGCATTCGGAGACAACGCCACAAAAGCTTCGTCTATTTGTAACGGAGAAAGTCGTGGAGCCTCAGGGCTTGTAAGTACTTGTGATCTTTGCCAAGACGGAGCCGGTTTTTCAGTCGGACTATTTCAAATTAATATAATAGATAGTGCAACCTCAATAGGTGTCAATAAGGATAGTGAAATATTTACAACAGGCCAGAGTAAAGGGCATAAGGTGAGTTGCAAAGGTTGGTGTTGTACATACAGTTGTGAAGTTAAAGATCGTGCGGCATATGATGCAGCGGTAGCCAAACTAAGTGATCCGAACACAAATATAGGTGTAGCAAAAACACTATCAAAGAATGGGACCACTTGGGGTCGGTGGGGATTCAACAGTGTCTGTCATTTCTAAATTATTGTTAATATACTATTAACATCATCATGAGAAAAAAAATTATTATCGCCATAAACGTTGTTGTACTACTCTGTATTATTGGGGGGATTATTTACTGGCTCAATCAAAAAGACGCGGAAAATACCACAAATACAAATACACCGTCATCTCTTTTTCCAACATCAGATAACACTGAAAAACCGGTGCAAAAACCTTCAGGCAACAACAATACCGCTTCAACCGAAATCCCCGCCGGTACAACCTTTGTGATTCACACAGAAAAAGGAACTGATGTTACTGTCAATAATTTTTATAAGAACAGTAATGTAACACTACTGAATAGAGATAACGATGCAATAATAAAGGATGCGGAAAATTACTCTATTACTTATTTTACCGGAGATCAAAGCTTTTTTGTTTCTTTCTGGGGTGACGACTTAACCACTTCGAGAACCGCGGCGGAAAACGCCCTTGTAAAGCTTCTTGGTATAAAAAAAGAAGATTCTTGCCTGTTGCGTGTTTCAGTAGTAGTGCCAAGCGAAAAAAATAGCGCAGTATCCGGCGTGGATTACGGTCTTAGTTTCTGTCCATGGGGAAAACCGGTTCAACTGACAAACATCAAAGATGAAAAAAAGATCCAAATAAAAACCACTGATTCCGGCCTTCTGTCTGTCAAAGATTTTTATCAAAGCCCGTTTACTAAAATAATAGACAAAGATAACGATGCGATTATCAGCAAGGGTATAAACTACATGATACAGTTCTATGCAAAATACCAAAGTTTCAATATTGTGTTAACCGGCGGAGACCTTCATGTCGTGAGAGAGGAAGCGGAAAACGCTTTTCTCGACACACTTGGTATTACCAAAGATGAAGCATGCCAACTCTATGTTTCTCTTGGTACCCCCTACTATGTAAATGTAAAAACAGCCGGTGTTGAATATGGACTCAGTTTCTGCCCGAACGGAAAACCGCTTCCTAAAACTCTTTAATATCATGACCTCAAAAAAGAAAACGATCAGTATCTTTTTTCTGTCTTTTCTGTTTTTCTTTCCGTTTGTCTGTTCCGTTTTCGCAGAAGAAGGATACCAACTCCTGGTTCCGGATATTCCTTCTTTAACCCAAACAGAAAACCCGCGCCTTAATACTTATTTAATCGCGGTGTTTACCGCTTTTGTCGGACTTGCGATCGTTGCTGCCGTCATTATGATAATATTGGGAGGTTTTGGATATGTAATGTCAGCACTCCCTTCGGAAAAATCCGACGGTAAGAAAAAAATACAGGAGGCGGTAAGTGGATTACTACTCCTTTTTGTTTCCACAATACTTTTGTATACCATAAACCCGGATCTACTCAGATCCGGTCTGAAACTAAAAAAAGTGAGTATTATATCGAGCGGAACAACATCTGTTTCTGAAACTGGAGTTCCGCAAAACACAAACACCGAGACAACCGCACCAAGCACCTCTTCCGGAAACGAACAAGAAAATAGGGAAATATTGGCAAATAACGGACACATTACCGTCAATGCACAAGCACCGCAAACGATTTTAGCGGGTGTGAACGATGCGACTTTAAGTGAAGTGACAAACCTTCAACAACAATGTAATTGCGACATTGTCGTTACAGCAGGATCGGAGCCGGGTCACGCGAATGGAACATATAGCCATGCAAATGGCTACAAAGTTGACCTGCGGACTTCAAGTTCTGTTTCAAATTATATAATGGATAATTATACCAATATAGGGAAAAGAAGCGACGGGGCAATGCAATACAAGGCACCAAGTGGCGCTATATACGCCCTTGAAAGCGACCATTGGGACGTTACTGTGAAATAAATAGTGTTTAAAAAAACGGTCAAGACCGTTTTTTTTGTAATTTATTTTTTCTCTGCGAGTTTTCTCACATATAATTCCTGAAGTATTGCAAAAACATTGCTTACTATCCAATAAAGCGCAATGGCGGATGAAATGGTATAAGAGATAAAAAATACCATCACCGGGAAAATATATTTCATTTGAACCGACATATTTCTTGTAAACTCCTCTTGGAACGAAAGTGTTTTTCCTTGCTCTCTTGGAGTTATCGCCGGCATAGCGAAACGAAGCTGATAATACTGACTTATACCGGCAATAGCGGCAAGAACAACGCTTTTTTCTAAAAGGTTAATTCCCAAAAAATATGAGTCGACAGAAAGAGGAAGGTGGACAAAAGAGTAGAGGATTTTTGCATCAAATTTAAACCCATTGAGAAATACATAGTATAAAGCAAAAATAACCGGCAACTGGAGAAGAATCAAGAAACATCCGGAAAATGGATTAAGATTATGAGTCTTGTATAATTCCATGACCTTCTGCGCTTGCTCTTGTTGGTTTTTGTATTTCTCTTTGATCGCCTTCATTTCCGGCTCGATTTTTCTCATTTTTGCCTGTGTTGTGACTGATTTTTGAGAAAGAGGGAAGAGCGCAAGTTTTACAAGAATAGTAAGAATAACAACAGCGAGACCGATATTTCCTCCGGGGATACTATCCACAAGAAAGACGAGGATATTATACATCGGCACATAAAATACGGTATGAAAAAATGATTGAATCATATAGGTTATATTGTAGGTGAAAATGTCGAGTGGGGCAAGGAAGAATGTTTCGAGCTTATATTATTTTACATCAATAGAATATTCTTTAAGGGACTAAATCTATGTGCTCTTTCTGCCACGGATGACAACGCAGGACGCGCCTTATAGACAAATATGCCCCATGTATCGCTCCATGTTTTTTTATCGCTTCCTCGGCGTATTCCGAGCAGGTGGGAAAAAATACACAGGTAGGCATTCGGCGACGAAAAATACCTTTATCTGGGGAAAAAATCGTTTTGTAATATTTAATTATAATAAGCAAAAAATATCTCATATGCTTACAAAACACCGTTTTTCTTCAACAATATCTCCATATCCTTTTTTATATCCTTAAATTTCAACCCTATCGCTTCTTTTTTAAAGAAAAATGCAACCATATGTCCACTCCTTTTTTCTACAGACAAAGGAAAAATCAATTCTCTTAAAGCATGAAAACCTCTTCGTTTTAAAATATTTCTGTCGGATGCATTTTTTGCCACCTTTTTCGAGATAACAAATGCGAATTTGGGAATATCATCGTTTTTTTTATTACCAAAACGCAAAGAAAAAAGTGGGGAATGAAAAACACGACCGTTTTTCATTAGCTCATCAAATTCCCTCTTTGTGATCCGATTTTTTTTAGGAAACATATATATATTTACAAAAAACCCTTACTTAAAGGGTTTTTTGTTTAGTTTAAGGAAGAGTAGAACCCACACAAACTATACCGCAAGTTTTGCGCGTCCTTTTTGCCTTCGTCTTTTTAAGACATTCCGACCACCGACCGTTGCTGTTCGGACGAGAAAGCCGTGTGTTTTTGCTCTTTTTCTCTTTTTTGGTTGATATGTTTGTGACATATGGCGAGTATAGAATATATTTAACAGAAAAGCAAGAGCTTGGTTTACGAACGGAAATTTGTGACATCTGTGTAATTTTCTTATTGTTCTATAAAAAAAATGTTATCCACATCATGTAAACACCTTATGAACATATGAATAGTGGTTGAACAAGTTTTCTATTTTTCCCTTCGCGCGTATAATGAAAGTACGTTTAATAATTTCAAAACTGAAGATGGATAATAAACAACTCTGGGATAGCGTTTTAGCGGAAGTAGAGCTCACTGTTTCAAGAGCCAATTTCAGTACATGGTTTAAAAATACCAGAATAATTAAACAGGAAAATGGGCTTGTATATGTGGGTTTGCCGAACGAGTTCGTAAAAGAATGGTTATATTCAAAATACGATAAATTTATCTTAAAAACTCTTCGAAATATTTCCGAGAATGTTCGCGGTGTGGAATACATTATCGTTACATCAGCGATGAAAGAAAAAGGGCAAGAATCAACGCCTTCGAAAACAATACAACCATACGCTCAAGAACTTCCTTTAAACGATTTATATATAAATAAAGAAGACAACCTAAATCCACGTTATACCTTCGACACGTTAGTTATCGGGTCTTTTAATGAGCTGGCGTATGCCGCATCACAAGCAGTAATCAAACATCCCGGGCACACCTATAACCCACTTTTTATTCACGGAGGTACAGGGCTTGGAAAAACCCATATAACACAAGCGGTGGGGAACAGTATTAAAGAAGGAAAGAATGGAAAAAAGGTATATTATATTACCTCTGAAAAATTCTCTATGGATTATATTAACTCTGTTCAAAACAATAGAGTAAACGAATTCAAAGAAAAATACCGAAAATACGATGTTTTTATTATGGACGACATTCAGTTTCTTTCCGGTAAAGAAAAGACGCAAGAGGAATTATTCCATCTTTTTAATACACTCTATGAAAATAATAAGCAGATTATATTTTCATCAGATAAACACCCGAATTACATACATGGATTGGAAGACAGGCTCAAATCAAGATTTGGTGCTGGAATGATTGTCGATATTTCGACACCGGAATATGAATCCAGAGTAGCTATTATCAGAAGAAAAATTCAGTCGAGTAATTTTTCACTCAGCGATGAAAGTATTGCTTTTATAGCTGAATCTCTTGAATGTAGTATTCGCGAACTCGAAGGAATCATAAATTCTATTATCTGCCAAGCTCGACTTAAAAACAGAGAACTTCAACAAAATGAAATAAAATTGCTTATCAAGAACAATGTAATACCCAAAAAAACAGCCTCAATAAAAGATGTAATACGTATCGTTTCGGAATTCTACCACATTGACGAAGCAACCATCTATGAAAAAACGAGAAGAAAAGAGATTGTAAAACCGCGACAAATAGCCATGTACATCCTTCGGGAAGACTTTAGTGTCTCCTACCCGACGATTGGGGAAAAATTCGGAGGGAGAGATCATACAACCGTTATCCACTCATGTGACAAGATCAAAGACTCAATCAAGGCGGATAATGTTTTAGTCGAAGAATTATCACAAATACGAGCGTTACTATAAAGCGAACGTTCCGAAGTGGATAAGCTTGTGGAAAATTACGGATATCTCTGAGGAAAACTTGGAACAGAAATACCCTTCACTGAGTTATCCTATTTTTTCCGAAAGGAAGTTCTGTAGATATGCACACAAAGAAGACTGATTTTACAGCAAGAGGAAAAGATATAATCGTGTTATCCACTTTTCCACAGCGATAATAATAATAATTGTTTAAAAAAAGAAAAAATACTTATATATAACAGTTGTGTATAACTCAAAAATTTTATGAAATTAGAATGTTCAAAAGATGTATTAAAAAACGCAGTGAGTCTTTCTGAAAGAATGGTTGGAAAAAACCTCTCTTTGCCGGTACTTGGAGGAATACTCTTTTCTGCGAAAAATAATAAACTTCTTCTTCGCGCAACAAATCTTGATGTCGGTATTGAGATAGAAATTCCTGCCAAAATTTCAGAAGAGGGAACTTTAGTTATTCAAGGCGGGCTTCTTTCCGGTGTTCTTTCCTCTCTGTATGACACAAAAGTCATAATGGAAACCACTTCTGAAAATTTGGTAATAACAGCTTCCAATACAAGGTCTGTTTTAAAGTGTCTTCCTCATGATGATTTTCCTACTCTTCCTGTTGTATCAGGTGAAGAAGCTTTTTCTATGCCGGTGGAAAAATTTGTAGATGGTGTAAAAAGTGTTTGGTATAGCGCTTCGCTTTCAGACATGAAACCGGAAATCGCGAGCGTTTGTATCTATTCTGAAGGTGAAAATATCATTTTTGTGGCAACGGATTCTTTCCGTCTTGCTGAGAAGAAAATTTTCCTGAAAGAAAAAACATCATTTCATCACGTTCTTATTCCTCAAAAAAATATAACCGAAATATTAAAGGTTCTTGAAGGCTCGAACGGGAATGTAAATATTAATGTAAGTAAGAACCAAATATCTTTTTCTCTACAAGATAAAGATATTTATATCACTTCCCGTATAGTTGATGGGATTTTTCCTGATTATCGACAGATAATTCCAAAAGAATACGTTACAGAAGCGACACTATTAAAACAAGATATAATGAATGCACTTAAGGTGACAAATCTATTTTCCGATAAGTTTAATCGTGTGGATGTTTCTGTGGATGTTTCGGGTAAGAAATTTTCAATAGAAGCAAGAAATTCCTCTGTCGGCGAGAACCAAACCGTTATTGATGCCTCTCTTACCGGAAAAAAAATCGATTGCGGTTTTAATCAGAAATATATTCTCGATTGTTTCCAATCATTAAAACAGGATAGTATTGTCTTTCGTTTCTCCGGGGAAGGAAGGCCTTTGGTGATTCATGGAATGTCTGATCAGTCATTCATGTATCTTGTTATGCCACTCACGACCTAGAGGGAAATACAGGCCAAATACGCAAGGGGTTTTAGGTTGGTGTGGTTTCTTAAGAAAGATTTCTGTAACTGAACCAAAAAGCGCCGCTTTTGAGACCCGGGCATTTAAATTTTTGTTTGTTAGAAAATTTCAGTTATGTTTAATATAAACTCATATCTTGAGAAATTTAAAAGACTTGAGCCACCCGGTGACACAGTAAAGACGGCTGCTGTTCGGATTATTTTTGAAACCATTGGTGTTAAGGTCGAGAAAAATGAGATGAATGTTAAAGACAGTATTTTATTTTTATCCGTTTCGTCTTCTGTAAAGAATGAGGTCTATATGAACAAAAAAGCTATCCTCGAAAAAACAAGAGTGTTATTGGGTAGCAAAGAATTAAAGGATATACGATAGAAAATACTACAGAATCAAAAAACAGTTCGCAATGCGAACTGTTTTTTAAACCCTTTATTTCTTTACATTGAACGTTGAAGTTAATTGACTTCTATTTCCGTTAGTATCATAGACGACGATTTTTAAAGAGTTGTCTGATTGAATACCTTCGATGTGTCCGGGGTAGAAGGAGAAGTTAAACGGCGGACTATAGAGTGTTTGAGATATTATGCCATTTATATACATTTCCGCTCTTGAAATAGGATATTTACTTGAACCCTGGAAGCTTACGGGGACGCTTTGACCCATATCATAGGAATTTCCCGGTTGGGGTGAGATAAGAACAATTTTTGGTGCGTCGCCGGATGGTGTTGTTCCTTCTGTTGTTTGTCCTACAGGATTGTAAGTTCCGGGATTTCCGCCTGACCACATTCGTATTGGATATTCCCAGAGCCAATACTGACCATCATTTCCCGGATTTGCCGGCGGTGGTCCGAGTGGGTCATCTTTGTCGATATATGTGAGGATTGTGTGTGCTCCTCCGCTTTGCCAGTCTCCGCGAAGTATCGGTTTAAGGTCCGGGGATATTGGCGCCGGTTTTTCATATGTTTCAACCGGAAGTTTTTTAAGCGCTTCGTCCATAATCGCCCGCCACATGGGTGCAACAATATAGCCGGATATTTTCTTTTCCATAGGGCTGTTGTTGTTGTTTCCCGCCCATACACCGAGTGCTATCGACGGAGTGTATCCGATGATCCAAGCGTCGCGGTAATCATTTGTTGTTCCTGTTTTTACCGCGACCTGTCTTTCCGGGAAATAGAGAGGGGAAGTCGAGTCGTAAAGCGGGGTTCTCGCCACGTTATCTGAGAGTATATCAGTGATCTCAAGGGCTACGTTTCTGTCGAGGACTTCATTCTGTTTATTTTTATACTCTTCAAGAATATTTTTGTCGGCGTCCTCAATCTTCAAAATGAAAGTATTATCATTTTTTACGCCACTGTTGGCGAATACCCCATACGCGCCCGTCATTTCGTAAAGGGAAACTTCCCCTGATCCGAGAACAAGTGTTAATCCATACTGTTTCGGGTTTTTTAGTGTAGTGATTCCCATGCTTTTTGCCGTAGCTATCGAATCAGCGACTCCGGCGAGATAAAACATTTTTACAGCGGGAACATTGATGGATTGAGCAAGCGCATTCCGGAGAGAGATCGGTCCGACATATTTTTTGTCGTAGTTTTCGGGCATATAACATTCCTCCGGTGGAGTTTCCGGAGAAGAAGGAATACCTTCCACGGTGCATCTTGTGTTGAATTCTGTTGGAACATCGAACACAACCGTGTCTGGTGTATAGCCTTTTTTGAAAGCTGTCGCGTAAACAAATGGCTTAAATGAAGAACCGGGCTGTCTGTGTGGGGAAAGTGCTACATTGAAGTTTCCGTCGATATTTTTATCGAAGTAATCTTTTGACCCAACCATAACCAGCACTTGCCCGGTCTTTGGATCTATACCGACAGCCGCTGCATTACTTGCGTTGTATGTCGTTGTGTTTATATCTCCGAATTTTTTCACCAAATCCTCCGCTTTTACTTGAAGACCCGCATCTAGTGTTGTTGTTACACGAAGCCCCCCGTTTTCCATCATGTCCTTACCGTATTTTTCTTCCAGGTATTGCTTAACCATGATAACAAAATGCGGCGCTTCCATACTGCTTCGTTCATCTTGCGGTTTGAATTTCACACTCTCATTTTCGGCTTTTTTGTACTCATCTTCTGTGATAACTTTTAGTTCAAGCATTCTCGCAAGCACCACCTCTTTTCTTTCGATAAGTTTCTCTTTATTGTTTCCGTAGGGTGAATAGTATGTAGGGGCAGGAACGAGAGCGGCGAGATAGGCAGATTGTGCCAGGGTAAGTTCGGATGCATGCACACCGAAGAACGCCTGTGATGCTTCTTCTATCCCATAGATGTTTCCGCCGTAAGGAACTTCATTGAAGTAGAGCTCTAATATTTTCTCTTTTGGTAGTGTTTGTTCCATTTTTATCGCCATGATCCATTCTTTTACTTTTCTCGTGACTGTTTTTTCTGGAGAAAGGAACGCGTTTTTAACAACCTGCTGAGTAATTGTCGAACCGCCCTGGCTGAATCCACCTTTATTAATGTTTACGAACACCATGCGAATGATAGCCTTAGGGTCAATGCCGTGATGTGAGTAAAACCGAGAGTCTTCGATGGCAACAGTCGCTTTCTGTGCATTATTGGAAATTTTATCAAGAGGGATTATCGTTCTTTTAATGTTTTCATGAACATCATATAAAAGAATTTTCCCTGTTCTATCCAGTATTTTTGTAGATTCGCTGATACGCCACGCCTCCAGAGAGTTGAGGTCCGGTATTTTAATGGTTGAAAGCCAAACCATAGCCGTTCCGACAAGAATGAGGCCGAGCGCAAAAAAGATAAGAAATATATTTCTCAGCCAATGACTTTTTTTAGGTCGAAGTATTTTTTCGACAATATTTTTCTTTAGTTTCATACCAGTAAAATACCACAAATTACAATGAATGTATATGATTTCTATCCACATTTTTTAAAAAACACACCCTACTAAGATGTGTTTTTTTATCTTTGTATTAATACGGCTTTATTTAGTAGTCGCTTTCCTCTTCTTCGTCCTCTTCTAACTCAAGCTCGTCTTCATCGAGTCCGAGTTCGTCATCGTCATCCAATAAAAGGTCGTCATCCAATTCCTCTTCTTCTTCCTCCTCATCTTCAGATAAAGATATTGGTCCGAGAGAATCGCCGTCTTCCATTTCTTCATAATTATTGATTATTGCGGAGTAATCGCCGGATGTTGTCATGGTATATTAAATAAGCTTTTAATTTCTCTCTATCACCCTTTTAAAAAACAGGGTGTGTGGAGATGGCTACATTTGTATCAAAAAAAGAAAAAGATTGCAAGTATTTTTGTGGATAGAAAATTTTTGAAAAAAAAACCAAAGATAGAGCCGTTTTATGAACGAATGATTTGCGTTTTATATGAGGCAAAACAAGTGATGGCACAGGCAATGGCATCATATTCGTCATCTTTCATTTCTTTCTTTTCGGTCTTGATCAATCGTTTTACCATTTCCGTTACTTGACCTTTATCACTCCTTCCGTATCCGGTAATAGCGATCTTGATCTGGAGCGGCGTGTATTCAAGCACGGAAAGACCGTTTTTGACCGCCTGAAAAAGAACCACTCCGCGGGCTTCTGCAACATTCATAGCTGTTTTTTGATTCGTGTTAAACATGAGTGTTTCGATAGCGAGAACACTCGGCTCGTGTGTTTTAATTATTTCTTCAACCCTATTTCCGAGCAAAAGAAGTCGTTCGTGAAAATTCAGTGTTTTTGATGTTTGGAAACACTCCGAAAAGATAAGAAAATCTTTATTTTCCCGTTTTTCAACAACCGCAATTCCAAGGCGTTCATAGCCGGGGTCAATACCAAGTACGCGCATGATTTAAGATTTAAGATTTACGATTTAAGAATATGGCATTATTGCGCCTTGGGCGCTCATAAATCATAAATCCTAAATCATAAATCGCGATTTGTTATTCCGCGCTTGTATACACCTTCTGTACTTCATCGTTATCCTCGAGGTCGTCAACAATATCTTCGAGCTTTTGAAGTTCTTCGTCGGAAAGCGCTGTGGTCATTTTGGGAACATATCCATCCGCTGTTTTATCGAAATTCCAACTTGCGGCGCCCGGTCCGCCGAGGACGAAACCGTTTTTTGTAAAAATATGTTTTATTTCCGCGACGGCTTTGTTTCTATTGTCTGTGAGTGCTTCGATAATTATCCCACAACCGGCAGGACCGTAGCCTTCATAAATTATCGTTTCCATTTCGCCGCTTTCTCCACCTTTGCCTTTTTTAACCGCACGTTCGATGTTATCAGAGGGCATATTCTCCTTTTTTGCCTTTTCTATTACCGAACGAAGCGTTGCGGAGCTGGTATCTCCGTTGCATTTTTTTGATTCGAGAGAGATAAGACGGGCGTATTTAGAGAAGATCTTACTTCTCTTTCCATCAGTGACCGCTTTTTTATTCTTAATTTGAGACCATTTATTGTGACCGGACATACGAGTTAAAAGTTTATCAAGTTTATAAAGTTCATTAAGTGAAAAATATTCTATTACTTCATATCGTAAGTAATTCCGGGAATAAGGTCAAGGATTTCCGGAGTTATATGAATTGTATCAATTGGAATGACAGGTTCAAAAGAAACGATTTCTTTTTCTTGTTCGTTTTCAACTGTTCGGAAACTTTCTTTCGGTAAGACATAAATATACCCTGGGGTAAAAGTGATATTTACTCCACCTACAGACATTGTGTCTTTGTATGCAGAGTAAAAAGAACTAGCGCTTTTTTGTGCCCTGTCTTTTTTGTCAAAAAGTGCTATAACTATCGGAATCCGAATATCGTTTGTTGCATAAATAGCGTTGAGATTTCCTGCAATTACGTTAGGATTCTCATCATGAGCTTGTCTCGGTTCCACGACTTCAAGTTCTTTTTTTGAACCATGAAAAAGATATCCAAGAGACCGATATTCCTCAATTTTTTTAAGAACCTCTTTCATTTCGCCCGTTTCGTTCGTGTTACTAATTTTCTCCATGGTTATTTTCTTTTTCGTTATATTCTTAAATCCTAAATCTTCGCATCTGGCATATCGAAACCAAGGTGGTCATATGCTTTTTTTGTAACCATTCTTCCTCTTGGGGTTCTTTCTAACATTCCGATCTGGATCAAATATGGTTCGTTGACTTCTTCAATAGTCGCGTCTTCTTCGGAAAGAGAGGTGGCAATGGTTCCTAATCCTACTGGACCGCCTTTGTAATTTTGGATAATTATTTCTAAAATTTTTCTGTCGGTCGAAGTGAGCCCTTGGTCGTCTACTTCCAGAAGGTGAAGAGCGGCTTTTGCGGTTTCGCTGTCGAGTGGTTTTTTGTGTACTTGTGCGAAATCGCGGCAGCGTTTGAGAAAATAATTTGCGGTGCGCGGAGTAAATCGGCTTCTCTTGGCAATCTCTTTTGCACCGCCGGCATCAATTTCAATACCGAGAAGTTTTGCTGAACGGTCAATGATTTGACGAATTTCTTCTTCGCTGTAAAATTCCAAACGAAACGTTCCGCCGGAAAAACGCGAACGGAGCGGGGAAGAGAGAAGTGCGACGCGGGTTGTTGCGGCGATAAGTGTAAATGGCGGCAGTTCGAGTTGGATTGTTCTTGCGGATGGTCCTTTTCCGATAATAATATCAAGCGTTCCCGACTCCATTGCCGGATACAACACTTCTTCGATCATTTTATTTAGTCGGTGGATCTCGTCAATAAAAAGAATATCGCCAGGCGAAAGATTTGTAAGGACAGACGCCAAATCACCCACCTTTTCAATTGCGGGTCCTGATGTTATTTTTATTTGCTTGCCGGTTTCTTTTGCGATGAGATGCGCAATAGTTGTCTTTCCGAGACCTGGAGGACCATAAAAAAGCAGATGTTCCGGTGGATGATTTCGCTCTTTTGCTGCAGTGAGAAGTATGTGAAGATTGTCTTTAATTCTTTGTTGGCCAATGTATTCTTCCCATACGGCTGGACGCAGGGTGTTGTCCAAAAAAGAGCTTTCTTTATGGGTATTAGCCGAATCGCTTGACATAAATTATAATATATGATAGGATAGACTCGGTGCTGAAAACAATCAACATTTCAGAAAAACTTTTAATGCGCATTGTAAATATCTAAGCAATCGGGCGTTTCCACGCTTCCGGGTGTCCTCTGAGGACACTCTGGGTACCACGCTTGCGTGTGTATGCTGGAGTCCCCCTTAAGAAGACTCCTAACTTTTTGTGCCAATACCAATTTTTGCAGAAAGGATTGCTTAGATATTTAGAGTGCGTATTTTTTTTGTAAAAAATTCACTCTGTGTAAGTTATCCTGTCTCAATACTACCCTAATATTTTTTCTCATACAAGCTAATGGCGAACAGTGTTGACCGAAAGTCAATTCTAAAGTAAGAAAAATATATTGACATTAAGATTTAGTGAAGATAAAAACATGTTTCTATTTATCTTTCTCCAGACATGTCCACTACACGATAGAGTTCTTCGAGTGTTGTCACACCATTTAAAATTTTTAATATCCCGTCCTCTCGCATATCAAGGATCCCTTGGTTGTGAGAGACTTTTTTTATTTCACGATCGCTCGGGTTTGTTTCGAGCAGGTTTTCGATTTGCGCATCAATGATAATACCTTCGTATAATCCGATCTGTCCTTTAAATCCCGTATTGTTACAGTATTGACATCCTACCGAGCGCCAGATCATACCGTGGTTTTCAACTTCTCTTCCGACAATGCCCGCCACGATCTCGTCGATAAGTTTTTTCTCTTCTTCTGATTGAGAATCTTCTTTTCTGCATTTTTGGCAAAGAATTCGGATAAGGCGTTGTGCGAGGGCGAGATTGAGTGATCCGCCAATAACCTTCGGGTTGATTCCGAGACCGATAAGACGCGGGATTGCACCCGCGGCATTATTGGTATGAAGCGTGGAGAAGACAAGGTGTCCTGTGAGTGCGGCGTCGATAGCTACATGTGCGGTTTCTCCGTCTCTGATCTCTCCGATCATGATAACATCCGGGTCTTGACGGAGAGCGGAACGAAGACCTGAGAGGAAGTTGTATCCTTTTTTCTCGTCGGTCTGTGTTTGTACAATTCCCTCTAAATGATATTCGATTGGGTTTTCGATCGTGATTATTTTTATTTTCGGAGTATAAATTTCGCGCATAAACGCGTACAAACTTGTTGTCTTTCCGGAACCCGTCGGACCGGTGGTAAGAATCAATCCATTCGGTTTTTCGATCTGTTTTTGAATTTCTTTTCTTAAAACATCATCTATTCCAAGCGCGGAAAAGGGGATATTGATAATGTTCGGGTTAAGCAACCTCATAACAACCGCTTCTCCATAAGTTCCCGGGAGAACAGAAGAACGGATCTCGATCTCTGTATCATTCAAAACAACACTGAAGCGTCCATCTTGAGAGACAGAACTCACATTAAGTTTCATTCCCGAAACCAATTTGACGCGAGAAAGTATTAATTTGAATATGTGGGCATCAAAAAAGACAATATCCTGAAGCACCCCGTCTAAACGAAGGCGTAATCGCGCTTTTTCTTGATCCGGTTCGATATGAACATCCGAAGCATTCGCAGTCATGGCCCCGGCGAGTACCATTTCGAGAATTCGAGAAACCTGATGTATTTTTTCCTTGTTCTCAAGCATTTCTTCTATAAGTCGCTTAAAATCGTCCAGAGATTTCTGTTGTTCGAGAAAGTAAAGAATGTCGTTATTTGATATTTCGAGAACTCCGGCTTTTTCCGCCTGTGCCGCGGAGAGTTCTTTGTATCGCCCCCAAGCAATCTCTAAACTCGCCATCGAAGTCATATAGATAACAATATGGTAGCCTTTTTGTTCAAGGGCGCTCAGTGCATACATTGTGTCGTCGTTTTTCGGGGAATGAACCGCTATAAAAAGCTTTTTTCCCACCATGTGAAACGGTGCCATCGCCGCTTTTCTCGCTTCTTCTTCTGTAATCAAACGGAGTGCTTCCACGTCAATCGCAACAATACTCAAATCTATATAAATAAGACCATATTTTGATGCCAAGATGCGGGCTAAATCCTCCTCCTCTTTGAGTCGAAGGGTGTCGAGTTTCCTTTGTTGTCGGTCTTCATCAAAATGAGGCATAAATAGTGTTTTCTTTTTAGGAGTATAAACATATAATACCATTTTTGTATTCAAAGAAACAAGGTAAAAAAACGAGAAGGGGCTTAAACTAAAGATATTTTTAGAAATCAATGTATTGACAAACATATAAAGTTGTAGTATACTTAAATTATAACAAATAACGTTACTATATATATGAAAATCAGAACTCGCATTGGCGGTAAAACATATTTCACGAAGGCTATTTTTTTGCTCGGAATGTTTTCGCTACCCGCTTTTGTTTTTGCTACAAGCGCCTCTACCTACTCTGTTTCTGCGGTAAGTGGTAGCTGTGCTATGCTGCAGGGTTATTCAGATGTCGGTAATCGATGGTTTGAGATCAAAGAAATCAACAAAAATATGGAACCCATCACTATCGGCGGAAGACAATCTTTTTTTTCGAGTAATAGCGGCGCCGGAACCGGCGGAAATTTTCAAGTGGAGGCTACAAAACTGAGACCGAATACTCAGTATGTGTATCGTGCAGTAGCTCAGACTGGCGGTACTATCGCGTATGGTCAAGAGTCTTCTTTTACGACAAAGTCGGCGGTATATGAAAAAAACCCAAACGGAGATTCTTTTGTTGGTTGTTCGAATTATGTTCCAATGACAACGAACACGAATGTTGTTGTGGATATAAAAACAGGAGAAGTGATTCCTTCCGGTTCCGTTTCTCTTAATCAAGGAAACCAAACAACTAATTATTCCACCTCTATTCCATACTATTATGGCAGCACACAGGGGTATTATCAAAATTCGATAACCAATTATACGAACAGAACGACAGTTACCACCTTAAACGCGGCAGATATTCGCAACACAAGCGCAATACTTGGCGCAAAAATATATCCATCGACAAGTGCGGCGCAATACGGAAAATTCCTCTGGGGAAGAACGCCGAGTTTTGGAAATGTAACAGAAAGGATATATCTCGGATCGGGAAGTACAGTAACGCTCTCTCAGCAAATAACCGGTTTGATGCCCGGAACGGTATATTACTACAAACCAATTGTGGACGATCAGGTTAATTCCTCAGAAGGTCCGGTATTTCTTTTTACAACAACAAGCAATACGATAGCTCAAAATCCCGTCTCAAATTTGGTGGATTACGATATCCCTAATGCTTCATATTATACAACCCCGACGAATCGCAATGTCGCAAAAACTTCGACGAATCCGGTGATTTCGAAAAATAATGCAAATACTTCAGAAAAAACACAGGCTGGAATTGTCGGAAAAACGATCGTAATAACCAATGAAACCAATATCGATGCTGTTGCTCCCGGGGATACGGTTAAAAAAACATTCACATTTACAAATTCGACCGGCGAAAAACTCACCAATGTTGTAGTGAAGGCAGTTCTTCCTGACGGTGAGACGTTTGTCTCAAAAAATAGCGATAACTTCACTGCTGATGGACAGCTTATTACGTATCGAATAGGAGATATGGCTCCGGGGCAAAAAATAAGCCTTTCTTATTTTGTAAACATTTCCAAAGATGCGAAGGATGGGACGACACTTAATACAATGACAATTGCTACGGCAAAAAACGCTTCAGGAACACAAATAAACACCATCATCGACAGCACCCTTCTTGTGGACAAAAATATCGCTCAGCAGAAAAATATTGCCGCGGCCGTATTTGCAAACAATAATTCCTTCTCTATTTTTCCGAAAACACTCACAGATTGGTTTACTATAATCATTCTTCTGTTTGTTTTTACGTTTTCTTATTTTATTTGGAAATTCTATGTTATAAGAAAGGAACGGATGGAAGATGATGAAATCCCTGATATTCTCGGGGTAGACCCCAGAGATGTTCCCAAAAAACCGATATTGCCGGTAAGAAAATTCGTAAAAGATCCGTTTTACGGAAACAACAAGAAGGAATCACTCATGGAATCCGTTCAAGAAGAAGAGCAGAAGGTTGTAGAAATGGTGGCAAATACCGTCAAATCTGCACCGCCCGACAATCTTCCGATTTAACAAATAAAAAAATAGGAAAATAGGAAGATTAATAACGACGAAATCTTCCTATTTTTCTATTTTCCTATTTTTCTATATACTTAAACAATGAAGAAGAAATACATTTCAAAAAGTTTACACGACACCAAAAAAGCTGCGGAAGACTTTGTGGATAAATTGTTTACAACGGGTGGGAAAACCGGTGGAAAAGCTGTGGTTATTTTGCTTCAAGGAAACCTCGGTTCCGGAAAAACCACGTTTGTGAAGGCTGTTGCCGAGATTTTAGGAATCAAAAAGAATATCACCAGCCCGACGTTTGTACTGGAAAAGGTATATAAATTACCCGCCTTCGCCAAAGTCTACGGCGCGGCGAAGCCGAAAAATGGCAATTTTACTTCATTTGTGCACATTGATGCCTACCGACTTTCCGGAGCGAAAGATATGGAATTGCTCGGCTGGGGAGAACTGGTGGATAATCCAAAAAACCTTGTATTTGTCGAGTGGCCGGAAATTGTGGACGGTATCTTTGCAGACAATACACCAAAAATAACATTTGAATTCGTTGATGAAACGACAAGGGTATTGACATTCTATTTGTAATATGATATGATAGTACCAGATTCAAGAACACCTTTTTATCAATATGGAGCAATCGTATTATTATGCTGTAACCGTAATGAAAAAGCGGGTTGTCTCGTCCCTCCGCAAAAACGAGAACGGGTTAAAGAGGAGGTGTTAGTTCTGTTAATAGGGTGTACTATTCCCTTGCAATGATCGATGTCTTGAAATGACTAAAAACGATTAAAGGTCGTACGGATCAACACGAAGAGGTGAAACTCTTCCCTGTGGCTGGAAAAAACTTTTCTTTAATTGAGGCGCCTGCTTGCAGGCGCCTTTCTTCATGTAAAAATGGAGTTTTTTGTGATAGTATGAACGCATGGAAAAACGAAAAACTTTAGTGCTTCTCGATATGCATGCGATACTGCATCGCGGGTATCATGCGTTGCCGGATTTTGTTTCGACAAAAGGGGAGCCGACCGGGGCGCTTTACGGGCTTATGGCGCTTTTGTTTAAAATGGCGAAAGAGTTGCGCCCGGACTACATTGTGGCAGCCTACGACCTTCCTGAAGAGACATTCCGGCATAAAGAGTACAAAGAGTACAAAGCGGGGCGTGCGAAGACTGACGATGCTCTTATTGCTCAAATAATCCGTTCTCGTGATCTTATTGATGCGTTCGGGATCCCGCGTTATGAACTCGCCGGTTTTGAAGCAGACGACATAATTGGGACCATTTCGGAGGTTGCAAAAAAAATGGGCGGAGTGGATGTTATTATTGCATCCGGTGATATGGACACACTGCAGCTTGTCGACGATAAGGCGGTGCGTGTCTATACTTTGAGAAAAGGAATAAACGACACAGTTCTCTATGACGAAAAAGCAGTGTTCGAGCGCTACGGTTTTCGTCCTGAATTTCTTACCGACTACAAAGGTCTCGCGGGAGATAAATCGGATAACATACCCGGAATTCAGGGAATCGGAGAAAAAAGCGCGACGACGCTTATTCAAGCTTTTGGTTCTATGGAAGATATATATAAACAATTGAAAAAAGATGAAAGTGAACTCGAAAAAATCGGGGTCAATCCGCGAATCATCGGACTTTTGAAAGAAGGAGAAGAAGAAGCAATGTTCTCAAAAGCGCTCGCAACAATAAGGCGCGATGCGAAGATACATTTTGAACTTCCGAAAGAAAAGTGGGGACACGAGATAAATAAAGAAGCGGCCGAAAAAATGCTTTACGATCTCGAATTTCGCACTTTGCGCACAAGACTTCCTGAAATTTTTGGTGAAGTTGAAGGGGTGATAGAGGAAGAAAAGCAAGAAGACGTTCCAAAAACCGATTTGCAAACCACCGCGATCGCTGTTTGGCTTTTGAATTCAGAGATGACGAATGCGAACCTTGAAGATATTCTCGAATTTTCCCACAAGGATACTTTTGCTGAAGCGAAAAAATGGATCTTTGAAGAACTTTCCGCCCGCGGACTCGAAAAAGTGTATTCGGAGATCGAACTTCCTCTTATTCCAATCATCTCAGAAATGGAAAAAACGGGCATTTGTGTTGATGTGCAATATTTGAGAAAACTTTCAGAAGAATATCACGAGAAAACAGCCGGTTTTGAAAAGAAGATATATGAATACGCGGGAGCGGAATTTAATATTAATTCTCCAAAGCAGATCGGAGAAATACTTTTCGACAAACTTAATTTGACGGCAAAGGGATTGAAAAAAACCGCCGGCGGTGCGCGTTCTACAAAAGAATCGGAACTCGAAAAACTCGTCGGCGCACATCCGATCGTTGAAGAAATTTTGAAATATCGAGAGCTTCAGAAACTGCTTTCTACATACATTGATAATATTCCCGGAATGGTCGCCGAAGACGGACGGCTCCATACGACATTCATTCAGACCGGTACGACAACCGGACGCATGTCATCGAATAATCCGAATCTTCAAAATATTCCTTCGACCGAAGGGTATGGAATGTCTGTTCGCAAAGCCTTTATTGCCAAAGACGGATACTTATTCGCCTCACTTGATTATTCTCAGATCGAAATGCGCGTTCTCGCCGCGCTTTCCGAAGACGAAATTTTGATGGATACATTCCGGACGGGAAAGGACATTCATGCCTCTGTTGCCGCGCACGTTTTTGGTATTCCGGAAGCCGATGTGACAAAGGATATGCGGAGGAAAGCGAAGGTTATCAATTTTGGGATCATCTACGGAATGGGGGTTACGGCGCTCCAGAAAAATTTGGGCGGGACTCGTGCGGAAGCCGAAGAATTTTACAATAACTATTTCGAAAAATTCCCAAAAATTTCCTCTTATTTTGAGAATGTAAAGAAAAATGCGTCACAGACCGGCTATACGGAAACACTCTTCGGAAGAAGGAGATATTTTCCTGGTTTTGAATCACATATTCCGTATGTTCGAGCCATGGCGGAGCGGATGGCGATGAATGCGCCGATACAAGGCACAGCGGCGGATATTGTGAAATTTGCCATGATACGCGTACAAAAAGAAATCGCGGAAAAGAATTTTATGAATCACGCGCGAATGCTTTTGCAGGTTCACGACGAACTTATTTTTGAGATCAAAGAGGATGCGTGGAACACGGTCGTTCCAATCATTCAGGACGCCATGGAACACTCTTGTGAACTTTCGGTACCGCTCATTGTGAGCGTAGCGAAAGGTAAAAGTTGGGGAGAGTTGGAGAAGATGTAAAAATAACAACAGAGAATGGTAATCTCTACTCTATTATGTCTTTTGGATCAAAATGACTGAAAGCAAACATTTGGTATCTTTTTTTGAGAATGGCTTGTATTTCTTCTCGTTGTATTTCTATAGGGGTATGATAATGTTCGGCGAGTTTTTTATTGATTTCTTTTGTTGACCGAAGCCCTTTTCTGTAACACTCAAAATACAGGATTTTGTTTATGTTTTCCGGCAAAACTTTCTTTTTTTTGTGCGGATCGAACGACTTATGTATATGCAGATCAAACATGTTCATGTTTTTATTCTTTAAGTTTAATAGGGAATACATTGTCTCCTGCCGATTTAGCCCCCTCGTTGATACAGAATGAGATAATATTTGGCGGGAAGACTTCGTCGTTTCCTGTTTTTTTTGCCAATTTTTCGTTTAATTCAGTGATACTGGTGATGCCTTCTTTGTACCATTGATATAGGAGGGTATGCGATATCATCGGAGGATAATCCGTCTTTTTTTCGGGTTGTTGTTTTTCCATATTGTTTGGTTGATTGCTATGAATACAGTATATTCCGTTTCCGACAAAAAGAAACCCCAAGCATAAGCTCGGGGTTTCTGGAATTAAAATTATTCCAGTGTTTTTCCGCAATCGCCGCAATAATGTCTCACTTCGTCGCCGAGTTGAGGATGAAGATGGGGGCAGCGACGTTGGTATAATAGCGTTATTGCTTTCTCGTAACGATCGATCCATTTGTCTAACATATCTCGTCTCGCTTTGAGTACAGGAACAACATTCCGGTATATCTGTTCTTCTTGTGTCATTTCTGTTTCTTTGTGCTCATTCATTTTGTTCTCCTTATTTTATTGTTTGAAGTTCAAACCGTGCATCGAAATGACGAAGTGCCAGATCTTTGCCGTGTGTACATACCGCCTTTGGCAGCTTGTCTCTGTTGTCGAAGAGATATTTTAAACAGTCGGCTACAAAATAAAGGTCTTCTATCTCGTATTTGTTTCGCGGAATGGCTGCACGAAGAAGATCAAACGGCGGAAACGTTTCTTTTCCCGTCTTTGGATCATATTTACCAAAAGCAAACGCACCAAGCTCACAGAGTCGAGGACCAAGTCGTATAAGTTTTGCCGCAACAGATATCCCGACAAAATCTTCTTGTTTTAGATTCGTTCCGTCACGATATTCTTTCATGCGGAAGTAAAGAGCATGACTACCGTACGGTTCTTCGACCGGAAGACCGCGGCTTTTGCAGTACTCGCCGAAGCGCTGAACTTGTCCTATTTGGCTTTCGAGTGATTCATCCGACAAACATGTCTTCAGTCCCTCAACGTTTACCATTATGTCACGGCCGCTGGTTCCTCCATATGATCTATGTCCTTCTGTAATCAGTTGATGAACTTTGATATGTTGAAAAAATTCAGGGAACTGCTTAAAGAGTGGCGAATTTTTTCGAACAACAAGAGCACCGCCCATATTACCAAGTCCGTCTTTTTTGAGTGAAATGGTAAAACCATGGCAAAGACCGATTGTTTCGTGAACAATCTCCGTCTTGGTTTTGTTTTTATATTCCGCTTCGTGTTTTTGTATTTGGTACGCGTTTTGAGCAAAGCGGCAGGCATCTAAGAAAAATGGTTTATCGTATTCACCGCACAGTTGTTGGATTTTGTGCATATTTTTCAGAGAAACAGCCCTTCCGCCAATCGTATTATTGGTAATCGTACAATACACAAGCGGGACATTCTTTCCTTCGCGAGAAAGAATGTCTTTAAGCGCGTCGGTGTCTATATTGCCGCCGAAAAAATATTCTTCAGTATCGGGAATACTTCGTGTAACGGGAATATCAATCGCCTCTATGTCATTTACTTCGATATTTGCGCGAGTGGTATCAAAATGTCCATTACTTGGGATTTTAAGCCGTTTTCCTCCGCGTTTTATATATCCCCAAAGATACCGAAGGGCGGCATCGACAGATCGTTGCAGCCCGCCGCCAATTTCTGTGAAAAGCGCGTGTTCCGCCGTTCTTCCTTGGTGGAATAAATAAATATTCCAATCATCGCGAGATATTCCAAAAACTCTTTCAAATTGTTCCATGAGTTGAGGGTATCCCCAATTGGTACCATAGGCTTCGTCGCCCAATATCATTTGTGCGATTTGTTCGATTGTTGGGGTCGTTGTTCCGGAACAAGAAAGCAGGTCAACCATGGTTATTTCGGAAGGAACGTTAAATACATTGTTTCCGACAGACTCAATAATCCTTTCTCTTTCTTCGAATGTATACGGATGATGGAATTGTATGGCTCGATTTACGTATTTTCGAGCCTGGTGTTGCGATTGGAAGTTTTTTAGGTCCAGTAAGTCGCGCATTGAAAGCTCCTTTTGTGTAACTTTTGCGTGTTGTCGAAGATCGACATTTCTGCCGTTAGACTAACAGAAAAGAACACTGTTGTAAACACTTCAGAATTGTGGTATTGTCTCTTTAGTTTTTTGATGTTTAAAATTATGGAGTAGAGAATGAAACTTCCGAAAAATATACAAACAGCCGCTGTTGTGGGATTATCTTTTCTTGCTGTGTTTTTATTGTTCAATCTCGATACTAGCGGGCAAATAACCGCTGTTGTTACTGAATATTTCCCCGAGAAAGACACAATACTTTCTTTGTGTATAATCGCATTTTTGGTTTACGGTATTGTGAAAGGAATCCGTGTTCGAAACACGCAATCTCTGAAAGAGAAAAAAGAAACGCATATTTGGTATGTATTGCTTCTTATGACCTGTTCTTTTACCGCTGTGGTTTTGATTGCTACAATTTTCTTTTCTTGATTCCTTTGGTCCCTCCCTGTGAGGGGCTTTTCTTTTGTATTCCGAGCGGGCATAATGGATGTATGTTATATGTCATATATGGAAGCGAGATTGATAAAGCACGAGCGAAAAAAGATTCGCTTATCGCTTCGTGCCGAAAACAGCGTCCCGAGGCAGAATTTTTTGTCGTAGACAGCGACAACTTTTCAGAAGGAGTTTTAGAATCGCTGTATTCTTCGCAGGGGCTTTTTGAGAGAAAACACATTGTCGTATTAGATAGGCTTTTGGTCCCCAAAAAAGCACCCGCCTCCGCTTCGGGTTCCGGCGTGGCGAAGAAAGAAGACGGCGAGGAAACAAAAGATGTAACAAAAGAAATTCTTATTGTGTCATTTCCAAAAATGGCGACATCAGAAAGTGTTTTTCTTCTTTATAATGAAACACTGGACGCAAAAACGCTTGTGCAGGTCAAAAAACACGCAAAAGATATCTTTGTTTTCGGAGAGAAAAAAACAGTAAAAGAAAAAGACAATTCAACATTTTCGATCGTTGACGCGTTTGCCGCGAAAGACCGAAAGGTAGCCTGGGTGAATTATCAAAAATGCGTTCGCGCCGGCGTTGCTCCGGAAGCTATACACGGCGCTCTTTTTTGGAAAATGAAAACCTTGTTGCTTGAAAAAAAAGAGGGGAGACGCGGTCATCTTTCAAATAATTTTACAGAAAAAGAACTCAATGATATTTTGTTGAGAATGAACAAAATGTATCACGGGATACGTATGGACGGGGGAGAGCTTGAAATTGAACTCGAAAAATTATTGTTGGGGAAATAAGAGGACCGCAATCACTATTTAATAAATCGTGATTTGATCCTTTCTAAAAATATCAATCGAATGCCGAGAAGTTCCAGACCGATAAACAACAGCCAAGAACCTGGCGTAACGGGGGTAATAAAAGCGATAAAACCGTAGAGGATAAAGAGTAATCCGATGATTTTCTTTTGCCACGCCGGAGCGGCATGAAGGCGGGCTTTTGTTTTTTTGAAAAATTTAATCATGTGGTAGAGATTATTATACCAGTATAGCATGTCGGTTATTATAGAAAACACCCTCCCCGAATTTATTCAGGGAGGTATAGTTATTTCGTTTTATGTTTTTGTACAGATCTTTTTACAGATTGATGCAATTTTTTCTTTTTCTTCAGCCCTGCTTTGTGTTTGGCTTTAGATATCGCTTTGTGTTTTGGTGCTGATTTGGCAACAAGTGATCCCGGTCTCAATATTTTTTGGAAATAATACGTTTTTTTAACGATTGAATCTCCATATCTTGCGATAAAAGATTTGTTTTTACCACATGATTTTCCGGAAAAATATCGGCACGCCGCCCTTCTTTCATCGGCGATCGTGCCGTGTTCCGCACCCATATCTTTTAAGTGAATAGCTGCTGCCATAAACGCATCTTCCGGGATCCAGGGGTCAACAATTCTTTTTCCAAGAGCGATAGCGGCCCTCTCCTTCACAAGCACCCATGTCGAAGGGAGGATTTGCATTGGACCCATTGCTCCGCCGAAGCCGATTTTCATCGGACAAGAGACGGGGGTATAAAATGGGTCACGCCCAAGGTCGTGCATAATAGATAAAAATGGTTCAACATCTCTTGTCGGCTTCATAAGTCTTGTTGTAAACACACCTTTACGGAAATCAACACCGACCCCTTTTCCGAAAAGTTTCGGATCAAAAAGAAAACATGAACCAAGGTCTGTTCCTTGTGATGACTCCTGACTTAAAATGGCAACCAGATATTCCGGACGTATACCCGTTTCTTTGGAAGTATTGTTTGCGAATTTTATCGTATCTTTATAAGAAATACTTGACCAATTTGGGGGACCGACACCGGAAGTATCCAAGAACTCATATTTTTGCATCGCGCCCTGCGATTTTGAAAAAAAAGAGTGCGGTGTAATAAGCGACACCGCTAAAATTATCGAAATCCAGAAATTATGAAATGTAGCCATTACACACCTCCCTTTGCTTTTTATGGTGGCATTATAACATCTATCTTTATCCTAGCGGGATTTTCAGTTTGAGTCAAACAAGCGGAGTAATTTGGCGGACAAAAAACAAAGGTCCAACCTTCGGAAACTCCGAAGGTTGGACCTTTGTTTTTTTGTCCGCCCAGTAGGGATCGAACCTACGACCCCCTGCTTAAAAGGCAGGTGCTCTACCAGCTGAGCTATAGGCGGATATATTGCGTTTGTTTTGTGGTACCTGTCAAACAGCCATCGGCGGGTCCTTCTGTATTTCACTAAATATACTTATACTATAATTACAAAGGAAAATCAATACTTATCATGCCGGGACCGAAAAAGAGGAAAGAAAGAATCATAAAAAGGAGCACTGCGTAAAAAGAATATATTCTTTTGTCGGGTACTTTGCTGCGATAGGCGTCGATGATGTGTTTAATAACAACGAGCGCGAGGGCAAGAGATACTGCTTGGGTAAAAAGACCGATAAGAAGAAAAATACCTCCTGCCAGCTCGGTTATTGCAAATATTTTTCGTACAGAGGAACAAGTGTTTGATTCCGTCGGGAAGAGTTGTTTTATGGAAAAACTCCTTTTTGCCTCAATAATTAAAATTATCGCCGTAACGAAACGCAAGACGGCCGTTGCCGGAACCGCGTAATCAAAAAGTTGTGGAAATAAGCTGAGCATAATGGTAGTATTATACTCGCAATTAAAACAATTGTCATTCTTTTTAAATAAATAGAAAAATAAGAAAATAGTAAAATAGGAAAATTATAACGACGACGGTTGTTTTTTTCTATTTTTACTTACATGTAATCATGAAACAACCCAAAACAGAAAACTGCATCATTTTGCCCGACATAAGAAGTTCGTATAATATCGGCTCTATTTTTCGTACAGCAGACGCCGTCGGTGTTTCCAAAATTTTTTTGGCCGGATATACGCCGTGTCCGCTGGATAAATTCAAACGACAAAATAAAGAGATCGCAAAAACGGCGCTTGGGGCGGAAAAAACAGTCGAATGGAAGCATGTAGATGACATTTTTCAACTTTTGGAAACTCTTAAAAAATCCGGATTCCAGATTATCGCGATCGAACAGTCTGAAAATTCCGTTGACTACAAAGACGTAGAACTAAAAGAGAAAAACGCATTCTTGTTTGGAAGCGAGATTGGCGGTGTCTCAAAACAAATTCTTGAAAAATGCGACGTAATAGCGGAAATTCCCATGCTCGGCAAAAAAGAATCGCTCAACGTTTCGGTTTCGGTCGGTGTGGCAATGTTTCGAATTTGCGGAATATAAATAGGACTTACGCATTCGGCGATCTTCGCGTCAAAATCTGCGATACTCGCTTCTCTGTATTGCAATACAGTTCGCTCCGTTTCTCGATTTTGACGCGAATCTCATCCAAATGCGTAAGTCCTAATAAAAATAGAAAGATTACCGGAGTTAATCTTTCTATTTTATTATTTTCTTATTTTTCTATTCATCTATTTCCCGTATTTTACCGAATCAATGAGTTTTCCATCGCTGTCGAGAAGTATTACTGTATCTTTCGGCTGTGCCCAGAGTTCTTTGTCTCTCCCGAGATATATTCGCCATTCGGGGAGAGTGAATTGAATTTTTCCTCTGTTTTCCGTCACACAGCCGTTATAGCTTGCCGCTGACATAACAAACGCTTTGCATCCGGCGGATGTTCCGGCGGGAAAAGGTTTTGTGTTGGTCGTACATTGAGGAATGGTGCGGATAAAATTTTGACAGTCTCTCTCGAGGGTTCTAAAGCTTTCGAGTGATGTCGGCTGCGGACATCGGAGCATGAGCGGTGGGATGAAATCTTGGAACTGTTCGAAATATCCCGTGCAAAGGTTTGTTTGAAAAGAAATGCCGATAGGGGAATGTCCGCTTGAGACGATAAGAGTATCCCCTCCTTTTACATAGGTTGGCGCCGTTTGGTTTACTTTTCCTCCGGTCGGTATTTCTGTCGATCTTCCTATTATCGCTTCATCGCCGTTCGAATTAACGAATTTCCAATTGCTTATATCTACGGCGCTTAAATTGGACTGCATAACTTTAATTTCGATCGTTTCTTTGTCGGCATATGTTTCAAGCGCTCCGCTCGATTTCATTATTTTCACGTAATTTTTATAAAAAGAATCCGGGGGGAGAGGTTTCTGCTCATCCTTGTTTTTTGACGGAAGACTGGAGCTTGCAATATTGGACCCGATCCCCGCAACATCTTTTCCTGCACCCGACCTTATTTTTGAAACAGCAAACCAGATGCCCCAGACGACGATCATAAAGATAATAATTATAACGATTGCGCGAGCGGGATTGAACGCATTTTTTTGGGAAGATACCCCTTCTGTTTTTTTAATTTCCATAAATTCATTATATCAAAAAAAATAAAAGAAAAAAGGAAAAAGCTTGGCTATTTCGATGAATGGAGAAGTGTTTTTAAATCTTCTCGGACGATATTTGCGTCATCCCACGGAGTTTTTTCTCCGTTTGCTTCCATGATATAGGGGTCGGTTCCTTTACCGGTAATAATGATAGCATCGCCTTCTTTCGCCAAGGAAAGCGCTTTTCTTATGGCATCGCGGCGATCGAGAATAATCTCCGGTTTTTTGGATTTTATTCCGACCGCCACTTCCTCAATTATTTTTTTCGGGTCTTCGTCGTACGGGTCTTCGTTGGTAAGAATAATGTGCGAGCAATGTGAATCGGCGACAGCCCCCATTTCCGGGCGTTTCCATTTATCTCGTCCGCCACCGGTGGAACCGAGAATGCAGATGAGTTTTTTTCCCCACTTCGCTCCGGCTTCGCGGGGCAAGCCGGCAAGCGCTTCATAGGCCTGTTTCAAGGAATCTGCGGTGTGTGCGTAATCGACATACACTTCGAATGGTTGTCCTTCATCGATCTTTTCCATTCTCCCGCGAATTTTCGGCATATTTTTTATACCTTCAGCGATATTTTTTATGGAAACGCCGAATTGCTTTACGCAAAGAGTAGCGGCAAGCGCGTTGTAAATATTAAATATTCCTGGAAGGGGAGAGATGACCTTTTCATCCTCAAAAGTAAAAGAAAACCCTTCGGTGTCTGCATGGTACGGTTCGGCGTTTTTGAGAGAATAGGGAATTTTTGTTTCGACTTTTGTAAAAAGGAATTTCTTTCCCTCGACATCGTCTGTGTTTGCAATAATGACTCTATTTTTCTTTGGTGATTTTTCAAGTGCTCGGGCGATGGAAAGTTTGGCGTCGCGATATTGTTCGTAGGAACCGTGTGATTCTATATGTTCCGGAGAGAGATTGGTAAAGATAAGGGCGTCGAGATCGATAAATTTATTGCGGAACTGCTTTGCTCCTTCGGAGGTAATCTCCAGAATAAAATACTCGCATTTTGCATTTACGGCTTCGCGAATTTTTTTCTGAATAAACATACGTCCCGGCATTGTCATTTTGAAACGATTCGGTTTTGAATCCTTTCCTATTTTGAATCGAATTCCGTTCACCATAGCGGTTTTTTTACCGCCCGCTTCCAGTGCTGCGTTCAAAAATTCCGTTGTGCTCGATTTCCCTTTCGTCCCGGTGACACCGATGACGATAATATCTTTTGAAGGGAAGCGGTAAAAGATCGCTCCGCAAAGCGCCATACTGTAGTGGTATGCCGGTTGAAAAAACGCGAAAATATTTTTCGGTATTATTTTTTTTATGGTTCGTAAAAGAGATTCCATTGTGGTAGAAAAATTTCTAATATCTAATTCTTAAAATAAATTTTATTGATATAATGACCGGGATGACTAGCGTCAAAATTTTTGATAATTATTTTATCATTGTTTTTTAAAACTTGAATTTTAGATGCAAAATCTCCTTTTTTAAGGTCTCTTAAGTCATTTGTACCAAATTCCTCAACCCGATATCCGATTTTTGGATCAAAAGAGACAATTTTTGATGGGAACTCTTCCGAGTCGATTTTTGATATCGCCTCATTATTATCGGGATCCGTTATTTCATCAATGCAGATAGTCAGTTCTTCTAATGGCTGTATTGTGGCTTCAATATTTCCGTTTGGATGGAGGTCGGAAATGTTTAGGCGAAGCGATACTCCAGAATTTGAAATATAGTAAAGTGAATTGAAGTTCTGTCCCGCAAACGAATTTCTTTTATGAATTTCTTCTGATTTTTTAAGATTGTCTATAAAGGTCTCAAAATTTTCATGTGTATATTTAGAATATTCAACGTTTGATGCTGTACTAAACTTTGTTTTCCAAATTTTTTGGTTTTCAATAAAATCAGTCAGTTTTCTCAATTGCTCGTTTTTGTAATTGATAACATCCGCACAAACTTCGTATTCCGCTTCTCGTTTCGCCATCCAACTGAGTTCACTTCGTTCTTCTTTTGTTAAAGCATTATTTTCTTCCAGCTTCGCCTTTTTTTCTTGGAAAATTTTTTGGATTTTTTCACCAGCTCCTGTTTGGTTGTGGATTGGTCCGCCAAAGCGTTCGTTTTCTTCCAGAGTAAGTTGATCCACAAAATCAAAAATTGACCTTAAGGATTCTATTTCTTCCGCAGGAATTTCAATAGTTTTAAATATTTCCGTGTTTTCCAAATTTTTCACTTGTGGTTGTTCGGATTGCATAATATTTTTTGTTGTTTGGTATCATTTTGTTGACGTCAACAAAATGGTCATTTTTTAATAATTTTTTGACATTAGGATTTTTATTGGAAATTAGAAATTGGATATTTGAAATTATTTAAGCAATAAATATAAAATTATTTCCCGAGTATTTTTAACGCCTCTCGTATCTGTTCGCTTGATGTCCTTGTTTTTGTCACATTTTTGAGAGCCTCTCGCGACTCTTTCAGTGTATAGCCGAGAGCTTGCAGGGCGTCAACCGCGTCGGTTTCTTCGGGGGTTCGGTCTTCTTCGTTGAAAGTGAATCCTTCGGTCTTACCTTTGAGTTCCATGACTATCTTTTGCGCATTTTTTGTGCCGACACCGGAAGTTTTTGTGAGGTATCCCGCGTCGTTTTTGGAAATGGCGGTGAGAATGACTTCGGTCGGGGCAATACTCATAATGCCGAGCGCGGTTTTTGGACCGATACCCGAAACGGTAAGCAAAAGTTCAAAAAATTCCAATTCTTGCCGGTCAAAAAAACCAAAGAGGTCGAGGGCGTTTTCCCGGACAGCAAGGTGGGTATGAAAAGAGGCGCCGCCGACCGATCTTTGAGCCTTACGCATGGTGTCCGGCGTCGTATAGACCTTATAACCAACACCGTTTACGTCGAGTACGACAAAGCGGTCGTTGGAGAAGATAATGTTGCCGGAAAGATAAGAAATCATCATTTTATTATATCACCAGGGTTGGTAATTTGACAAACTGATTAAAATATGATAATATTGAACCAATAATGTTTTTTACAGAGGTGATAATTATGTTAATCGAAAAAGCGGGTTGCGTCACTTTTTATTACGCAACAAAAATAGGTGATTGGTCTTGCGATATTCACGCAAGTGAAATTGAGATGATCCATCCCGATGGGACGGTTGCCAAGTTTAAGACCTATAAATTTGGTAATATTATTGGAGGAGTTCCGCCGGTGAAAGTGGGTGTTGCGAAGTACCATAAGCAGGTCGTTGCCGGTAAAAACGTTTATGTCGGCCTTTATCTTGCTGAAGAGCATAAACTTCCCGAAGGATATACAGAGGTCAAATAAGTAAACACCCCCGAGCGACAAAGTGCCGGGGGTTTACATTTGCATTTTTTCTCAATGTCTGGTACTATCTCACTATTGAAAAATTGAAAGTTGTATCTCACTTTTAACTTTTTTTTACCCTGCCGTAGCCTTGCGCGAAGGAGGGCCTTAATACTTTTTACTATATACTATGCCAATCATAAAATCAGCAAAAAAGGCGCAGCGAGGCTCAAAGAGAAAGCACGTTTTCAATTTGCGCAGAAACAAAGCCTTGGGGGAGACGACAAAAGAGGTCAAGAAATTGATTTCCGGAAAAAGCAAGAAAGAAGCAGAGAAGCTCTTACCGAAAGCGTATCAAGCGATCGATAAAGCCGCAAAGCGCGGAATTATCAAGAAGAATACCGCCGCGCGCAAGAAATCCAGGCTCGTAAAAGCGATTCAAAAAATAGCGAAATAATAAAAAGTCCGTGCGCCATCTGGTGCACGGACTTTTTATTATTTTTTAGTTCGAGACAATTAGAATGGTTTGATATAGTAGTCGTTGTTTGGACAAGTAAGGATGGTATGGGTCTCATTTTCCTGTTTATAAAAACCGTGCACCCGTACGAGAGAACCAACTGCGGTATTTCGCCCCGTTGATATAGCCGCTTCATTTTTACAGAAATCACTATCGTTCGTATTGTAAATCACATAGACATCAGCCTCTCCACTTTTTATCTTTAGAAAGCATTTTCCTGTATTGGTATCGAAGCAAGAAGTAATATTCGCCAAAACAGTTCCTGTGAATTCCGCCGTGTTATCGGGACCTACTGAAAAGTCTTTTGGGTTACTGTCGGACTGTTTTGCGAGATTAAACAAAACGAACCCAACCCCAATAACCAGAGCCAATCCAATAATTTGTTTAATAAATTGCATAGTTTTTTGATGTGAAGGACTTTTTACTCGTTCGAGGGGTGTTGTGAGGATATTACGCTATTCGTACTTATCAACTTTTCACTTTGGAATCTCTTACATGTCCCCTCGGTAGGAATCGAATCTTACAGATTCAGTACCCCAATTGGATATTTTGTTTCGTCTTCGTTGCGACTCAGCCTCACAAAATATCTCAATCGGGCTTCGATTCCTAACGCGAGTGAGGAGCATCTCACTCGCTCCGAGGGGTTTTTGTGATTACCGTTAGTGTATCGTATTTTTTAACTTTTCACTTGAAATATTGAAATCTCTCTCATGTCCCCTCGGTAGGAATCGAACCTACATCGCCAGCTCCGCAAGCTGACGTCCTATCCATTGAACGACGAGGGGATACTTCTTATGGGCTAAAATCCGATTATGTTCATGAATGTATAACCAAAGGGAATAGCCAATTCTTTCTCTTCTATGAAATTTAGCAGAAAAGTCCTTAAGTCGTCAAGGGGTGCGTCGCCGAGAGGAATCATGACGAGTGTCGAAGTCGTCTTTTTGAGTTGAAGGAGGAGTAGTTTTTCGTCCGCGTGTTTTTCGTTGTCAACGATGAAAAAATACAGAATGTCCCGATATTCATATGAAGAATTTTCGAAAGATATCCTTTTCTCATTCATCGAATACTCAATTACTTTCGGGTGTTTGTTGGAATACATAAGCATGATAAACGATGCGATCCCGATTATAAATGCAAAAAGAAGATTGTGTAGGTAGAGAGCTGAAGCGATGAGTATTACCGCGACCAATCCGAAATACCAATACCAGTCGATAGTTTTTTCGTGGTACAGATATTCATAGGCCTGCCAACGCATTTCTTTTCCTGTGACGGGCGGGGGGGTCGAAACATTTTCATTGGATTTTACTTCTTCCATAGGATTACAGTATACCAAAGAGGAAGGGGGTTGCGAAGGGAAAACACAGATGGAATGCCGAAGAATAATATTAGTATCGGGAACAGTTGTGAACACGAACATTTTTTCCTTGAAATAAAGTGATTTTTATAGTACGATACCTTTGTGTGTTTAGAGTCGTTATCAAAGGTTTTCGATAGTAATGCTTTTTCTTAGCAGACTTAATGAGGGCTGTTAGCTCATCTGGTAGAGCGTCCGCATGGCATGCGGGAGGTGACCGGTTCAAGTCCGGTACAGTCCACTGTTTGATTGATAGCGGCTGCGAGTTGTTGGGGTAAAATTGCCGGCTGTCGATCGGTATGTTTTCACATTCCTTTATTTTTTTTCACCTTTTTTGCGAATGGTGTTTTCATGAAGTTGACTTTCTTCATGAATAAGACTACATTAATTAAAACCAAAAGAGGTAACGGAAAGTTATTAATTTATTTTATTCAAAAACCAATGACTACCAATCCGAGAATGGCCTTTATACTTATCAGTTTTCAACGCGGCTCTCGCGCTTTCTTGGATACGGCCTCCGTTCTCGGAAAATATGAAGAACTGTTTCTCGGATCGATAAATGTTCCGATTCCCGAAAGTAAAGACTCCGCTTTTGGGGTTCTTGTGAAAGCGAACACTGACCAGATTGGCGCAATTACCGGAACACTCGGAAAAATTGACGGAGTAAAAGTAAAGTCAGCTCTTCTTCCTGAGGATTAGGTTAAGAAATAAATAAGTTATAAACAGTGCGGACGCAAAAATGGTTTGCGTCCGCACCTTTTTCTTATTACAATGAAACAGTAGCTAAATATAATCTGAGCACGAGGACATTTGTCTGAAGGTGAGGATATCGTATGAAGACAAAAATACACCCCGCAGCTTTTTTTGGGATGTTTCGCGAATTACGCGATTATTGCCATGGCATTAAACGCGTTTTTTTTGTGGCGGTAATCGCGATCATTTCTGTCTTTGGGGTGGTTCGTTTCGCCGGCGCCGATGAACCGCGGGTGTGGACCGTTTCTCCTTCAAATCCCATCAATTGCACTATTGGTGTTCAAAATTGCGCAACTATTCAAGACGCTATAAATGCCGCATTGTCTGGGGATACAATTAATGTTGACCCCGGAACATATACGGAAAGAATTCTCATTGAAAATAAACCTCTCTCAATCATTGGTATTGGAGGTTCTTCAACAACTACTATTCGGGGAACAGTGGGTGTTTTTGATGAGGTTGTTACCATAAAAAATAACACGGGAGCAACAACGACTCTTTCCGGTTTTGTTATTGATGCGATAGATCAAGGATCGGATATGAGTAACCGCGGAGCCACTTCATTGCGCGTTGAAAGCTCTGAGAGAGTGCTGGTTGAAAATAATTCATTAATAAATTTTCGCATGGACGGGATTTTTTTGATTGATAGTAATTTCTCTATTTTTCGCAAAAATTCAATTGTCGGTTCTTCTATCTCAGCTTTTACCGGAGTAAAGTTGACAGGAATTTCTTCCGGAAATCTCATCGGGGGTTCTTCTGAAGAAGGAAACACAATCTCTCTTTCCAGCGGGTCCGCTGTCGTTTCTTTACTCTCTGTTGTCGGCAACAACACCATAGGAGGAAATACGATAAACGGTTCCTTATACGGGATCCTTTGCGCAAACGACGCGTCTTCATTGACAACGATCATAGGAAACACTGTCGGGTCTGTTGTTCCGCCGAGTTCTGCCGGCATTAGTCTTACTTTTGGTGATTATTATTCAAGCCAAAATACGATACAAAACAATTCACACCCTTTTCGTTTTCAAAATGTCGGAAACATTACGGTTTCAAGCACGACAATATTGTCTTCTGTTGAAAATGGAATGGACGCCATCAGTGCTTCCGGAAACGTTGAAATATCAAACAATTCCTTCTCCGGGATCGCCGCCGGATATTACGCGATATCGATAAATTCCGGAATCCACGATTCGGTCATACAAAACAACACTATTCATGATTCAGATTCCGGAATTCTTATCGATACGGGAAGCACAGGAAATCATATTCGAAACAATAATATTTATAGCAATACCGGAAGTGCGATCGAATTGGTCGAGCGGGTTTTGGATATAACAGGAAATACTCTTACCGATAACGGTTACGGAATAAGCGCGTGGAGTCCTTTTGCCGCAGATGGAAATAAAATTTCCGGAAACCAAAACGGCGGCGCATATATTTCCGGAGAAGGAACTCATTCTCTCGAAAACAATTGGTGGGGAGATCCGCTTGGTCCTCGTATTGTGGGATCAAATTCTGCAAGAGACGGCGGACCGCTTTCCGATACGATTTTTATGGAGCAAGACACTATTCTTAACTACATTCCATGGTATATCGTTTCAGATCTTTCCCTCGACAGTTCCGAAAAACAAATTACCTCCTTTACTTTTTCCGTACCAAATGCTGTTGGAGTAATCGATAACACCGAAAAAACCATTACGCTCGAAGTTCCGTACGGAACAAACCTATCATCACTTACGCCGACCATCACCCTTTCTCTCGGTGCTTCCGTTAGTCCGGGATCGGGTGTTACACAAGGTTTTCTTAATCCCATTTCTTATATTGTGAGCTCGGCTGACGGGGGAACGGAAACGTATGTCGTTACTGTAAACACACTTGAAGGTGAAGATCTTTTATTGAACCGGTTTCTTTTGAATGCCGGCGCTGTAAACCCCGGAGGATCAGGGTCCGGAGTTGTGGGCGATGGGACATATATATATACAGCCAACTCCAGTTATGGCTTATATGCCTATACATTTAACGGAACCGTTTTTACTGAGGCGGGACATGTCGCAACCGATGGTTCCGCACGCGGCGTGTTTTATCGTGATGGATATTTGTATCTCGCCGACTACGCGGGCGGACTGAAAATCTATACGT